>Ga0247608_10007960_pt1 | contig 10792 bp, 5 predicted proteins | sample 176DNAGHGlowgp2_FD_193490 | JGI IMG/M metagenome (GOLD analysis project Ga0247608, IMG submission 193490) | Sheep rumen microbial communities from Palmerston North, Manawatu-Wanganui, New Zealand - 1766 DNA GHGlow gp2 | ecosystem: Host-associated > Mammals > Digestive system > Stomach > Rumen ... | reverse complement strand
TAACAAGAGGCTGGATAAACTACTTTGCGTTAGGGAACATGAAGATAGCAATGTCTGACATTGACGCACATTTAAGGACAAGACTTAGAACCATTATCTGGAAACAATGGAAGGTGCCAAGCAAGAGACAATGGGGACTTCAAAAACTCGGAGTTTCAAAAGACTTAGCAAGACGGACATCGTATTGTGGAGACAGATACCAATGGGTCGTGACCAAGACTTGTGTAACACGGGCAATCTCAAAAGAGGTACTTGGCAGGACAGGTCTTATCAGTTGCCTTGATTACTACAATGAGCGTCACGCTTTGAAGTTAAGTTGAACCGCCGTATGCTGAACGGCACGTACGGTGGTGTGAGAGGGGGATCAATTTCCCCCTACTCGATTTTTAGGGATTGATACTGTTAACAGGATTTGAGAAAATACAAAATGGTGGGATATATCAAAGGAGGAATTTGATATGAAATATAAAAAGGTAGTAGCAACGGTCTTAAGCCTCGCTATGGCAGTCAGCACACTTCCTATGAGTGTATTGGCAGAGGAGACAGCAGGAGATACTGAGGAGACAGTTGTTTCTGAGGAGCAGGCCGAGGAGACAGAAGCTCCGGAGGAGCAGGCTGAAGAACCCGAACAGGAAGAAGAGCCTGAAGCAGAGATAACTGATGAGACTGAGGCTGAAGAGATCCACGCTGAGAAGTTAGAAGTTTCCGGGCAGGAAGATGATGCTGAGGTTGAGACTTCAAGCGGCAAGGCTCCGGTGTATAACGAAGGTGAGAGTGAACAGATCAGCTGGACCAAATTTATGAATGACATAGAGAACCTGGAGGGCGATTCATACACGCTTCAGGGCGATGTTGTAAGAGGTCCTAATGATGGTGCTATCTCCATTAGTAAGCGTATGGATATTGATCTTAATAATCACACAATAGATTCCTCAGAATCCATAAACAATGTCTTCCTGATCAATGACAGCGTTGTTACGATCTCAAATGGAACGATCATAGGGAATAAAACAAGCCAAGATATAAAGTGTATATATGCTTCGGCTACTGACGATAATAAAGTTGTAGAGTTAGAGGGTGTAACCATCAAGTCATTTGGCGTTGCTATTGCATCTAATTATCAGGTTGTGCTTACTGACTGCACGATTACGGATAACACATACTCATTCTTTACTGATGGTTATTTAGCTTACAAAGAGAATAAGATCGATCTGATTGGAGATATTACTATCAAAAATAACTATCAGGATGTCTATCTCCTTTCCGGTGACACGATCGATATCAGCCACATTACCGGCAACAGCAAGATCGGAATAAGCATGTACGAAGAAGGTGAGTTCACAGATACTCTTACCGATTCACAAAAGAACTTGAAATCATGCTTTTTCTCAACAGATAAAGAATACTATGTTGCACTTGAGAATGACAGATTTGTACTGAAGAGATCTAATTTTACAGTCAGCAGCTGGTCAGAACTCAGTACAGCTATCAATACGATCGAAAGCAAGGGATATATTACACTTGCAGGTGACTGCGTTGCTTCTTCAAACAGCGGAGACCTTTCTGTAAGTAAAGGAAAGGATATTTCGATCGACCTTAAGGGATATAAGATCGACAGGAATAGCGGCGGTCGTGTAATAAGCAACGCGGGCACCCTGACGATCACTGATACTTCGAATGATAAATCAGGTGAGATAACCGGCGGACGCACATCAGGTGTAGGAGCCGGCATCGAGAATAAATCGACGGGAAGGCTGAACCTTAGCGGAGGAAGTATAACCGGCAATAATCAGAAATCCCCTGATGCGAATGCAAAATACGGAGCCGGCGTATATAACGCAGGAACTATGTATATCAACGGCGGAAACATCACCGATAATAATACAAGTGATTCTATAATAGTCGATGGTCACTATGAGGGAGGCGGAATCTATAACGTAGGTGAGATCCACTTCTATAGCGGAACCATTTCAGGCAACAAAGCTTATAGTGGCGCAGGAATCTATAATCATCAGGGAACGGTAAACATATATAGCGGTACTGGTGCCGTTATCAGCGGAAATAGAGCTGAACTAAGTTCCGGTGCTACATATGGCGGAACTACGTTCGGCGGAGGATTATATAACCACTGGGGTACAGTTAACATAAAAGGCGGCGAGTTCACTCAGAACCAGGCTCATGACGGTGGTGCGATCTTCAATGCCGGTACGTTGAATATAACCGGAGGAGCTTATCACGATAACAGTGCCTATAATGGCGGTGCTATCTATAACGGCTACGATAATGATCAGATGGGAAATGCCTCTATTAAGAATGTCACGATCGAGAATAATACAGCCGTATATTCAGGTGGTGCTATCTGCAATGCTCACAGAACAGTGGTCAGCACATCAACTTACAGCACTATGACACTTGAGGATGTTCTGTTCTTTAACAACGGTACGACATCAACTGATACATCTTCGGGCAAAGGTGGAGCTATCTACAATACAGGCAACCTGACGATCACTTCTGAAACACAGACAAATCCTAATGTGCTTAAGAACGGATGCGTTCAAAACACTGCTAAGAACGGTGGGGCAATCTATAACGAGCATGAACTCAGCATCACCAACTGGTGGGCAACATATAATTCTGCAAACAATGGCGGTGCGATCTATAACAAGGGAACACTTTTCCTCAAAGGCACTGAGATCTGTGCTAATAACGCAACTTCAAACGGCGGCGGAATCTTCCTTGAAGACGATGTTACGATCGATGGTTATGTTAAGCTCCAGGGCAACACAGTCGATGACAAAGAGAACAATCTGTATCTTGGTTCTAACAAGGTAGTGATCCCTGAGGACGAGGACATATCAGATGATACATTGATCGGCATCACATATGATGTTGACACGGGTAAGGATTCTTATGTCTTTACTGACGGTTATTACAGGACAGGCAAAACGGAAGCTGCATTCTTTGTATCAGATACAGCAACTAATGTTATAAAGTTCAGGCCGTCAACATCCGCTACATTCCCTGATGCCGAACTGGAGATACATACATACCAGCCTAACTACATCACTTATTTTAATCTGTCACTTAACGGTGATATTGCGACCAATGTATACTTCAAGCCTGCTGATGATCTGGATGCGGCTGCATCACTGGTGAAGGTAACCGGACCTAATGGTGTGGAGATGCACAGTTTGAGCGAGATCATTACGGATGATAATTATACCGAGGATTACGGATACAAGATAACATATCCTGTTTTTGCAAGGCAGATGTATGAGACGGTTAAGTTTGAATTTGCTGTAAAGGATACATCCGGCAATAACCAGACGATCTACTATGAGTTGCAACCGACGCAATCTGTTCAGGACAGCAAGATCGAGTTCTCAGTCTATGATTATACTAGTCTTGTTCTCAATTCAGTTTCAGGTCTCTTTAGTGCTGAAGAGGTTAAGCTGATAGACGCTCTTGATGTTTATTGCAAGCTTGCCTGCATCCAATTTGGCACTGCGGGGAACAATATAAGCCTTGATGATCTTGGTCTTGATAATTCTTCACGCAAGAATAATGTTTATACATCCGTAACCAAGGAAGATATGGAGTCATATAACAGGACTCTCGATACTGAGTCCAACAGTGTAAAAGACTGTCGATTCGATGTTGAGGGCGGAGACCCTGTTTATCAGAATATAGGATATGCCGGTATGTCTTTTGTTGATTACTCCAAACCGGCTTTGAGGCTTTATTTTACGGCTGATATCAGAACGGCGGATTTTGAGGTAAGCTTGAGCAAAGACACACTGACATGGGGTAATTACACCAATCGTACGCACGATCCTCTCACTTCCAAGGCTTTAACCGGTGTACAGGACGGACTGTACTATATCGAGATTCCGGGAATTCTGTTTGATGACTTTGACAGAATGATCTATGTACACTTCTGTACAGACAGGTATAGGGGTGATAAAGCCCGTCATACTTGCTATCGTATAGGTGCATGTCCTCTGTCATATGCATACCTTATCAGCAAAAATGACAGCAATGCCGGAACAGTAATGTATTACTTCGCAAAGGCTATGTATGTGCTCAACAAGGATATTGAGGCATACAAGGGAGAGTGACGGAGGATAAGCTATGAGAGAAATATATTCAGATGTTAAGCTTGAGATTATTTGTTTTAAGCCCGAGGATATAGTGTGTACCAGTGGCTGTGTTGGAGTTTTTCCGATTGTGCCGGACTGTGAAGGAGTTAGTAATTGATGATAAGCTGATTCTTCACGGAAGGGCTGCCGCAAATGATATTCGGCAGCCCTTATACTATCTGACAATAACCGGCGGAATATCCCTTGATCTACCGGGGGCGATCCCCATTGTAACACCGGAAAGAGCATAGGCCTTTAGGCTGACAGAAGCTGTTTTTGCCAGTTCGCTGTTTTCCAGAAAATCCGAGTGATTATGGATAATGGGAAGCTTGGCACACTTGCCCATAACTTTGAGACAATACCTGCCGTCATGATCAAAGCCCAGCACACGGATGTACATCGGGTCATAGTCAAGTTCGTTCTCGATGATGCCGAGAAGCATCATGGTAAGTGCCCTGTAGATCCTTGGCATTGTGAAGTGTTTTGTTGACAGTTTTGAAGACAGCCCCTCGAAAGTCGCATCTTCCGTCCTTAGACCATCAAGCACATTGCTGATGTAACCTGACAGGCCGTCTCCCATGAAACGGATATCACTGATGTTGTCCCGCGGAGAAGTGATAACACGCAGTGCATATTCATCGAGATCTGAAGGATGAAACTCTCCCCGTGAAATTGCACTGAGCATTACTGCTGCCGCCTTATCCGGTATCTTGCCGTTAACTGCGGATGCGATCCCGGACTGCGTCCCGATGGAAGAGTTGATAGCTGCACGTATTGCAGATGCTGAATTAAACTCCTGAGTATCGTCCTGAGAATCGTCTGAGTAATCCTGGCCGCATCGTGCGATCATGTGGACCTTGAACTTAGCACCGTACTTCCTGATGGCTTTGAGATATTCAACTGCAAGTATGGTGTTGGGAGACTTTATGGCTGTCCGTATCTGTTCGGCGTCATCTTCTCCCAGGACGGCTATTACTGCCTTTGAATTTGCAAGAGGGAATGAATCGCCTTCGGCAAGTGATTTCTTAAGAGTCTCCTCATATAAGGCATCAGAATAAACTGAAGGATCAGAAAGCTTCTCCACGAGATTAATTGAATCCTCCTCAATGCCCCATGCTATGTCGGTGACAACGCCGGTTGCCATAAGTGACTTAACAGCGCCTTCAGCAAATTCCGACGCAGGTGCACACGCATATTCGAATGGAAGCTCGAGAACCACATTACTTCCGCACATCAAAGCCTGCTTTGCTCTGATATGTGTGGGTGCGATAGCCGGCAGCCCCCTCTGCGTCAACGGTCCGCTCATTATGCTCATGACGATGGCACGCGGGTCCCCGACACGCTTCCTGGCTTCTGATATCAGGTATTCATGGCCCTTGTGAAAAGGGTTATATTCTGCGATTATCCCAATAACTCTCATTACTCAATATTACCTTAAAATAGTCCTGCAAGTGGTTTATAATCTGAATTATATTTCAAAAGGACGGTGTTATGCAATGAATAATAGGTCGAAGACGATAGTGGGAATAGCAGTCGCTGCCCTGCTGGTCTTTGTTCTCTATATCGTGTATATCAACGTATTCGTCAACAAGCACAGGTATAAGCTCGAACACCGTGAGACGGGCGGGCAGGAATACCGCAAAATCGCTGCCGAGAGCAGCATAATGCCGTCTTATATGTGGCGCAGGATAAAGGATATGCTGATCGATGGTGATTACATCATGTCTGATCACTTGATGGAGGGAAGGCTCGCTACCCAGACGGCCGAGTCCTCCGGCAAATACTATCTGACTGATCAGTCCCTGCTTCTCCTCAAGTACCTCGCCGAAGGTGACAGGGGAAGTTCCAGATCTCTGGTCAAGGCGGTCAACCGTGATTTTCGTAATGATGACGGATCATACAGGGGAGTCCTCTACAAGGACGGGACGGAAGATAAAAGCTACTCCAATAGCGATGAGATGTCTTTCCTTGAAGCGTATGTTGAATACTACAGCGCCTACGGCAGCAAGGAGGATCTTGAGAATATCAATAAGCTGGTGTCACTTCTTTTCGACGGGAACGGCGAGATGAAGCCGGAGAAGCTCAGGAGCGCCGTATACGTGTCATCGGACAATGTAAGCGGAGAGATATTGGACGATGCGCCCGTACCGAGTTTTGACCATATCTATGGCGGCGAGGATGTTACCGTATCGGGAAGCAGTGAGCAGGGCGAGATCTTCGAGTTTGAAGGTGTCAGGATATGTGATGTCAATCTCGAGCTGATAAGGAACCTGGAGAACAACGGGCTTATCGCATCAGGCGCGTTCGACAGGATGAGCAGGATAGTTAAGGAGTCCGTGGCATCTGAGGACATCCCTTACTATGCATATGCATACCGCAGGAATGAAGATGGCAGTATCACCTACAACTATTCGTACGGCAGGGCAGCATCGATTTCAGTGGAACTGTCGTTAAGGACAATGGTCAACCTGGCCAGAACGGGACAGCTCGACCAGGGCATCTATAACATGTTCAAGCTCAATATGATCAATGACGGCTACCTTACGAGCAATTACTATATCGCTACGGGAAGGACGGGCGGAACCGAACTTGCGGGCTCATACTGCGATGCGCTCCTTCTTGCCAGGCTCCAGGAAGATGAAGAACTCTACGGGACGGTCTGCAGGATAATGTCTGTCAGGATCGCGACGAGCAAGAAGAGCAAAGCCATATACATGGTGTTCAGGGAAGAGGATGGCAGATACAGATTCTACGCCGGAGAAAACCTCAAACTCTTCCTCATCACGAAAGGTATGTTTGCCGTTTGAAATACGCGCGTATAAAGAGTATACTTTTCTTTAGTGTGTATTTATCTCAAGACACAAAATCTTATATTTTCGAGGCGACGTATTATGGCATTTATTGACGACATCAAGGCCCGTGCAAAGGCCGACAAGAAGACGATCATCCTGCCTGAGTCAATGGACAGGAGAACATTTGAAGCAGCTGCCGAGATCCTGGCAGAGGACATCGCTAATATCGTTATCATCGGAACAGATGAGCAGATCAAGGCGAACAGCGAAGGTCTGGATATCTCCAAGGCTACGATCATCGATCCTTTTACAAATGAGAAGACAGAAACTTACATCAACGAGTTCTATGAACTCCGTAAGGCTAAGGGAATGACACCTGAGCAGGCTAAGGAGTCACTCCTCGGCGATTACATGTACTATGCCTGCATGATGGTCAAGATGGGCGACGGTGACGGTATCGTATCAGGTGCATGCCACTCAACAGCAAACACATTAAGACCTTCACTCCAGATCATCAAGACAAAGCCCGGTACGAAGCTCGTATCTGCTTTCTTCGTAATGGTAGTTCCGGATTGCGACATGGGTGAGAACGGTACATTCGTATTCGGTGACTGCGGTCTTAACCAGAACCCCAACCCCGAAGAACTCGCTGCCATCGCAGGTTCTTCTGCTGAGTCATTCAAGCTCCTCGTTGGCAAGGAACCCATCGTTGCAATGCTCTCACACTCTTCAATGGGTTCAGCTAAGCACGACGACGTTACAAAGGTCGTTGAAGCAACGAAGATCGCCAAGGAACAGTATCCCCAGTTTGCTATTGACGGCGAGCTCCAGGCAGATGCTGCAATGGTTCCTTCCATCGGCGCTTCCAAGGCTCCTGATTCAAAGGTTGCAGGTAAGGCAAACGTATTGATCTTCCCTGACCTCGATGCAGGCAACATCGGTTACAAGCTCGTTCAGAGACTTGCAAAGGCTGAAGCATACGGACCTATGTGCCAGGGTATCGCTAAGCCTGTTAACGATCTGTCCAGAGGATGTTCTGCAAAGGATATCGTAGGCGTTATCGCTATTACAGCAGTCCAGGCTCAGGCACAGGGCTGATAAGGAGGATTTTGAATGAACATATTAGTAATCAACTGCGGAAGCTCATCATGTAAGTTCCAGCTCTTTGATGTTGACAAGGGAATCGTTCTTGCCAAGGGAAATGCTGACAGGATCGGTATCGACGGCAAGTTATCTTATAAGCCGGCAGGTAAGGATGAGATTGAGAAGGAAGTATCTCTCCCTGATCACAAGGTTGCTGTAAAGCTCGTTCTCGCACAGCTCACAGATCCCGAGACAGGTGTTATCTCTGACGTATCCGAGATCGCAGCTGTCGGCCACAGAGTACTTCACGGCGGTAAGTACTACAGTGAGTCTGTCATCGTTAATGACGATGTTAAGAAGGTCATCAGGGACTGCTTTGATCTCGGACCTCTCCACAATCCCGCTAACCTCATCGGTATCGAGGCTTGTGAGGCTGCACTTCCTGCAGGCACACCCCAGGTAGCAGTCTTTGATACTGCTTTCCACCAGACAATGCCCCCCAAGGCATACATGTACGCTCTTCCTTATGAGTACTATGAGAAGTACTCCATCAGAAGATACGGCTTCCACGGCACGAGCCACCGCTATGTATCCAAGCGTGCTGCTGAGTTCCTCGGTCTTGATACAAAGGGACTCAAGATGATCACATGCCACCTCGGCAACGGTTCTTCATTCGCAGCTGTCAAGGACGGCAAGTGCGTAGACACATCAATGGGTCTCACACCTCTTGCAGGTATCTGCATGGGTACAAGAACAGGTGATATCGATCCCGCGATCGTTCCTTTCATCCAGAAGAGAGAGGGCAAGACAGCTGAGGAGATGGATACCCTCATGAACAAGAAGAGCGGCGTTCTCGGCGTATCAGGCGTAGGCTCGGACTTCCGTGACCTCGCGAAAGCGGCAGGCGAGGGCAATGAGAGAGCTCAGCTCGCACTCGACATGTTCGTATACCAGGGCCAGAAGATCATCGGCTCATATGCAGCAGCAATGGGCGGCGTTGATGTAATCGTATTCACAGCCGGCATCGGTGAGAACACATGGAACATCCGCGAACAGATGATCGCTCCGCTGGAGTTCATGGGTGCCAAGATCGATCCTGCAAAGAATACGGGCATCAGATCAGAGGCAGTCATCAGTGCTGATGATTCCAAGGTTAAGATCGTAGTTATCCCCACAAATGAGGAGCTCGCGATCGCTCAGGAGACACAGGCTCTCATCTGAGTTTGAGCTTGATAATGTGATCAACGGAGGGGTTGTCAACTGTGACAACCCCTTTTTGACAGGAATGACGCAGATTGGATCCGGTGAAGAAAGTGGTTAAGCTCCGCAGGGGTGTCCCGGGTGTCATCTGAGGGGTGGTTTATGGCTGCCTGATGATCTATTCTATAAAGTGCTCTATGTAATGGAAAAACATAGAGTGGTTTATAGAATATTCTATGTATCGCTCTATGTAATGAAAATACATAGAGTATTTTATAGAATGAGCTGATCCCACGACCGGGATGTTATAATATAAAGATGGAGGTGTCCGGTGAAAGCGAACATCAGAAGATCTTTATTGTCAGTTGTGACTTCAGCAATCCTTCTAATGCAGGTCATGTTGCCTGTAAGCGCAAATACGGACTCTGAAGAGAGAAGCACCTGGGAAGAGGTCGAAGAATACTGTCTGAGTTTCCTTGGCGGTTTTGCAGAACCCAACTGTGCTGATTACGTCAGCATGATAATGCAGGACTGCGCATATTATCCCGGGACCTTTGTGCAGCATCCGCGTGCCATGGAGATGCGCAGGATGCTTGTCGATAATGAGTATAACCTCGTAGCTTCCAACATTACATACCGTAAGTCTGCCGGCATGGGCAAAGAAGAATCCGTTGTTCTCGGCAACTGGATCGGAGACCACGCCCTGCCCGGTGACATCCTCGTTTGGGTCAGGAATTCCACGCATGATGTCGATAAGACAGGATGCTGTCATGTCAGCATTTACTGCGGTGTCAAGGAAGACATGAAGGAGTATAACGGTCAGACAACCTGGCCGTCACATATTTCCGATAAGGGTGCGGGCGGGATCGTAGTCTGTCAGCCGCTGTGGGAGTATATCAACAAGGGCCCTAATTCAGGCAGGGGATATGGTATCTACATCTATAGAAGACCGGGCGACCGGATCAAGAATCCCAAACAGGGCAAATGGTATCAGGATGACATCGGGTACACTTTCACGGGGACGGACGGCAAGGCCAGGAGGGCTGAGTTCGCCGAGATCAAGGGAAGCACCTATTATTTCGATGAGATGGGTTATATGGCGACCGGATTCAGGGAGATCGATGATAAGACCAATTATTTCGGGAAGGACGGTTCGATGGCTGTCGGGTGGAAGCAGGTCGGAGACAGCTGGTATCTTTTTGATAATGAGGGTGCCGCCAGGCAAGGCTGGGTCAGGATCAAGAAGGATCATTACTATATGGGCGATGACTTCAGGATGGTTACGGGCGTAGCTGAAATAGACGGCAGGATCTATGGCTTCGGCAGCGACGGGAAGATGGTAAGGAAGCACTGGGTAAGGTCAGGCAAGGAATGGTATTATTTTGACAGTAACGGCGAACCCTCGAGATCGGTCACTAAGCGTGACGGAGTCCTCTTCCTGACGGACAGGGACGGCGCCCCGCTGTCAGGCTGGTATAAGTACGGTAAGGGACAGCACTACTTTGAGCAGAATGGCAAACTCGTCTCAGGCTGGAAGAGGATCGACGGCAGCTGGTACTATTTCAGGGCTGACGGACT
>Ga0247608_10007954_pt1 | contig 10799 bp, 4 predicted proteins | sample 176DNAGHGlowgp2_FD_193490 | JGI IMG/M metagenome (GOLD analysis project Ga0247608, IMG submission 193490) | Sheep rumen microbial communities from Palmerston North, Manawatu-Wanganui, New Zealand - 1766 DNA GHGlow gp2 | ecosystem: Host-associated > Mammals > Digestive system > Stomach > Rumen ... | reverse complement strand
CCGTTTTCTTCCACCAGGATTCTCATATCCCGGTACCATTCCGCAGGAAACGGCTGGGATGCGGCAACACCCGTAATTTTCCGGATCGGTTCCCGGAGTTTCTCATCGTTTATTTCACAGTCCGTAATATCCAGAAGATACTCGTACGCCGCCTCGTCTTCCTGCCGAAATTTCAGAATTGCTTCTTCGAGGGAATCCTCAAACAAAATTTTCCCCTCCTCCGATGACTGCACCCGGAAGGACGGGTCAATTCCGATTCGGTCAAAATGATTGCGGATCAGATAAAGACAGAACCCGTGTATCGTCATAATCAGAGCGGAATTGACAAGTGTATACTGCCTTCTTAAATAATCGTTATCCGGATTCTCCGCAATTCTCTTTGCAATTGCTTTTGCAATCCTCTCCCGCATTTCCGATGCCGCAGCTTCCGTAAAGGTAACAATCAGAAGACGGTCTACGGAGACAGGGTGTACGGGATCCAAAAGCCTGTTTACGATTCTCTCCGTAAGCACGGCTGTTTTCCCGCTTCCCGCGGCCGCGGAAACCAGGATATTCCTGTCTCTTACATCTATTACCTGCTGCTGTGCAGGTGTCGGTTTAAAATCTCCCATAATACGTTATTTCCCTTAAACTGTATCTTCCAAACTGTGTATCACAAACCGTGTATCCAAAACCGTGCCAAAACCACATATCCCGAACAAGTATCTATTCCTCTTCTCCGCCGTCATCATCCGAACCGGCATCTTCTCCCGCATCGGTCTTTGTCCCGTCAAGAGTTCGCTTTTTATAGCCGTAGGCACGCCCGTCAAAACCGCAGGCGCCTTTAAATGCACAGAATTTGCAGGCGTCGTACCGGTTTCCGTCGCTGATCGGGGAAACCGAAATCTCTCCGCCTAATATTTCTCCGACCAGATTTTTTACTTTTTCATCGGCGGATTCAAGAATCGCTTTCATTTCTTCTTCCGTCTTTACGCTCTTCTTTGTTCTTGAGTTAATTTCACGGCTCTCCGTATAGCTGACGGGAATCTTCTGACTCTTCTGCCCTGCAGGTCTTTTGTCCGTATTTTCCAGAAGATCCGGATTTTTTCCGTCATCCATAAAAATACCCTGCGGTCTTAATTCTTCTTTCCTTAACCGCTCCACTTCGGAATCGTTTTCTTCCGTCGTGGAAAGAATCGGATCAAACATATGATAATAAAACATCGCCCCGGGTTTATATTCCTTTTTCTTTCCGGAATCCGCTGCCCGAAACTGTCTGATGGCCTCGTTTAAATAAACCGCCGTCTGAAGCTGCAGCCCGGCGCGGAACAAAGCCTCGTTAAAATCCTTGTTACCGGACTTATAATCCACGATTTTGACATAAACGGTGTTTTCCTCCTCCGCTATGTCAATTCTGTCAATTGATCCCCGGATTACGACATTGTTCAAAGCTTCCTTATTGTCTTTCCCGTCTTCCATATCCCCAAGGTTACGTTCATATTTCCGCTCAAACAAAACAGGCTTGTATTTTCCGTTTTCAAGCTGCTCTCTCAGCGTATTTACGGAGCGTTTCATGATACGTCTGATTCGCCCGGTCAGATAGGAATTCTCCGTTACAATCTGCCGGAGTCCTTCTTCAAGGTCCGAAAGCTTTTCTTCCACAATGGTATCGATGATTTCGTCTACCCTCTCCTTCGTCACGGCGGCAAAATCCTCGTGGTTGCGCACACAATATTTTCCGAATGCATCCAGTACGGCATGTTTTATCGTTCCGGTGTCCGAAGGCGCGATTTCACCGTTTTCCCTCTCCGTCAGTTTCAGTCCGTATGTCAGAAAATGCTTATAGGCGCACCCTGCAAAGTTCTCAAGCGAGGATACGGAACATTTATAAATACGGTCCGCCTCGGAAAATATTTTTTCGGCGATTTCTTTTTCGAGTCTGTTTTCGGAAGACGCATAGCTGTCAAATGCATTCGAAACGTTTTTTTTAAGCCACCCGTCATTGTCCGGATCCGCTTTTAAAACCCCGTACAGACGAAGTAAATATTCCTTCTCTTCTTCCCCTGTTTTTCCCTCGACGGCCAGACCGAGGAGGGAAGCAAATTCTTCCCGTAAATCCCGGTTTGAAAGAATGTTGTGCGCCTTAAAATTCGCGTTTAAATCCTCCGGGAATACCGTCTTTACGGCTTCTGCCTCGTCTTCAACCTTAAGTTTCGGGAACAGTTTTTTCAGTTCCCCGATTAAATACGCCGGCTTTCTGCTCTGTCCCGCTTCTGTTACGCTTAAGAAGGAAAGATACAGTTCCTCCGACGGTTTCGTCAGAATCTGGTAAAGGTACAGTTGTTCCGCAAAGCTTTCCATTGCGCGGTTCGGCGCAAGTTCAAGCCCCTGCTCCATCAGGGCACTCCTTTCCATATCGGATAAAAGTCCGCCTCCCGCCCCGGTATGCGGGATGTTTCCGTCATTTACCCCGAGGAAAAACAATACCTTAATATCGCTGAACCGACTCCTGATTAAGTCACAGACCGGCAGTACGTCCACACTTTTCGGAACGATACCGATCCGGATTTCTCCGAAACCGGCCTCCAGAATTTCTTTCAGTTCGGTTACGGAAATGACTTCGTCTCCGATTAAGGACACAATCTGATCAAACAAATCCATTACCGCACCGTAGACCTGATTGTACTCCAGTGCTTTTTCCGGATTGCCTTCTTTTTCGTATTGTTCGGCAATTGTTTCCAGTTTTGCCTGGCATCCCTCAGCCGCCAGAACCCGGTAAAACGCGGTAAGCCACTCCTTTGCGGTAACATCCTTTCTCTTTCTGAGTTCCTCCAAAGGAAGAAAAATTTCCGCAAAACGGCTTCGTACGCCGTTGAGCCGGCCCAGTAATTCCGCCTGTTTTGCTTTCTTTTCCTCCTCCTTCAGTTCGCCAAACGAACGGTACATACCGACGGTAAGCTTTGTAAACTCACTTCCGTACATTTTGAAACCGCGGATTCTTTTTGCAAGAATATAATTGTCGAAAAGATCCGTATCCTCCCTTTTCAGGCCGGAAAAAGGACTTTTGACAAATAAACAGACGTCACGGTATGCATACCCGCCGCTTATCACGTCAAGGAAAGAAGTAATATAATTTACAAACGGATTCTCCGTAAGATGCGTGGTTGTATCCAGGAAATAAGGAATTTTATATTTACCGAACTCCTTCTTTAAAACCTCCGAATATCCCTGCAAATCACCGCATACCACCGCCATGTCCCGGTAGCGGTAATTCTTTTTTTCGATCAGGTCAAAAATATGCCGGCACATGATTTTACACTCGTGTGTTTCATCCTGTGCCTTGCTTACATGAATCTCCTCCGGTTCAAAGGGATAATCGGCTTCCGTCTTACGGAAAAGATTCCGTTCCAGATAGGCAACGGAAGGCGCCCCCGAAAAGCGGTATGAAGAAGTCAGATAATGCGGCGGAAGTACCGGAATATCCCGTTCTTTTGCAAGCTTCGTAAGGTCTCTTACGGTCTTGTCGCTCAGATAAAAAAGTCTGGTAAAATCCGGTGTCTTTTCGGGGTCTCCCACCGCCTGTTTCCCGGGATCGATCAGTTCGAGTCCGCAGGGAAGTGTGATAATTACGTCCATGGCATTTTCCATAAGGACCGCAATCACCTCGTTCTGAATCGGGGTAAAGCCGGTGAAACCGTCAAAAACCAGCGTACTTTTCCGGATGATTCCGGAAAGCGGAATTCTCTCCGCGAGACAGTAAAGCGTTTCCTCCCTTGTCGTGTATTTCTCTGCCAGTGATTTTTCAAATGCTCTGTATAAAAACAGGAAATCCTCAAGTTTATAGCGGAGTGCCGGATTTATCGAAAGCGAGCGGATTTCTTTCTCCAGATCCGCCGGTCTTAAACCGTACTGCATAAATTCGGACAGAACGGACTTGACCTCTTCCACGTATCCCGGGGTATGAATTCCTTTTTTCAGTACCTTCAGATTCTCTTCGCTTTCCTGAATGACGCGTCTTAAGATCAGACATTTTCCAAGATCGTCGAGTAAAATTCTCTCCGGACGTCCAACCTCGGTAAAAATGCGGTGCGTAAGTCTTCCGAAGCTCAACACGTCAATGTTTAAAATACCGCCGTTTACGGACTGCGTTGCCATGATACGCTGGGTTTCCAGCGTAAACTGGTCGGGCACAATTAAAAGATACTCCCTGTCCCTGTGCATTTTTGCATCTTCCGCCAGAAGTTTCTGCACATAGGTGCTTTTTCCGCTTCCGCTCGGTCCCAATACAAATCTTAAACTCATTCCCCGATTCCTCTCTAAAGAAAAAATGACTGCCTCCACCATTCGATGAAAGCAGTCCGTAAATGATTCATTCCCAAAATTATTGTAATGCTTCACAGATCGCCGCATAAAGTCCTTCGATATTATCCAGCCTGATATCGTTAAATATCAGTACATATGCAAGGAGCAGGAGGTTATTGTCCACTCTTGCGCTTTCGTAATCATTTGCCCTGCACCATTCCAGCGAATAAATACTGATCTGCTTTCTTGCATATTTCACACGTGTTCTGACCACTTCAATATCACACTGCAGATATTTCTCAAGATTTACATCATCAAATCCATCATAAAAGTATGCAAGACCGGTCAGCGCATGTACCGGATCCAGGGTGTTGATGAAACTTGCAGCCAGATTCGCAATCTCGGATTCCAAAAGGGTATTGTTTCCGCGAATATATTCCTCCACGCCGGGATATTCGTTATATTCTCCGTTTTCCTCCCCGATTAACTGGTTGGCACAGTTTACGTTCACCCAGTCTACAAGGTGCTGGTAAAGAATATCATTATACCATTTTGTGGTTTCTTCCGGTTTCTCAAGTTTGCCGAGACGAATGAACATTGCCTTATAGATTTTGATCATCATTCTGGCAGTTTCTTCTTCGTTTCCGATAACAAGTTTGGTATGAAAATACATATCGTTTACGGTATTAATGTAGAAACCCTGAAAAGCATCTACGTCGCCTGCAAGCAGACGTTTCATTACCATACGAAGTTCATAGGTAAATACCATTTCTTCTCTCCCTTAAAAAGACTCCCCAGATTGTGTGACACAATATACACACCCAATAATATTTTACCAAGTTCCCGTTTTTTTGCAATTGATTTTTCATTTTTCGGCAGAATAGACAAGTCACACGTTACGCCTTCTCCACAACCGAAATTCCGAACGCTCCCGGACCGCAGCTGATGGATACGACCGGTGACGTCGGCACGAAATAAATGGCATTAAACTGCTCTTTTTTCTCGATTTCCGCGCGGATCCATTCAATCTCCTTTTTACTTAAGCCCACGTGGTTTACAAACAGCACGATATGATCCGCTTTGAAGCCGGAAAGACTCTGGCTGATATACCGTTTCCATACACGCTCTCTGGAACCCATCAGCATTCCTTTCGAAACGAATTTCCCGTTTTTCATATAGGAAATCGGGTGCAGCATTAATGCATTCGTAAATCTGGCGTAACCCTTTGAAGCCTGCCCCGATCTTGCCGCATAATCAAGATTGTCCAGCATGAAACTGGAATGAATCCTTAAATGAAGCCGGTTCAGAATGGGAACGATTTCATTTACACCCATGCCGGCTTCCGTCATGCGGGCCGCCATCAGCGCCATCAGTCCCTGACCGCATGTCATATGCTTACTGTCAACCACGGTTACATTGTCAAATGCCGCCGCAGCCTCAAGCGCGGTATTGTATGAACTTGTTTCAAATCCCGACGAAAGGGACAAATGAATGACATTGTTTGCATTCGCAAGGACACCGGCAAAGAAATTCTCGTATTCCGCCACACTCGGGGAAATAGCCGTAACCGATTTGGACGTATCCTCCATATAACGTAAAATACCGGGAGTATCGATTTCGATTCCGTCACGGAAGATACCGTTCTCGGTCTGAACCTTATACGCAAAAACCACGATATTATACTTCTCAAGAAGTTTCTCCGGAAGGTCGCAGGTACTTTCCGTCGTAATCACGATTTTCCTCTTTCTGCGGGTTTCATCAAGCCACGAAATGGTTTCCGAACTCTCCATTCCGGTCTCGTCCATAACCCTGATTAAATTCTTCGGAATCTGCTTGTAAACCTCCGTCTCCAGATCCTCACCGGTTACCGGTTTGATCAGATAACCGTTAAAACCTGCCGTAGCATACAGTTTTCTGTTTTCCGCACCCGCATTGGCCGTTAAAATAATGATATTGGTTTCGCGGTTTCTGCCTCCCACCTGGTTACGAATGGCGTGAAATGCCTCAATTCCGTCCATTTCCGGCATCAGATGATCCATGAAAATCAAATCATACCGGTTCTCCAGAGTCTTTTCCAAAGCCTCTCTTCCGCTCTTAACGGTATCAATCTGCATTTTGGTATCACGGAGAAGTTTGGTTACGACAAGAAGATTCGATTCGTTGTCATCCACTACCAGAAGTTTCGCCTCCGGTGCCTCGAAGCGTTTCTTATATTCGCTTCTTCGTTCCAGTTTATGACGTTTTTCGTAATTGTACTCCCCGATTGCCTCATCCGATACCGCCTTCTGCGGAATCTCCACGACAAAAGTGGAACCCTTGGTATATACGGAATTTACGGTTACTTTTCCGCCCATCAGATCGAGGAACTGTTTTACGATGGAAAGACCGAGTCCCGTTCCTTCAATATGTTTGGTATTGCTTTCGTCCACACGCTTAAATGCCGTGAACAAATACGGGATATCCTCCTTTTTGATTCCCATACCGGAATCCTCAACCGTATAAATCATCTTTACGGTCCGGTCTTCTTGCTTTTCACATTCCACGGAAAGTTTGACGTATCCTTCCTTGGTATATTTTATCGCATTGTTCAGGATATTCATTAATACCTGTTTGATACGGATTTCGTCCCCTCTTAATCTGGCCGGGACTTCGGGAGACACGTCGATTTTGAATTCCAGATTTTTCTCCTTCGAGCGAAGCCACATCATTCCGACAATATCCGAAAGCATGCTGCCGGTTTCGTATTCCTCTTCCAGAAGATGCATGTCACCGGACTGGAATTTGGACATATCCAGAATATCATTGATGGTATTCAGGAGCATTTTTCCGGCGGAACGGATATTTACCGCATCCTCGGCAATTTCATCGCTGATGTTTTCCCTGAGGATCATTTCGTTTAATCCGATAATGGTATTAATCGGTGTACGGATTTCATGACTCATACTGGAGAAAAACCGGTTCTGGGAAGCAACAAGTCCCTTTATTTCTTCCCCCTGCTTTTGCATTTTTTCCACCTGTTGCAGATAAAGCCGGTTCTCTATGGAAATAACAACCGCAACATTGGAAGCAACCAGAAGCAGTGTAGTAACATCAATCGCATAATAAGTCACTCCGGTTACGGATTCAAAAAGTTCCGGATGAAAATAGGAAAGCAGATACAGGGCAACCGTGAGAATGATTTCAAGCACGGAAAAAATAATCCTGATTCCGCCCGAAAGAATCATGTTGATCATAAAAACATTATAGACAAACCAGATCGGTCCGCTTCCCTCTACTCCGCCTCCTTTTATCATGATAATCGGATAAAGGATAAATGCCGTAAAGATACCGGAAAGAACCGCGCCGGTTTTCAAATGCTTTGTTTTTACGGCAATAAACGCAACCAGAACAAACACCCCGGCAAGCACGATATTTTGCATGAATACGGCAGCTTTTCTCTCAAAGATAAATGTCTCCGCGGCAAGAATCAAAATCATTGCCGTAGTCATGGCCACGTACAGCACATACAGTCTTCTGTAAATATCCAGTCGGTCATCATAAAGGTAATCGTTGAATTTTTTTAAAATCATACCGGATCACCTCCCTTTGCACCGAACTCCAAAACTTCATCGTCGCCTGCCCCGAACTCGAGTACTTCCGCATCTCCCGAAACAGAATCCCCTCCGTCCGGCACTTTTATTCCGAGCAGTTCCGCAATCAGTTCTGCCGTCTCTTTGCATTTTCGAACGGCTTCTTCATGATGTTCCGAAATATAATTCTCATCCGAATTGTGAGCCGCTTCCTCCAGCATTCTGGCTTTTTCGGACAACTCCGTAAAGCCGATCATTTTCGTATTACTCTTGGTCGAATGAATCAAAACCTCGTAATTCTTATAATCCTTCTGCTCCCGGTACCGGTTCAGGTCTGCCACCCTGTCAGATGCGCCTGCAGCGAACTGCGTAAGCAAAGTCTCGTACAATTCATCGTCACCGGATAAATAACCCATTGCGGCATCGACATCGACACCGTGTTCTTTCAGGTTCTCCTTCACCGATGCAAAATCATTTCCGGAAGCGGATTTTTCTTCTTTCAGATCGTCTGTACCGAATTCGATTACATCCGCATCAGCTTTCGCCGCAGTGTTTCCGAATTGTTCCGTACTGTCCGGTACAGCGTCTTCCGACTCCGACGGTCCCTTTTCTTCAGGGTTATGCTCTATATAAGAAATCAGGTTCTTCGGCAGAACCTTTCGGATGGTACGCTCCAGTTCCTCGGTCTCAATGGGTTTGGAAACAAATCCGTCGAAGCCTTCGGATAAAAACATCTGCTTCGCGGAACTCATGGCATTTGCAGTCAGTGCAACCATGGGGGTTTCGTGATTTACACCCTTCACGTCCGAGCGGATTTTCTTCATGGCCTCCACGCCGTCCATACCGGCCATCATATGATCCATAAAAATCACGTCATAGCCTTTTACACGACAGCATTCCACTGCTTCCCTTCCGGATGAAGCCGTATCCACAGACATTTCGTATTTTTTGAAAATACTCTTTGCAACAATCAGGTTCATGGGCTCGTCATCGACAACGAGACCACGGACACCGAACAGTTTCATTTCTCCTTTTCCGTCATTTTCCGTCTCTTCCTCGGCATTTACGATTGCCACAACCGGGAAGGCATAGAACGGTTTTTCAAGCCTTTTCAGACGGGTATTGTGAGGCAGGATATTTTCCTTTCCGCCGAGAAGATAAATTTTCATCTTTCCGGTAAGCTTCTCCAGCATATCCCCGTTTTCAAGATACTCTTTTTCACCGACCAGAAGATGCGTAATGCCCTGCTCTTCTTCAACTTTTTTCAACTGTTCCATGGATTCCGGACGTACGATATCAAGTCCCAGTCCCTTGGAAATACTGAGTGCCTGCATGTTGTAATATTCCCTGACTACCGGTTTCTCCAGGTTATCAAAGTGCATAAAGGAACCGAGAACCACCTTCTTACCCGCATGAATCGACATGCAGTGTTCATCGTCAATAACGGTCTGCGGAATGCTGACACGAACCGTTGTCCCTTCTCCTTCACGGCTGGTGATGGTCAGGAAACCGCCGAGAATTTCCACAAAACCGGCCACGATTGCAAGACCGAGACCGAGACCGTTTGCACGCCTCGATCTTCCGGAGTCGGACTGATAAAAACGTTCCTTGACACGTTCGAGTTCCAGCTCCGACATTCCGATTCCGGTATCGGATACCTCGATTAAAAGGTTTACTCCGTAAGGCTGCACTTCCGAGGTAATATAAAGATATACACCGCCCTCGTTCGTATATTTGATTCCGTTCGATACAAGAGCTTTAATGATTTTTTTCAGTTTGGTAACATCCGTATTCATTACGGCGGGAATATGGCTGTCTATGTCAATGATGAGTTCCACTTCATCCTTCATCATCTCGCGCAGATCCGTCACAATGTCGTTTATCATGGATGACATCATATAATCTTCGCAGTTTTTCACCGCATTTTTCCGGTCGATTTCGGAGAAATCCAGAATATCACCGATCTGGTTTGCAACCTTTCTTCCGGCAGAACGGACGGCAATCATGTTTTTTTCGATTTCCGGATCCTTCTCCCTGTCGATACAGACTCCGGTCAGACCGATAATCGCGTTAACCGGTGTACGAATCTCATGAGATACGTTGGCAAGAAAGTCATTCAGACGTTCCGTGGAATCCTGAAGGTTTTCGATTTCCTCGTTGGAAGCATCCATAACCTGTTTCCATTTTTGAACGGTGTTGACGCAGAACCATGCAATCATTCCCATGACAAAATAGTGCATGACGGTTCTTGCAATCAGCAGGGAGTCAAATTCATTCCCCGCTATCGCAATTTCCACAACGTCGTATGTCATGGTGATATAGTATGTGATTAAACACAGGATGATGGTTCCCTTTATTCCCGTCGTGATAAACAAAACCATCAAAGATGCCATGACAATGGCAAGATCGTAGGTACTGGTGGAATGCGTACCGTATATAAAAAACGTGACCATCATGAACGATGCAATCAGCCAGATTCGCTGATTCGGTCTGAAAACAGAACCGATGTACATTCCCCATGACGCAACCACCGCTGCCAGAATCGGCAGAAGAATCCATTTTTCCCAGCCAAACAGGAAGGAAATGATTACATGCATTCCCACAAAAATTGTGTAAAACAGTATAATTACCACCTGTGATGTCTGAAACAGTTCGTTTTTTTCCGACTTAAGCCCCATATGCCCCCCATAAAGAACTCTGATTTCCGTTATTTTATCAAGGCCCCGTAAAGGCCGGTGATTTTATTCATTATTCTGGAAATTCGTCCGTCTTCCCCGATAGCGTTTTCTTAACATGGACAGTTCCAGAATATGATTAACGCGGACTCTCAATACTTCCGTGATAATCGGTTTTTTGATAAAATCAAGCGCTCCCATGTTGAGCCCTTCCTGCTCCGCTCCGTCATTTGTATCCGCCGTCAGGAAAATAATCGGAACCCTTGCAATGTCA
>Ga0247608_10007953_pt1 | contig 10799 bp, 8 predicted proteins | sample 176DNAGHGlowgp2_FD_193490 | JGI IMG/M metagenome (GOLD analysis project Ga0247608, IMG submission 193490) | Sheep rumen microbial communities from Palmerston North, Manawatu-Wanganui, New Zealand - 1766 DNA GHGlow gp2 | ecosystem: Host-associated > Mammals > Digestive system > Stomach > Rumen ... | reverse complement strand
AAGACGGCTTTTGTCGGTTTCGGTGAGTTTGAAACCGATGTATTTTTCTTCATCCATTGGGAAAAAGTCGCAGTCATTTTTATCAAGAATCATGTAATGATAGGTGGCATTTCCGATGGTTTCGTTCCCGCCTGGATATTCGTATGATCGATTTTTTAGAACGACATTCGTGTTCATAAATGAGTCATCCAATCCATAAGAATCACCGAAACTATGGTCAACATTGGTAAGTTTTTCTTTTGAGCTTACCACGGAATCGGTTTCTGCAATTTGTTCGCAAGTGTAGGTTTTATACACGACAATCGACCACCAGACGCTATCTTGCGTGTGGGAAGAGGAGTCGATGTGAAAATACTTCTCTTGGTTGATGATGTCGCCCAACAATGCTACGTTTTCGTTTATACATTTGAGTGTCGTAATAATGTCGTGCCCCAGTCCGGCTGAACCGACATCCTGCGAATGGAATTGAATGTCGTTTTGCCCGTCGCCGTCGAGGTCAACGGTGTTGCCCCATGAATAATGGGCATATTGTTCTATTGATAAAGTGCTGTCGTAAGATGTAACAGACATTCCTTTGCTATTGCCAAAAACGACTTTGCCATTTGTCGTGTCTTTCTTACATGAAGCGATACTGGCCACAAGTAGCAAAGCCATCGCAAATAATGATAGTTTTTTCATATAGTTGTGTTTTTAATTGAAATTTCCGTTTGTAATAGCGGGTGCAAATATAGTAAATTTCGTTGCGAAATACTTCGTTGCGAAATTTTTCGCCATCATTTCATCCGCTTTACCACATGTAGCCGATGCGTGTGCTCGTTACGCTCTTTGTTGAAAATTCCCGTCTGGTCGAGATAGTCGATGCGTACTTCGCCCGAGGCGTGGATGATTTGCTCTTCGCCCATGACGATGCCCACGTGGGTGATGTGGCCGTCCACGTCGCCGAAAAAAGCCAAGTCGCCAGGGCGTGTTTCTTGTAGAAAATAGACCAACTCGCCACATTCTACTTGTTGCGAGGCATCGCGGGGCAGGATGAGTCCGGCCATGCGGGCGCACACCTGCACCAAGCCTGAGCAGTCGATGCCGAAAGCCGTGCGACCGCCCCAAAGATAGGGTACACCGAGCAGCAGTTTGGCGTAGTCGACCAACAATTCGGGATGAAATTCGGTAGGCATTTCAACGGTGTCGGGATGCGGCGCATAGAGCGGCGAGCCTAAAGTCAGAAGCTTGCCACCGTGTTCAGCGATGGCTTTATTAATAAGGTAGGGCCGTTTTGCATTCAAGACGTTGAACTCCTCCTCGCTGATTTCGCAAAACTGTTTCGCCTGAATCCAGCCTTCATAAAAATAGGGCTCTGGGCCAGTCGAGGGGCCGTGTTGTGTCTTGACCAGCACCCATTCCTTGGTCTTGTCCAAAACCGTATAGGTCTCGTTATAAAGCAGTTGACTCACCATCTCGGAGGAATGCCTGTCCTCTTTGCGCAACGCGATGGCGGATAAGTTGCATTTGCCGTAGGTCATAATAGTTCGTGTTTTCTGGCCGCTAAATTAGCGAACAATGCGGTTCATTTCGCCTTTTTTCAGCGTTTTTTTTCATTGAATTGTTGTTTTTTTTAATTTAGCACTCTGATTTGTGTTTGAATCGAATTCTTAAATATTTGATTATGAGTAAGATAAAAGATTTTTTCAATAGGATAAGGCATAGTTACTACGGTGCAGCGAAGGTGTTCGTGTTTTTGGTGGCCATCGCGTTGGTGTGTTGGCAGATGCCGCGCACGAGTAAGTTCAAGTATGAGTTCCAGCTCGCCAAGCCTTGGCAGCACGAAACGCTTTATGCGCCCTTCGACTTCCCGATCTACAAGGATTATGAGACGCTGAGCGCGGAAACCGATGAAGCCACGGCCAACGTGAATCCGATTTTCGTGTTCGACGAGGAGGAGATGGTGGCATCTCGCAACCTCTTGTTTGTCAACTTCGAGGCCAAATGGGACAACCGCGACCGTTTGGACTACGACGCCAATTTGGATTGCCTTTTCAATGTGTTCGACTCCATTCAGGATCGAGGCATCGTGGCCTACGACAACGCGACCGCCAATCTGGAACCAAGCTCTGAAGTGAACGTCATCCGCAACAAGGTGATGCGCACTGCCCGTTATGGCGATTTCTATAGCATGAACGAAGCCACGGAAGCCGTTACTACACTGCTTGAAAATATTGGAAACCAATACGATAAAAAGTTGCTCTCAGAGTTGCTCAAGGGAGCCTTGCGCCAAAATGTGTTTTATAACGCCGACCTCACCAAGCAAGCGACCGACAAGGCAGTGGCGGCGGTGTCGCTCACCTACGGCATGGTGCAGAAAGACGAGCTCATCGTGTCGGAAGGGGAGGTGATCAGCCCTCACACTTTCGATGTCTTGAACTCGTTGCAGCATGAATACACGTCGCGTTCGCTTTCCACCGACGAGTCGCTAAGGGTGTTGCTGAGCCAAATTTTCCTTGTCGCCTTGGTGTTTTCGCTGATTGGCTTGTACGGCAACAAATTGCACAAAAAGGTCTTCGCCGAACTGAAAAACGTCGTCCTCTTGCTCACGCTTATTTTGCTTGTGGTTATCCCATCATATCTTTTGGTAAAATGGGCGCCAGGTTTGGTTTACATGATGCCGGTGTGCCTCTTGGCCATCATGGTCGGCTCGTTCTTCAATCTGCGTCTGGCTTTCTCTACACAAGTCTTCGCCGTGATGCTGATTTCGCTCGTGGTGCCCAATCCTTTCCAGTTCATTTTCATGCAGTTGGTGGCCACGGTGCTGACGGTGTTCAGCATGTCGAACGTCCGTCACCACCGCTTCATTCAAGCCGCTTTGTTTGTGTTTGTGGGTTATCTGTTGGTCTATCTTGCTTTCACTTTCCTTACAACCTCTGAGGTCGACTGGATGGATGTGCTCCTGCTGCTGCTTAATGCTTTGTTTACACTGTTGGCACAACCCCTTATCTTGATGTTTGAACGCGTTTTCGGCGTGCCTACTTCGCTGTCGCTCTTGGAACTGAGCAATACCAACAGCCCCCTGTTACGAGAATTGGCGGCAACCGCCCCCGGCACCTTCCAACATTCCATTCAGGTAGCCAACCTCACCGAGGAAGTGCTTTTCGAAATCGGTGGCGACACGGTGCTGGCCCGTGCAGGTGCCTTGTATCACGACATCGGCAAGATCAAGAATCCGATGTATTTCACTGAAAACCAGCATGGAGCCTATAGCCCGCACAACGATCTCTCGAATACGGAGAGCGCGGAAATCATCATCTCGCACGTGACCGACGGCATCGAGTTGGCGCACAAGAACCACATCCCCGAGCGCATCATCGACTTCATCCGCACCCACCATGGCACGCGCCGCACCGATTATTTCTACATTAACGAGCAAAAGGCGCACCCAGGCGAGGAAATCGATCCCGCACCGTTCACCTATCATGGTCCGGCGCCGTTCTCGCGCGAGACCGCCGTGCTGATGATGGCCGACTCGATCGAGGCCGCTTCGCATAGCTTGAAAGAACCCGATGAGAAAAAAATCAGCGACTTGGTGGACAACATCATCAACAAGCAGATGGATGCTGGCCAGTTCCTCAACACCGATCTCACCCTCCGCGACATCGAGACCGCCCGCAAAGTGCTGAAAAAGAAGCTGATGAGTATTTATCATGTCAGGATTGCTTATCCTGAGAAGTGATTTCTTGTTTTTTTCTTGTACTATCAAAGAATTGTTGTACATTTGCAGCGTACTAATAAACTAATACGCTTAAATGATGAACAAGTTATTCAAATTATTAGCGCTTTTGTCGATGGTCTTTGCCATGACTTCTTGCGGCACTGTCGGCCTGTTGATTCATACGGCCAAAATCTTTAATGATAACTCGAGTTTTAGTACCAATTCGACGTATGACACCATCCATTTTGTTGTCAGCAAGAGGAACCAAATGTTGCTCAAGGCTGAAATCAACGGGAAATCGGACACGGTGATGTATGATTCGGGTGTCAATTCGTTTGCATTGCTCATGTATACGCCCAGCACGAAGCCAGATGGAATGAAGTTTTATAGTAATCGGGTTACCGGGGCCGACAAAAGATCAAAAATCAAGGTGACGACTTTGCCGGTGATGATAAAAACTGATATGGTGGTATCGGAAGGAGTGGGTTTTGCCAATTTGAGCCCTGAACCACCCGTTTGTCAGAAGGAGCAATCGTTGTCAGCTCATAATATCATTGGTTTTCAAGGGCTTAACTTGATTTGTTACATGATTGACTTTACCAATAATCAGATGTATGAAATACGTGATTCCTTGAACATCGATACGACGGAGTTCATTCCCGTCAAATGTAAGTATGAGATGAATGTTTTATGGGTCTATCCGCGAATCAACGGCGTGGAGTATGAATGCATCTTCGACACGGGCAATGGCGCCGCTGCCTTTTTGTTGCAGGATGAGCAACGTGTCGGCAACCCGCTTGAGAATGATTATGTTTTTGAAGGCTCTTACGGACAAGCCATTGGAGGACATACCGAAAAGCAAACTTTTGTGCTTGCAAATCAAGAGCGTCTCAACCTCGCCAATGTCGACAAGGAGGTAGAAGTTATGTATGTGAAGTCGTTGGAAAACAATAACATGGGACTCAAGGCGATTTCGAAATATGATTGGATTATCTCGAATCGGGACAGCAATCTTAGGATGTACGCCAGGCCGCATGCAACCGATGTTGTCAAGCCGTTCGAGGCATCTGCCTACCGTGTTTCCACTGCCGATGGAACATTGAAGATTTTGACCCGCCTCATCAACGGCAACGAGAAGTTCAAGGTTGGCGACCAAATCATCTCTGTGAACGGCGAGAAAATCACAGAGGAGAACATCTGCCATTACTACGACCTGCTGACCGAAAACAAGGACTGGTCAGGGTTTGAAATCGAGGTGAAGTGAGAGATTTTTTGTAAAAAATGAATGAGATTAAGAAATAATCCGTATTTTTGCATCATTAAATACAAGTATCGGATAATTTAATTGCTATTTTTGTTTTTAAACTATTCGATTGAATGATTTATGTGATATGACGGATTACTACGAATATTCAATCCCAGAATTGGTGCAACTCCTTGGGACGCGCTTCAAGGACTACCGCATGCGTTCCCGCATGACCCAAAAGGACGTGGCGGAGCAGTCGGGGCTGACCATCAACACCATCCATAAGTTTGAGAACGGACTGGCACCCAATATGTCGCTCAGCACTTTCCTTTTGCTGTTGAAGGCTGTTGGCTGCATCAATGGCCTTGACGATCTGATGCCCGAACTTCCCGAATCGCCCTATCTTATGAAAGAAAACGGCAAAAAGGCACAGCGCATCAGGCATACCTCATCGGAGACGAACAAGTGAAATTGAAAAGCCATGACGACGACAAGAATACTGAAAGTGATGTTGTGGGGACGTGAAGTCGGGAGGCTGTGCATCGACCCGCGCCGCCATTTGCCTTATTTCGAGTACAACCGGGAATGGATCGGAACGGGACTCGACATTTCGCCCTTGGACGCTTCCATCAAGCTGCCGCAAAACCTTCGCCCCATCTTCGGCGCGTCGGAGAAGATATACCAGAAACTCCCGCCGTTTTTGGCCGACTCGCTGCCCGATGCTTGGGGAAATGCGCTTTTTGAACAATGGCGATTGCAACAAAAAATCAAGCCAAGTGAAATAACGCCGTTGGACAAACTCGCTTTTATCGGAAAACGGGCCATGGGTGCGTTGGAATTCATCCCCGAAACATCCAACTTCGACCCAAAAGAGGACATCAGCCTGAAGGCGTTGATTGACTTGGCCGGGCAAATCTATACGCAACGCGAGAACGTTAGCATCGCCCCAGAGCAGTCGCTCACCATGCAAGCCCTGATGGCGGTGGGCACTTCGGCTGGTGGACGACAGCCTAAAGCCATCATTGCCATCAACCGCGAAACGGGGGAGGTCCGCAGTGGACAAGTGGGTGCGCTGAAGGGCTTTGAGCATTGCATCTTGAAGTTCGGCATCAAGGAACGCTCGACGGCGGAGCTTGAAATGACCTACTATGAGATGGCGCAAAAGGCTGGAATACAGATGATGCCATGCTGGCTGATGGATGTTGAAGGCGACAAACATTTCATAACCAAACGCTTCGATAGGGAAGGAGGTAGGAAACTCCACATGCAGACCTTGGCCGCACTTTATCCCGAAGCCGACAGCTACGAACGTTTGCTTTGGGTTTGCCGAAAAATGCGGCTTTCCGAACTTGACAGTGAAGAGGTCTTTCGTCGATTGGTTTTCAACATTTTGGCCAACAACACCGACGACCACAATAAGAATTTCTCTTTCCTCATGGACGAGCAAGGGCGGTGGAGACTTTCGCCTGCCTACGACTTGACCTACATCTTCAACACAGGCGGTTTCCTTCCCGAAACGCGGCATTGCCTGATGATTCGAGGAAAGTTCGAGGGCATCACGAAGGATGAAGTGATGGAACTGGCTGCTGAAAACGGCATACGCAAGGCGGAGACTATCGTCAACGAGGTCGGGAAAGCCGTTTTGGAGTTTCGTGCATTGGCCGAGCGAAACGGTGTGAAAGAACAATGGATTTCGGCAATTGAGTCCACACTTAATGGGCATCTCGCGTCTTGGGGACTTGCTAACGCAAAGCCCGAAAACAACTGTTTTGAGGCCAACGGTCACAAGATTGAAAACGCTCGTATGGAGCAGCAATACAAAGGCAATTACCATCTTCTCGCCACCATCGATGGGACGGAACGCAAGTATGTCATCCGCAAGAAGACCGTTGAGCATGAGGAAATTAGCCGTATGGGGACTGCTAATCTGCCCGATGAATATCTTAGGGAGCTTGTTTCAAAATTCTTATTGTAATTGTTTTCTGGATTGCTTCGTCGTTCCTCCTTGCAAAGACGCGAGGCGACGACAAGGCTTGCGACGCTTTGCGCCGGACGCGCTTTGCGTTATTGCGAGGCACGAAGCAATCCAGGAATTATAGTCCCCTCAAATATTCCACCGCCTCAGGCCCCTCATTGAAAATCAAATCCAACACGCTCAAGTCGGGCGCGAAAGGAAACTTCTCGCTAAACACTTGGTAGTAAGTGGGGAAGAGGCTCACGTCCACGTTTTTTTTCGGGCTGAACGCCTCGCGCAAGTCGTTCTCCGCTTCGCGCACATAGTCCGTCGTGTGGGCGATTTCCTTCTTGGTTTTCAGCATCTTCAATACGGCTTGAAGCGCTGCGTCGTTCAAGTCGATGAGGCGGTCGAAATGGCCTTCGAAAATGGGCCTCAGATAGTCGTAATAATGGTCGAAATAAGGCGAAGCCTTGTAGGCCGACTCCAAGCAGCGGCTGTGGATGTGCTGCCAAGGTTCGATGGTGCTGATGGCCACGTCCTTGGTCATCGTGTGGTTGCCGTTGACCTTCACCACGGGTACGCTCAGGCTCTCCACGCCGTTGGCCGTCATCACGCGGCAGCGGTTGCGGTAAGTCTGCTTGTGGTAGGTCTCCCAGATTTCAATAACAGGCGCGTCCTCTATCAGAAAACGCGCCATGTAGCTGATGCTGGGGAAATAGGCTGTGGTGAAGAGCGTCATTTCAGCAGTTGTTCCTCGACGACTTTTCGGTAGCCTTCTTCCGGCAAAGCCCCCACCTGCATCATGGGTTGGCCTTCCATGGGGATGAAGAGCACCATCGGGATGCTGCGCACTTGGAATGCCGAGGCCAGTTCGCGCTCCTGGTCGGTGTTCACCTTGTAAACCAAGAGTTTGCCGTCGTATTCCTCGGCCATGCGCTCCATGATGGGCGCCACGCGGCGGCACGGACCGCACCAGTCGGCGTAGAAGTCGACGACTGCGGGCAATTTGCCTTTATAATTAAAAGTGTTCGGGTCTTTTTCAAAATCCCACACTTTTTTCAGGAACTCCTTGTAAGTCAAATGGATGACCTTCGATTCTTTCTTCTCTTCTTGCGCGTTGGCCGTGATGCCAAAAGCCAAGACAATCATTGCGATGAGGATGCTTTTTTTCATTTGTCGTTGATTTTCTGGTGGCAAAAGTAACAAAAATCGTGCTAATGGCGGTTTTTTCTGTAATTTTGCCGCAAATTTTTTGAATATGCTCATTGTCAACATCAAGGAACTCGTCGGCATCGAGGAACAAGGCCGACTGTTGAAACGCGGCTCTGAAATGGCTGAGACGGGAAGGATCAAGGATGCCTTCCTTTTGATTAAAGGAAAGAAAATCGCCGACTATGGCCCGATGGACTCGGACGCTTGCCGGAAGTATCTCGCTGAAAATCATCGTATTCACGATGTGAAAGGCAGCGTGGTGATGCCTGCTTTCTGCGACTCGCACACACATTTGGTCTATGCCAACTCGCGCGAACTGGAGTTCGTCGACAAGATTCGTGGCCTCAGCTATGAGGAAATCGCCAAGCGGGGAGGAGGCATCCTCAACTCGGCCAAGGCAACGGCGGCGGCCACCGAGGACGAACTCTACGACATGGCCCAACAACGCCTCGACGAGGTGATGCGCATGGGCACGGGTGCCATCGAAATCAAGAGCGGCTACGGCCTCACCACCGAAAGCGAGTTGAAGTTGCTGCGCGTCATCCGGCGCTTGAAAGAAAACTCGCCGCTGACCATCAAGTCGAACTTCCTTGGCGCGCATGGCATCCCGATGGAATATCGTGGCCACCAAGAGGACTATGTGGATTTGGTCATCAACGAGATGATTCCGCTCGTGGCCGCTGAGGACCTTGCTGATTTCATCGACGTGTTTTGCGACCAAGGTTTCTTCACTTGTGAGGACACCGAGCGCATTCTTATGGCGGGTATCAAATACGGCATGAGACCGAAAATCCACGCCAACGAGATGGCCATCTCGGGCGGCGTGCAGGTGGGGGTGAAATACGGTGCCATCTCCGTCGACCATTTGGAACAAATGGGCGACGAAGAGATTGAATGTCTGAAGGATACCGAGACCATGCCGACCATTTTACCCGGCTGTGCCTTCTTCCTCAACCTGCCGCTTTCGCCGGCGCGCAAGATGATCGACGCGGGTTTGCCCGTGGCCATGGCCTCCGATTTCAACCCCGGCACTTCGCCTTCGGGCAACATGCAGCTCATCCTGTCGATGGCTTGCATCCGTTATCGTCTCACCCCCGAAGAAGCCCTCAACGCCACCACTTTGAACACCGCCTACGCCATGGGCGTGAGCGACGAAGTGGGCAGCATCACCCGTGGCAAACTCGCCAACCTCATCATCACCCAACCGATGACACAACTCGAGTTCATGCCATATTATTACGGCGCCAACAAAGTGGCCAAGATGGTTTTGAACGGAAAATTTGTATGAGAATGAAACATAATAAGTTACATGTCGCTCTTGTCTTGGTTGCATTGGCTTTGTCGGCTTGCAATAAAGACCATTATGATGTATCAACCGTACAAGGTGTGAATGCTGAGGGCGAGCTTTTGTTGCCTGTGGCTTCGGCTTCCTTTACCATGGATGAGATGATGCGCCGGTTCGAAATCGATAGCATGATCACTTTTGGTGAAGATGGCAATATGTCGTATGGCTATTGTTATGAACATCAGGGAGCAGTGAAAGGCAGCGAGCTGTTGCGTTTCAAAGACTGGAACTACGAACATCATTTGTCTGTCGAGAATCCGCTCTCGGGACAGTGGTTTGGATATCTCGACACCATTGTCAATACGAGCCAGGTGATTACGTTTGAAGCCGATCATATCTACGTGATGTCGGCTGTCATGCGCTCGGGGCGTTTTGAGTTTGAGCTTGAGTCGAATGTCGCCAATTTGGGACAAGTCGTCGTCACTTCATCCGATATCACGGATGCGGACGGTAACGACCTCCATTTCGTCTATTCTCCGGCTATGGGACAGACCGGGTTCGACTTGGCCGGCCTTCATTATCAGACCAATGAGGCGAATACACTGACTCTTAACTATGAATTCCATATCAACCTCAATGGCATGATGGAACCTGAAATCGAGCTTAATGCTCGTATCGCTGCTACCGACCTTACTATCAAGGAGATGAGCGGATATGTGGAAGCGTATGAATCGCGCAACCGCATCGACACATCCTTTAATCTATTTCCAAACAATTTTTCGGGTAGTCTTGAAATCAACAACGCTCGTATTCGCATCAGCGAGCGTAATACGTTTGACCTGGCCGCCCGCCTTGTGGTTGATACGGCGATGATGTATGGGCAAGGCGTGCCATCTTATTCTATCCTTGATCCCTTGCCTTATGTCGTTGACTTGCCCCCTCAAACCGGTTTTTCTGAAGTCTCCAACCATAGTCTTCATGGCACTCTCAATACAGCAGGCGGTCAGGTCATGGCTTCTTCGCTTTTTATGGTCAACCCTTTGGGAGGAACTGAGTTGGTTACCGTGGATGAGGCAAACCAAATCGACGTGTGCGTCGATGTCGACATCCCCTTTGCTTTCGTCATCGACCATGTGGGCTATATCGACACAGTCAATATGAGACTCTCCGAAATCGAGTTGCCAGACATGATTGAGCGTCTTGATCTTGAACTGACTTTCAATTCGACTCTTCCCATCGATATGTATGGTAAGTTTTATATGTATAATTCACAAAATCAACAAATTACTGATACTTTAATTCATGATGGTAGGCTGATTGCTGCATCGTTCGATGGACATGCCACCACCACGACACTCAGTCTGGAGGTCACGGAAGACAGGATTCAAGATGTGATGCACTC
>Ga0247608_10007952_pt1 | contig 10801 bp, 11 predicted proteins | sample 176DNAGHGlowgp2_FD_193490 | JGI IMG/M metagenome (GOLD analysis project Ga0247608, IMG submission 193490) | Sheep rumen microbial communities from Palmerston North, Manawatu-Wanganui, New Zealand - 1766 DNA GHGlow gp2 | ecosystem: Host-associated > Mammals > Digestive system > Stomach > Rumen ... | reverse complement strand
CGACACCTTTTTCAGTGATTCTCTTTTTTATTCTTATCTACCGTAGCCGCCGTAACCGCTGCCATAGCTGCCGTATCCACCGTATCCGCCGAATCCGCTGCTGTAACCACCGGCGTTTCTGCTCATCATCGGAGATACGTTATTACCGCCCTGCCGGCCATAACCGGAACCGTAGGATGATTTCCTATGGACAGAAGCATCATTTTCGGATATTCTAAAGGGGATGATCAAACGGAAAGGACACGTATGCACATGGCGGAAAAGGAACCGTTCTCCATTTTAAAAGAGCATCTGGAAACCCGGCAGTTTTCCCGGGTTTATCTTCTGATGACCGATAAGGATAAACCGGAACGGTATCTGATGCAGCAGGCCAGGGATCAGCTTCTTGCTGCGGTAACGGTTCCGGGGGATGATATCAATTTTACCCGGTATAACAGTGACAACTGCCGGACGGAAGGCATCATCTCCGACATCAGCACCATGCCCATGTTTGCGGAGTACCGGGTTGTCCTTGCAGAGGACAGCGGATATTTCAAAAAAGGCAATGATGAGCTTCTGGAATTTCTTCCCGAAATCGGAGATAACGCCATTCTGATCTTCTGCGAAGGGGAGGTGGACCGCACCCGTAAGCTTTATAAATGGGTCAGCAAATCCGGAACTGTCCTCTCTTTCAAGAAGCCCGGAAACGCGACTCTGCTGAAGTGGCTGAGCCGCCGGCTTGCCGCTGACGGCTACCGGGTGGAAAACGGCGTTCCGGAAATGCTGATCGCTTCCGCCGGAAACGACATGAACGCGCTGAATCAGGAAGCGGAAAAGCTCCGGAGCTACTGTCTGCCCGGAAAAGAGATTTACCGCAGAGATGTGGAGGCCGTCACGATCCGTGAGGCGGAAAACCGGATTTTTGAAATGGTTTCGGCCGTGGCTAACGGTCAGAAGGATAAGGCTATCCGGCTTTACACGGACCTTCTGGAGCTTCGCGAGCCGCCCATGCGGATTCTCTTCCTTCTTGCCCGCGAATTCAATATTCTCCTGCAGGTTAAGGAAATCCGGAGAGAAAAAAAGCCCGGCGCGGATATCGCCAGGCTGGTTAAGGTTCCGCCCTTCGCTGTAAAAAACTACACTGCGGAGGCTGATAAATTCACTTATCCGGAGCTGATAGAGGCTGCCGAACTCTGCCAGGAAATGGATCTGGCCATAAAAGAAGGCCGGCTTTCCGACCGCAGCGCTGTGGAGCGGCTGGTGGTTACGCTGACGCTGCGGAAGTAGGCTTTTCTCATTTTTTATGTAAAAAGCCATACAGAACGATTACCGCAACGACCGTAAAAAGCCCCGCGATGATCCCGAAGCCGTTTCGTTCAACAGAATCCGGATCATCGGGATCGACATAGAGTGTGATCGTGTCACCCTTTAGATACCGGTGGTCTGTCCATTTGGTATCATGTGTATATCTTTTTCCATCAACATAGTATTCGCAATGCGCCTTATACTCCCTTTCCCCATCGGAACCACGCCGGTCATTGACGCTCTTCACAACGGCTGTGACCGCAAGATCATATTGCGAATTATTGTTATACCGCCTGATCTCCAGATATATCCCCGCTCCAAAAATGGCAAGCGCCAGGATCACACCGATCAGCCCTCGAATACCAAACTTCTTTTTTGTTCTCATGCTGTAATTTCTGCTCATTTTTCTCTAGCCGTCCTTCTTTTAGATCAATCTGCTAAATAGTCTCTTCTTATTTTTCACAGGCCTCCGCATAAAAAGAAAGCGAACGACTTTTGCATTAATGCAAAGGCCACGGGAGCTGCGGAGCGCAGCTCCCGTGTTGCTTTCCGGCAAAGAATCATAGCGCCGGGTCCTGCTTCGCAGGCCTCCGCATAAAAAGAAAGCGAATGACTTTTGCATAAATGCAAGTCATTCGCTTTCTTTTTTGCGGCATGTAAACATGCCCGGCGCTATATGCCTTGCCTCCTTAGGCCATCTTGTTAACCGCGAGGGTGAGTCTGGAGATTTTTCTGGATGCGGTGTTCTTGTGGAAGATTCCCTTGGATGCTGCCTTGCTGATCTCGGATGTTGCGACCTTCAGGGCTGCCTCTGCTTCTGCCTTATCACCTGATGTGATGGCTGCCTCCACCTTCTTCACCAATGTCTTGATCTTGGACTTAACGGCCTTATTACGCATAGCCTTTGTCTGATTGACCAGAATTCTCTTCTTTGCAGATTTAATGTTTGCCACAGTGATTACCTCCAAAAATAATCTTGAATACTTTTTTCTGTCATCTATAATATCATATGACTGCACTTAGCCAAGACACGGTTCGGTTTTCACCGGGCATATGCAGACATGTTTTCCCTGACAACGCAACAGTTATCATAGCAAATCCGGCTTTACTCGTCAAGTGTCTTTTTCCTTTTCCGGGATTTTTTATCACTTTTATGAATTATCATCCGAAGAACCCTCTATGACAGCGGAAAGCCTGTACTTTTCTATAATTCGATCAGTTCCTTCGGCGATGAGGCAAGATTCTCACACCCATCCTCCGTAATGAGGATCATATCCTCAATGCGTACGCCGAATTTTCCCGGAAGATAAATGCCCGGCTCATCCGTAATGACCATGCCGGCCCGGAGTACAGACTGGTCTCTTGTATTGAAGGCCGGACTTTCATGAATATACAGCCCTACGCTGTGCCCAAGTCCGTGTCCGAAATACTCCCCATAGCCGGCATCTCGGATCATGTTTCTTGCGATGGCATCCACATCCTTACAAATAAGTCCCTCCTTCACCTGATCGAGAACGGCCTGTTGCGCCTCCTTCACAATCTGATAGATTCTCTTCTGCTCCTCTCCCGCCTTTCCCATACATACCGTTCTGGTCATATCGGAGCAGTATCCATGGTAGATGCAGCCGAAATCCATGGTAAGATAATCCCCCGGTTCGAGTTTCTTATCCGTGGGCACGGCATGAGGCATAGATGAATTTTTCCCCGATGCGGCGATGGTTTCAAAGGAAAGCCCCTCCGCGCCGTGGCGCTTCAGCCTGTATTCCAGCTCAGCCGCCACTTCAAGCTCCGTCATTCCCGGACGGAGGATATCCAGCATATCCCGGAAGGCGAGATCTCCGATATGCTCTGCCGCACGAAGAAGACTGATTTCCGCCTCCGATTTGATCTGCCGGGGAAGCAGAAGCGCATTCTCCAGCGGTACCATGCATGCATTCTTCTTATCCACTGCCGGATTTCCCACCGGGGAGATCTCAGCAGAGGAGCTGCCATTATCTTCTTCCGTCCGGCCGGACAGATATCCGGAAAATCTGCGGTAATCCGCATAGGATATGGAGGCATCCTCAAAGCCCAGACGATATATCCCATCCTCTTTGATCAGCGAAAGAAACAATTCCTTCATGGGGTTTGCCTGATTATATTCCCAAACCGCAAAGCTGCTTTCCTTCCCGGCCGCCTCCGTATACCGGGAATCTGTAATGATGACCGCTGATGCCTCCGTAACCACAGCCAGTCCCTCGCCGGAGAAACCGGTATAATATCTTAAGGAATATGGATCTGTGATCAGAATTCCGTCCAGTCCCTTCTTTTGCAATATCTGCCTCAGCAGCTCTTTTTTTCCTTCCATTTCCATTTTTTCTATAAAATCTCCTTCTTGTATTTACGTACCATTACACATTCTTTCAGACCGACATCAGCGGAAGCTGTTCGATCTCCATTCCGCCGTCGACGCTGCAACGGACCAGGGTTCCTCCCCTCTGCCGCTTTTTCCAGGCGATCATATGCATAACATTATAATCAATACTCATGCCGTAGGTAAGACGGATGCCTTCATATTCCAGCGACATGTTGTTGTAATGATCGTGCCCGCAGAATATGCCCTTTGTACTGCCCAGCTCCCTTGCCGTATCAAAAAGCCGGCTCGGCACAGAGGAGCAGCAGATCTTCCCCACCTTTTTTTCTTCGTTAAAGCCAAAGAAATACGTGACCTCGCTGCTTCCTTCCCTGTAAAGATCAAAGGCAGTCTTATACTGCTGGAGCGGAATATGGGTAAAGATCAGCGAAGAAACCTGCTTTTTTTCCTCCCGTTCCAGCCGAAGGACCTCCTCCCTGTACCAGTTCACCTGATCATCATGGATATAGTCATATTCCCTGCCCTTCATTATATTTAAGCCTGTTCTGCGTTTTGCGTTGCAGCATGAGGCATCTTCTGCGGAGAGATAGGCATTGGAATCCAGCAGAAATACGGCCTGCCTGAGACTTCCGCTGCTATTTCTGATCTCGATCAGCTGGTTCATTCTGCCATAGATTTCCGGTCCCTTTTGCGGATACAGCAGCCCTTTGCCATCCTTTCCGAAGCCGTTTTTCCGGGAAATCCGCATCATCAGCCGATCCAGCTCCTCCGGCCCCAGCTTCGCTCCGATCTCTGTATCATGATTCCCGTAGGTAAAGGCCCATGGCACGCCGGTCTTCGTCATAAAACGGGAAAACCGCTTCACCAGCCTTTCGTTATCATATGAGTACTTCAGCCCCTTCATGGGATAGGTCAGATCCCCCGTTACCACCACAAGATCCGGCCGGGAATAACGGATCAGCTTCTCGCAGGCCAGGATGGCCTTCCGGTCATGCCCTGCCGTGATGATCGTCCCGCCCAGATGGATGTCCGTCAGCTGCAGAATGCGGAAATCTTCTTTATCCGAGACTACCGTATAGATTCCTGTGGTCTTATCATATTTTATCCTGTTTTCTTCCATCCGCATAAACCTCGTAATGATCCTTCCATGCCCGGCCGATCAGCAGAATCCCGTTCCTTTCAGCCAGCATTACAGCTTCTTTTGTGGGAATAGCCTTGGATACCAGAACAGGCAGACCTGCAGCCGCGATCTTCTGCATGGCGTCCTCCGGCACACGCCCGGAAGTAAACAGGATGCAGTCTTCCGGCGCATACCTCTCCAGAAGCATCCGTCCGACAGCCTTATCCAGCGCATTATGACGGCTGATATCCTCCGTCCGGAATACTACCTCATCTCCCGCCATAAGGATCGCACTATGGGTTGCGCCCGTTTCCGTATGAAGCGGTGTTTCTTCAGAAAAGGCATGGATCAGACGAAAAATGCGGTCTGCAGAAATCTCACCTCTCCGTCTATCCTCTCCCTGTTTTTTCAAACCGCCTCCATCTGTAGGCATTTCCGGCAAATGCTCTCCATCCCGGCTTCCTGCAGGCAGATGATCATCCATAACGGTCTTTGCAGGTTCAATATCCACCTGCACCTCCAAAGCATCCTCCTTTTCCCGTATGTCAAGATGCCGGATCTCCTCTGCGCACCTGATCCTGCCTTCAAGAAACAGACGGCCGGTAACCAGCTCCTGTATATCCGTTCTTGTGCAGATCATTTCATATACATAGTCCTGTCCGCTAAAAATTCTGAGTCTATGTTCCCTTATGACCTTTTCCGTGCCGGCTCTCCGGCTTCCATCCGCATAAACAGCTTCCACCGGAATAGTGGCTGTATTCTGCAGAAGCTTACTCAAAATATCTGTACTCACTTATCTTTCCCTCTCCTTGTCAGCTGGAACATGTTCCGGACAGGCGCAGGCTCAGTTCTCCCCCTCGCCGCGCAAAATAGCTATACCATGATCCAGCGCCGGAAGAATAAAATCAAGGCATTCCTCTACGGCTTTAGGACTTCCGGGCAGATTGATGATCAGCGTCTGCCCGCAGATTCCGCTGACCGCCCGGGAAAGCATAGCCTTCGGGGTGATGGTCATACTGTGCGCCCGGATTGCTTCGCTGATACCGGGGGTTTCCCGGTCGATCACACGCTTTGTTGCCTCCGGCATCCTGTCCCTCGGAGAAAAACCGGTTCCTCCTGAGGTAAAGATCACATCCGGTTTTTCCTCTTTGACTATCCGCCGGAGCCTCTCTTCAAGAACATCCTCATCATCCGGCAGAAGGTTCATGGAACCGATCCGGTAGCCGGCAGCACGCAGCATCTCGCGGAGCCTCGGGCCGCTCCTGTCTGTGTATTCGCCCCCGGACGCCCTGTCGCTCGCCACAAGGATGGCTGCTGTATACGGAGCGCTTCTCTGCAGATCCGGAGTTCCTTTTTCCGGAGCCGCAGCATCTTCGGACATCCCCCCTGCGCAGTCCGTGGCATTATCCTTCAACACACCGGTCCGGGGAACATCCTCCGGGCTCTCGCTCGCAGAAATAACGACTGCTCCGGGAACCTCCTCCAGACCGTCGCCTGCAGAAATAACGCCACCCCTGAGAACCCTGGCAAATACCCCTTCCCTCGGCATGATGCATTCACCGGTTTTCTGCATGATGGTGCAGCCGCTGTGGCATTTTTTTCCGATCTGTATCAGTTCCAGAAGAACATCCCCGGATTGAAATCTGGTTCCCACGGGATATTCCTTCAGATCAAAGCCCTCCACCAGAAGATTTTCTCCAAAGATTCCGGGAGGAAGCTCCACCACACCCCCGGAGCGTCTGCGGAAATCCTCTACCTGTTCCAAAGACAGAAGGCTGACCTGCCTTTCCGTTCCGGCATGTGCATCACCCTCCAGACCATAATCTTCGATCAGCCGGCAGCTGCCGATATCCTTCTTCGGCGTTCCCATTTTCTCACTGATGCATACTGCTGCGATTCTTCCCATTTTTTTACTCCTGTTGTCATTTTCTTCATCCTCCAATGGCATACATGCTGCCTGTTTCTTCTCCTACTCCGGCCGTCCGGAATGCATGAGCCTCCGGCTTCCTCATCACCGCACTCTGAATGACTGACCTCAGCTCTTCATCACTGCAGCCACTGCGCAGAAGCTCCCGGAGATCAGCCGCATCCGGATGATATAAACACAGCTTCAATTTACCATCCACTGTGAGTCTCAGCCTGCTGCAGTTCCTGCAGAAGGCAGAGGAAAGGGGACTGATCAGTCCGATCCTGCCCCGAAAGCCCGGGAAACGGTAATACTCGGCCGGCCCTGTCTGCACACCTTTCTCCGGCGATCCTGCCGGTTCAAAGGCCTCACCTGCCACATTTTCCTGTCCAGAGGACTCTTTCATCCTCTCGAACGTTTCCAACCTATCTTCAGCCTTTTCAGCCTGTCCGAAGCGCTCAGCCAGATTCTCCATCACCTCCCGGCCGGACATCCCCCGGAAACCTCTGGCATGCCCCATGGGCATCAGCTCGATAAACCGGACATCCATCGGAAGGTCTCTTGCGTACTCCGCAAGAGCAGCCAGTCCATGATCATTAATGCCCCGGACAGGAACCACATTCAGTTTAAGAGAAAAACCCATCTCCTGCGCCCTTTGGAGCGCACGCTCCACTTTCTCCAGCGCATCCACCCCGGTGAGCTCCCGATAGGTTTCTCTGTCCAGTGTGTCCAGACTGACATTGATATTCCGGAGCCCGTTTTCCCAAAGCGTCTCCAGATATTCCTCCAGCAATATACCATTTGTGGTCATGGCAAGCTCCGGTCTGCCCGGCATACATCCCAGTCTGCCGATCAGCCCGCCGATTCCCTTTCTGACCAGAGGCTCTCCTCCTGTCAGACGGATCTTTCTGATTCCCATCCTGGTGAGGATTTCCGCTATCCGGTAAACCTCCTCAAGCGTCAGTACGTCCTCATGCTGCAGGCGCCTAACCCCATCGGGCATGCAGTACCGGCACCGGAGATTGCATTTATCCGTCAGCGAGATCCTGAGATATTCCATTTTTCTTCCATATGCATCTGTTAAGCTCATCATGCCTCTTTTCTTCTGATTTCGGGGAGGCTCGCCTTCTATGGCATCGGACTGCCATCCAGGATGTTTTCCGAGAGCAGCATGATCCGTTCCGGATCCAGAGTAAGCACAAACTCTCCGGACATCACCCTGTCCCCTACAGCCGTCCATTCCTCTTTTCCGACAATCCAGGTCATAAGCGAATCCGGAGTATCCACAGGGTTCCCCTTTTTCCGGAAACAGACCACGATGGAAAAGGTATCCTCGATCACTCTTTTCAGCTCACAGACCACCTTGTTTTTTCCCGCAAAAGCGGATTGCTCCTCCGGCGTACCGGCGAAGGTAAAGTAATGCGCCCTGTACCCCGCATGGCTTGCCTCCTGCCCGGCACTTTCCGAAAGGCTGACGGATATTCCCCAGTCCACAGCAAAATACCTGCCGTCCTCTTCTTTTTTCAGCCGGGTGATATTCTTACATCCGGTAAGCCTTGCCGCGGCCACCGTTTCCGGATGGTCAAAAAAGTCCTGCCGGCTCTGCACCTCAGCCACCCTTCCGGCCTCCATGACACCGATCCTTCCGGCAAGCCGGTAGGCTTCATTCCTGTCATGGGTCACCAGGATCACAGGGCCGGGAAAGGTTTCCAGCACGTCCAGGATCTCATGCTCGATCCTTGTTCTCAGATAATTATCCAGCTGGGAAAATGGTTCGTCCAGCAACAGAACTTCCGGAAGCGAAGCCAGAAGCCGGGCCAGCGCAGTCCGCTGACTCTGGCCGCCGGAAAGCTCCGCCGGATACTGATCCGCCACAGCATCCAGATCAAACCGTTCCATCAGCTGCTCCGCATATGCTCTGTCCTTTGCCGTGCAAAGTATATTCTTTCGTACTGTCATATTCGGAAACAGCGCATGGTTCTGAAAGAGATATCCCACTCTTCTTTTTCTGGCCGGAATATCTATCCTTTTTTCGGAATCAAAAAGGACTCTGTCACCCAGAACGATCCTTCCCCTGTCGGGTCTCTCGATCCCGGCGATACAGCGGAGAGTCATGGTCTTCCCGCAGCCCGAAGCTCCCAGAAGGGCAAACCTCTCCCCTTCGGTATGAAACCGGCTTTGCAGGTGAAACCTGCCTGTTTTCTTTTCGATCTCTACCTCCAGTTTCATTCGCTCTCTCCCGTAACTCTCCGCATCTCTCACTATTCCACAGCTTTCACAATGCTGCAGCTTTCACTGTGCTGCAGCTTTCCGGCGAAAGCCTTTACCTGTAAAATAGTTCATCAGAACCAGAATAACCAGTGAAAAACAAATGATGATCATAACCCACTTATACGCCAGATGACGGTTACCACCCTGCATGGCTGTATAAACGGCGATCGACATGGTTCGGGTCCTGCCGGGAAGATTACCGGCGATCATCAGTGTAGCTCCAAACTCACCCAGCGCTCTGGCAAAGCTGAGCACTGCGGAAGCGGCAATCCCCGGCCAGGCAGCAGGAAGAGTGATCTTCCGGAGTATCCAGCCTTCCTTCATGCCAAGGGTTCTGGCCGCATAGATTATGTTTTCGTCCACCTGCTCCAGTGCGCCCCGTATCCCCCTGTACATGACAGGGAAAATAACAACTACCGCCGCGATCACCGCCCCCTGCCAGGTGAATATGACCCGGATTCCCGCTTCGTTCAGCATCCGCCCGAACGCAGTACTTTTTCCAAATAAGATCAGAAGAAGGAAACCCACAACCGTAGGCGGCAGGACAAGGGGGATGGAAAGCAGCGCATCCACAATATACCCGCCGCGTTTCAGAAGGGTTACGCGCCAGGCGGCCAGGAGCCCCGGAAGGAAAGTAACCAGAGTTGCGACCAATGCAATTTTCAGGGATATCCATAACGGTGTCAGATCCATCCTTCGCGCCTCCCGCTGTCCTTCCATATTCTTCCTTCACGTCCGGCCGGCCACTCTATTCTTTCTTATTCGGCCCGGATAAATCCATATTTTTCAAACACCTTCATGGCCTCATCGCTCTGCAGATAATCCAGAAAAGCCTTTGCCTCCTCCTGCTTACTGCTCGAGGCTGTCACGCCGGCGGGGTAGATCACCCTGTCGCATGAACCCTCCGGTGCCTCGGCCACGATCTTCACCTGATCCGTTGTATAGGCATCTGTGGCATATACTACGCCGCAGTCAGCCTCGCCTGCCTCAACCCAGGCCAGCACCGTTCTGACATCTGTTCCGTAATTCAGCTTTTTTTCCACCGCATCCCATATGCCCAGACTCTCAAAAACCTTTTTCGCATACTGTCCGGCTGGAACACTCTCCGGCTCACCTATACCGATCAGCTTAACCTTCTGATCCGTCAGGTCATCAAAGGAGCTGATACCAATGCTGCTTTCTTCCGGTACGATAAGAACCACCTTGTTTTCCAGAAGATCTGTTACTGTACCGTCCTGCATCAGCTTTTCCTCCTGCAGGGCATTCATCTGCTTTTTCGCCGCAGAGATAAAGATATCCGCCGGGGCGCCCTCCTCGATCTGCGTCTGAAGAGCCCCCGATCCCGCATAGGAAAAGACCAGGTCTATATCACCATGCTGCTCCTCATACTGCTTTTCCAGCTCGCCGCAGACATCCGTCAGGGATGCAGCGGCAAGAATAATGATCTCCTTCCTCTCTCCGTTCGTACTTTTATCACCATCATTCTTTTTCCCGCAGCCGGCAAGGGCTGCGCATGCTATCGCCGCGGCCAAAAGAGCTGCCGCACCCCTTATTCCTTTTTTTCTGTTTTTCTTCATCTTCTCACTCCATATATCTGATTTGTTCATCTCCAAAAACATAGTGCCCGCTCTTTCCTCCATCCTTTTCCAGGAGGTGGATATTGCTGATCACCATGCCCTTATCCATAGCCTTGCACATGTCATAGATGGTGAGCAGCGCTGCAGATGCACCGGTCAGAGCTTCCATTTCCGCTCCGGTCTTCCCGGTCAGCCGCACCTCGCACACAGCTGCAACAGCCATTTCCTCATCCTCGAACCGGAAATCCACGGATACCTTTGTTAAGAGCAGCATATGACAGAGAGGGATC
>Ga0247608_10007950_pt1 | contig 10801 bp, 4 predicted proteins | sample 176DNAGHGlowgp2_FD_193490 | JGI IMG/M metagenome (GOLD analysis project Ga0247608, IMG submission 193490) | Sheep rumen microbial communities from Palmerston North, Manawatu-Wanganui, New Zealand - 1766 DNA GHGlow gp2 | ecosystem: Host-associated > Mammals > Digestive system > Stomach > Rumen ... | reverse complement strand
TCTCGCGAACCTTATTATATATATGTTCTGCATCGGGCACAACAATAAGGCGTTTCACCTCCTCAGCATTCGACAGCACCTGCATAGAGTCGACAAACAGGTCGTCCATCGTCGTCAGGTCTTCCACCTTCACGCAACTGATGAGGAACTCCCCCAACCTACCCTCGAAAGCCTTACCATCGAGTTCAGAAAAACGGCCTGGGGTGAAGTTGTCCATCTGGTCTTTTTTATGCAGTAATACAACTTGGATTTGACGACTTTCTCCCTTTTTGTCATCATCCAAGGGACGCAGTCCTCCATCCAAAGCCACACACTCCAACCACTGGGCCATATCGGCCTGTGGAATGCGGCGACCTATCATGCGTTCGAAATTTACTGTCAGGTCAAAAGCCACCTTGTTGACGTAGTCAGCATCGACCAGTATGACATTCGATGCCCATTTCGTTTCTTTCATGCCCACAAAGGTACGAATAAGTGAGTAAAACACAAAACAAAAAGATATTTTTTTTGTTTTTATTTTCAAACATAAAAAAAAGGATGCACTTCAGTGAAGCACATCCTCTTATAGAGTTAATGAATATTTTAGAACCAGCGCGGGTCACCAACCTTCTTGTCTTTCACGTTGTCGTTGCCGATAGTGAAGTTGCCATTGGCAGCATCCTTGAACTGAGGATCGAGAACAGTACCTGCTGTGTCAAACCAAGAGATTGAAGCATCAGCTGTGGCACCAGCAGAAATCAGATTCTCAGTATTGAAATAAACGTTGTTGTCAAGAGTGGGTTCCTGATCGGTCTTTGCCTGGTTGGCAAAGCCTCGCTTGTAGTTGGTTCCTACCATGATATTGTTGGTGAAGGTGATCTTATTGCCAGCGAAACGGATGTAGAAAACACGATAGTTTGCACCAGCGCTACCCACATTATAGAAGGTGTTGTGATCAACAATGACTACAGGGGTAGCCGTCACAGTTGAAGAAGCATCGTCCATACGGAATACATCGCGCTCCTTAGCACACTCGAAGATGGTATTGTTCTTAACATTGAACACATTGTAGCCACCCTTACGGCTATCGAAGAAGTCGCCACCCGAGCACTCGATGTTACTGATAACGCAACCCTCGATTGTAATCTGCTTAACAAGGATAGCAACGTTCAGATAGAAGAATCCCTTCGTGTAGTTCATCACTTCAGAATTGGTAACCATCAGGTAGTCCAGATTCTCAGAGCCAGTGAAGTTGAACGCCTGACCGCCATCGGTTCCTTTACCGTCTAATGTCACCTGATCGATAGCCAAATCAGCCTCTACCTCGAAACGTCCCTTGATGACAGGATGCTCATTCTGACGCAAGCCCTTGATGGTGAGTTTCTTAGTAATCTTGACAGAACCTCCGAAATCAGCTTCATCGGTTGAGATGCCATAGATACCTGGTTCAACAATAAGACGATAACCCTCTGGGGCGTCGTTGATAGCTGCCCTAATATCGGAACCAGCCTTCACAAGGATGTCAGTATCAGCCAGATCGATACCAGTCTTGAACTTGATGACACCACGAGTTTTACCATTGGCACGAGACATCACAGCAGTATACTCTGTCTCGGGAGTCAGGCCAGTAATGGTAGCAGCTCCGGCAGCGATGTCAGCAGCAGTAATGTTATAGACGATGTTGCCAGGAGTCAGGGTAATGATAGCTGCCTCTTCGCCAGCAGGCCAGCGGAGGGTTACAGAGGTACCATTGATATCCTCTTCGGCTACGTTCTTGAATATCTGCTCGGCCTCGGTCTTGGCATAGGCTCCGCTCCACTTAGAATCGCGGCTAGGAGTGTCGTCGACAGCCTGAACGCGGAAAGAGTATTGCGTCTCGCCATCAAGACCTGTAACCAGTACGGGAACCTGATCGGGAGTCACAGAGAAGGTCAATACTGGAGTACCAGCGAAGGTAAGGCTGTCGTTAGCGTAAACCTCCACATTATATTGTTTCACGCCTTCAGCGAGATTCCAACTCAGTTCAACATTGGTGCGGTTGCGCACGTTTGCCTCGAAGCTGGTTGGTGAGAAGTTTCGACCATAAACGATGCTCGTTATTTCATCTCCTGGGTCACTGCAAGATGCAAGGGCAAGGACTGCAAGCCCGAACACCATTGATTTTAAATATATCTTTTTCATATTCGATCTTTGTTTTTATCAATGTACAACGTTCAACGTTATTAGTCTGACAACTGTCCGTAGTTTCCGTCATTGTTCAGCATGTTGTTGCTAGCGTCGATGAAACACTGCCAGATAGGCCACAGGCAATTCGTGCTTGGAGTGTTAACAAAAAGACCGTCGATAATGTCTTCTGTCAGAGTTGGTTTGTCAGCTGAACCAAACCAGTTCTTTGACTCCCAACCATCAAGGGTGTTAATGATTGTAGCATCGTCCTCACCCATATTCAGACCATAAACCTCAATATTGTTAGCATCCTCGGCTTTGTTGATGAAAACCTTGTCTGGGAGACCGGCATACTCGCCGGTACGCTTAGCCAATCGTGTAAGCTTAGCCTTTGCCTCAGCCATCTTGGCGTCGATGTTACCCCAGCGTACGAGGTCAGCCTTACGGATAGCCTCACCGGCAAACTCCAGAGCGCGCTGATCGTAGATACCCTCGCGGAAAGCCTGCTGAGAAGCCGTATACTTAGCCTGAAGACCAGCAACCTTTGCTGCAGGAAGAACACGGTCAAGAACAGGTTTCATATATGTCCATGCTGTTGATGTGTTACCCAGTTCGTTCTCTGCCTCGGCAGCCATCAGGTAAACGTCAGCCAGACGCATGTACTGCCAGTTCACACCGTCGTCGTTGGTAGAAGTAACGATACGGTTCATCCACTCGTAACGGAGCTTGCCGAAGCACATTTTATTCAGTCCACTCAGCGTAACGTGAGAATTACCTGCAACGAGCTCTTTACTCCACTCGTAAGGAACAACGGTGATGTCACGACGAACATCCTCAGGATCATAGTCGTAATAGAGCGTAGAGACAGCACGGTTTACACCACCCTGTGCCTGTTGCGTGTACTGGTCCTTGGCATTGTGCTTCAAACCCCATGTGTAGAGCACACGTCCGCGACCTGCAGAGAACGGAATCTCCCACAGGCTCTCACCGCCTGCCGTCACATTGTCCTGACAGAGTTTAGTGAAGTTCTCCTTGAAAGAACCCAGCTTACTGCTGCCGTGAGCAATCACTTCCTCACACTCCTTTCTTGCTATCTCGTACATCTTTGCAGGAGCCAGATCGGGATCCTTTGAGAGACGATAGCCATCACCACGCAGACCGTAACCACCGGCATAGAGAGCCAAACGGGCACGCAGACCTTTTACGAAGTCCTTGTTAACACGCTCTGTGGTCTTGGTAATAGCATTCTCATTGGCCCAGTAGCAATACTCCTCAGCCTCTTCGAGATCAGCCAGCAGCTTCTTGTAGATAACGTCGCGATTGGTACGTCCCAGATACATATTCTCTGAGTTGTTAGGCTCGAAACGTGCAGGTACGTCACCCCAGGCCTTTAACAGGTCGTTGTAGATAACGGCACGAAGAGTGAGAGCCTCACCAAGCAGATGACGCATGTTGGCATTGTTCTCGATATTACCGTACTGACGGATACCCTTGATAGCCAGGTTAGCACGCTCAATACCCTCATAAAATTTTGCATAAGCATTGTTCGTGGTATTCATCTGACCATTACCGGGGAGCGTAGAATAGTTCCACAGGCTCTGCTTGTCAGACACACGGTCTGAATAGGAAGGAGCGTTACCCCACTCGACATCGGTATTTACACCGTAGTAAGGCAGAAAACGTCCGCGGTAAGAGTTTGTCTCACCGAAAGATACATGGATGGACATCACCTCTGACTCAGCCAGCGAGTAAGTCGCGAAGACTGAAGACTCGTCGAGCGTAGAGATGCTGGGGGCATCCATATCGCAGGAGGCAAGGCCTACCAGCGACAGTGACAATACTGATAATTTGATATAGTTCTTCATTATATAATCCTCCTTCATTTTAGAAATTCAAGTTCAAACCAACAACAAACTGGCGGCTACGTGGGTAACCAGAGTGGTCAACACTGGGTGTGAGGGCCGTTCTGCGGTAGCAGTCGGACTCAGGATCGAAACCGCTGTACTTTGTAATTGTGAATACATTGTAAGCTGTTACATAGAAACGAAGGCTGCTGATGCCGGCACGCTTTACCAAACTTGCAGGAATCGTATAACCCAACGACAGAGTGTTCAGACGCAGGAATGAAGCATTCTCGAGAGCCCAATCAGTAAGGACCATCTTGCTCATGTATGGCGACCACATACTGGTGTTGGCATTGAGTTCGGCCAGACGTGTGGGATCGTTAGACAGCAAACCTGTTTCCGGATCGAGGTTTGTCCAGCGTGTACCAGCAGCCATCTCTGTTGACATACTACGATACTGATACTTAGAGGTTGAGGTGTACTCAATCTTGTTAGCATTGTATACCTTGTTACCAAGGCTGTAGTTGAATGCAGCACTCAGGTCGAAACCGTAAGCGTGGCCAGAGAGTGTGAATCCACCGAATGCCGACGGATTAACATCGCCGAGCACCTCTACATCCTTCTCGTAAGTTACATAACCGTCGCCATCGAGGTCCTTCAATTTGAGAGAACCAGGACGAACTGTTCCGATTACAGATGTTGCGTCAGCTACGCCCTCCTTGAGGATCCAACCCTTCTTCTCGTCGTATCCCTCGAAGTCGCTAACCTCGTAACGGCCGTTGCCGTCGAGACGATAACCGATGACCTGTCCGAGCGGATCGCCTACAGAAATCCAGTAGTCGTTTCCAATCTCAGTAGATGCCCAGTTGGTGTTCCAACCGAAGTCATCCATTACGCCGAGGCTCTTAACCTTATTCTTGTTAAGACCGATGTTACCGCTGAAATCGATACCCCAGTCCTTCTTGTTTACAATATGCCATGTGAAGCTGAACTCAATACCTTTGTTCTCGGTCTCACCCATGTTACGAAACTGGTTGTCATATCCTGTACCACCCACAGGGAACTGAATCAGCAAGTCCTTTGTAGTATTCAGGTAAGCCTCGATAGTACCGTTTAACTTACCTCCAAAGACTGTGAAGTCAAGACCGATGTTACGCGTAATGGTGGTCTCCCACTTCAGGTCGGGATTAGCCATTGTCTTTGAAGGTGCCCAGTAAGAACTGATACCGTTAACCCAAGCTGTTGAGCTTGCACCATAGGTCTGTACCAACTGACCAACAGGAATATTGTTGTTACCTGCGGTACCATAGCTCAAGCGGAGCTTCAAGTCGTCGAGCCAGCTCTCTGTACCAGCCATGAACGGCTCTGCGGAGATACGCCAAGCAATAGCTGCTGAGGGGAAGTAACCCCAACGGTTATCCTTAGAGAACTTAGAGCTACCATCAGCACGGAATGTAGCGCTGAGCAGATAGCGGTCCTTGTAGTTGTAGTTCAGACGACCGAAGAATGACAGCAGCTTGTCGTCAGCGCTGTATGCATCGTCGATAGCGTATGGCTTACCCTGAGAGGAGAGTTTCCAAGCCGTCTCAGAATCGAAGTCCGTCGGGAATCCGTGAACCTCATCGGTATTGACACGCTTCTTAGTAATAATGTATTCATGACCAACCATTACGTTCAGACTGTGATCCTCGCTGTTTAGAATCTTCTTGAAGTCATAATTGATAGTGTTTGTATTGCGGAAACGATGACGGTTTGTAGATACCAGGCGGATAGCCGGCATATTCTGGTTGTCAACCGCAGGTACATTCTTAATATAATAGGTAGTAAGACCCCAGTAGCGCTGGTCGTAGTCGTTGTAGTCGTCATAACCGAACTCAGTGCGGAGCTTCAGGTCTTTGTAGACCTCCCAACCGAAGGCTCCTGCAATGTTCAGGTTCTTACGCTCCTTCTTCTGGTCGTTGTCCCACTGTGACTGAATGGGGTTATAGAGGTTACCCAGATCGTCGTCGTCGGCACCTGCTGACGGGTCGAGGTTCTTGAGGGGGAACGGACTGTAAATCACTGCATAGCGCAGACGACGGTCAGAGTCATAAACACCTGTTGCATCCTGAGCACCACCACCGTTTATGTTCGTCTTGGCATAGCGGGCCTGGAAATCCAAAGTCGTAGTCTTTGAAGGCTTGGTATTCAACTTCAGCGAGAAGTTGTCACGCTTGAAACTTGAACCAATCTGGATGGCCTTGTCGTTCATGTGTGCATAGCTGAATGCATACTTGATACTCTCAGTACCACCATTGATGTTGATGTTGTGGTTGAACGTGTGACCTGTGCGACCGTAAACAAGATCCTGCCAGTCGTTAGTCGGGATGTTGTCATACATGTCAAGATCCTCATAGTTGCCGAAATAGTCGGTATAAGAAGAAATCTTGCTGGGATCGTTGTTGTTCTTCAGGAGAGCAAGCTCATACTGCCATGTAGCATAGTCTCTTGCACCGATTACATCCTGCTTCTTGGCAATCTTTTTCCAGCTGTAATAAGCATTGTAGCTCACCTTTGTCTTACCTTCCTTACCGCTCTTGGTGGTAACGAGGATTACACCATTAGCACCACGACTACCGTAGATAGCAGTAGAAGAAGCATCCTTCAGAACAGTGATGTCCTCAATGTCGTTGGAAGGAATGTCGCTGATGCTCTCAACGGGGAATCCGTCAACGATGTAGAGAGGATCGTTCGACTGGGTGATAGAACCACCACCACGCACACGAATCTTAACTTCAGCATCAGGAGAACCTTCAGTTGTTGTAACTTGCACACCAACCATCTTACCCGTCAGGGCCTCAGAAGCGTTGGCAACAGGTACTGCCTGCAGGGCATCGCTACCTACCGTGGCCACAGAACCGGTGAGGTCCTTCCTCTTTACTGATCCGTAACCAATGACAACCACCTCTTCCAGCGAAGCATTGTCATCCTGCATAACGATGTTCATGTTTGCGCCAGTAGCTGTAACCTCCTGCGTGATCATTCCGATGTAGGAAATCACGATGGTCTTCGAACTTTGGAGCTTCAAGGTGAAGTTACCGTCGAAGTCGGTGACTGCTGCATTTTTGGCATTACCTTTCTCAACTACGGTTGCGCCGATAACGGGTTCACCCGTCGCGTCCGTAACCGTACCCTTAGCGGTTGTCTGGGCCATAGCCTGACCACACACCAAGAGCAGACACAATAAAAGTGTCGTTCGGAAAATACTCTTAATCTTAACAGACATAATTAGTAGTTTAAAAATTAATAAAAATATTATCTGGGTGCAAAGATACACAAAAAAAATGTAATACAACAATTTTTCGTTAATAAATGTCAGTAAACGTTTACGTGTCAATTTGACAATTTATTTCTTGGAAAATGTTGGGTATAATATACCTGTTTTTAAAAATAAATGTGTAACTTTGCAGCGAAAAAGCAAAACTACAAACGACAAAATGATGAGAAAACTAATCTGTACCCTTTTGACTGTGTTGCCCATGACGATGATGGGCCATTGCGTGCCACACTCCTACCTTCAGGTGGGAGAATATCGTTCACAAGTATGGAGCCCCGACAATGGCGACGGCACCTATACCAACCCCGTAATCAATGCTGACTACTCTGACCCTGATGTCTGCGTAGGCCCCAGCGGTGAGGACTACTACATGACGGCGTCGTCGTTTCAGTGTACGCCCGGACTGCCCATCCTCCACTCGAAGGACTTGGTGAACTGGGAGATTGTGGGCTATGCACTTGACAGGCTCTACGAGGGTGACGACAAACTAATTGAGCACTTCAATACTCCTCAGCATGGCGCTGGTGTGTGGGCACCGAGCATTCGTTACCACAACGGCTGGTACTACATCTATTGGGGCGACCCCGACTTCGGTGTATACATGGTGAAGACGCAAAACCCTGCAGGCAAATGGGAGGCTCCCGTCTGCGTCATCAAAGGTCAGGGCTACATCGACACTACCCCACTCTGGGATGATGACGGCCGCTGCTACATGGTAAACGGCTGGGCTAACTCGAGAGCAAAATTTGCTTCCGTACTGACTGTCAGAGAGCTATCCGCCGACGGTACAAAGCCCATTGGTCAATCCGTCATCGTGTTCGACGGCAACGGCACCGAGAACCGCACCTGCGAGGGTCCGAAATTCTACAAGCGTGACGGATGGTATTGGATTATGTGTCCTGCTGGTGGCGTGCCCGACGGGTTCCAGTTGGCTATGCGCTCAAAGTCGCCCTACGGTCCCTACGAACACAAGATTGTGCTCGCTCAGGGTAAGACCAACATCAACGGTCCTCACCAGGGCGCGTGGGTACATAATAAATATAATGAGGACTGGTTCATTCATTTCCAGGACAAAGAGGCCTACGGTCGCGTGGTACACCTCAATCCCGTCGACTGGTCGTCCGGCTGGCCTATCATGGGTCGTAAGGGCGAACCCGTCACCACCTACAAGAAGCCGAAAGCTTCGAGCACGGTGACAGTCAATCCCGCCGAGAGTGATGAGTTTGACAGTACGACTATCGGTAAGCAGTGGCAGTGGCAGGCCAACTACGACGAGAAGTTCGGTGTACCTACTGCCTTCGGTACCATGCGTATCTATACGTATAAGATGTCTGATAATTGGAAAAACCTCTTCCTTGTGCCAAACATGCTGTTGCAGAAGACCCCTGCCGATGAGTTCACCGTTACCACCAAACTGCGTTTCACATCGAAGGCTGATGGACAGATGGGCGGTCTCATCATGATGGGTCTCGACTATCAGGCACTCGTCGTAAAGCGGGTAGGAAAAGAGTTCCAGCTCCTGCTGCTGACCTGCAAGGATGCCGACCGCGGCAAACCACAGGAAGAGCAGCTCATTGCCACGCTCAAACCCACTGCTGAGGATAAGATTGACTACAAGCCCGGCATCCACGAGGACATCTACCTGCGACTGACGGTGACGAATGTGGAAGCTGGTGTGGCTCATGGCGGCAAACCCATCGTTCGTTTTGCCTATAGTCTGAACAACAAGAAATGGACCGATTGCGGCAGCGGCTTCCAGATGCGCCAGGGCAAATGGATTGGTGCTAAGTTCGGCTTTGTCAGTATCGAGACCAACGCCAAGGCCGACCGCGGCTGGCTCGATGCCGACTGGATACACGTTGAGAAATGCAAGTAAAAAAAGAACGGAGGGCTAAAAACTCTCCGTTCTTTGTGATATGAGTAGTGTGATTACTCGAGCAAACTCAGTTCTTCTCTCACTTAATCACGACCTTGCGACCATTAATGATGTAGAGGCCCTTCGTGGGCTGAGCAACGCGCTGGCCTGCGAGGTTATAGTAGCTATTGTCGTTCAACGTTCCACGTTCAACGTTCAACGTCTTAATGTCGGTGGTACCGGCGACGTGACCCTCGGGACCAAGACCACCCATTCTATTAGCTGTACGGATGGTGAGTTTGTCCTGAGCAGGATCAATGGCGATGTCGAAACTGCCATCAATAGAGACGCCCATGAATTCGCCGTTCTTGAAGATGGCGGCACCGGTCATACCGTTGTCAGCCACACCGAAGGTTACCTTGCCGTCAGCATACTTTGCGTCGGCAGGAGCATCAAGCTGGCTAGCCAAAACGGCAGGATCCCAGTCGGTGAACATCTTGTCGTAGGCAAAGGCAGCAGCCTGCTCGGCATTGATGATTGTCTCGAAGGCACCACCGTGCGAATTGATGATATTGCTCTTAGGCGTGATGTTGTTGCCAGCAGCGTCCTTCGTACCATACTCACCAAACAATTTCGGGTCTTTGTTGTTCATACCCTTCTCAATCCAGCGGGTGCTGATGAGCGTATTCTTGGCATTGTCATCGAGCGTGGTGTTCAGATATACGGTGATAGGCTCATTCTGCCACGTACGTCCGAAGTTCCATTCGCCCTTGCCGTCAGCCAAGTCGTTAATCAGACAGTTGTCGAAGACATAACCAAACGACGTGTTTGTGGTAGGAGCAACAACGGTACGGCTACCCTTGCCGGTATTCTTGTCGCGTGGCTCCAGCGAGATGGTGGTATTCTGGAATCGGATGTCACCACCACCGCAGATGAAGTCAACGGTACCGTGGATGTCGCAGTTCTCCCAATAAGCCTGCTGCTTGCTGTTCGAACTGTAGTAGGTGTCCTGATAAGACAGCATACGCACGTTCTTGCCGATGGTGCGATTACCAGCATCCTGCAACACGGCAGCACGTCCGGCCGAACCAGCAGCATAGTAGTCCAGTGCGTTCTGCAACGTCAGATCCTGTAAGTAGAGGTTCGTACCGCTGTTGTCAAGGAGGTCGGCTTTACCCAGACCCTCAACACTGACGTCGGGCTTGGTGACGATGATGGTCTTGTCCATCGACTGTCCGATGAGCGAGATGTTATGACCAGTGATGGCTGTCTTCACAGTAGCATCGAGGTCGTAGGTGCCATCGGGCAGGAAGATGATGGCGCGCTCGGCATCCTTCGCAGCATTCTTGCCGTTCACCACGTCGAGAACGTCGATGAGACTGCTTGCGTTGCCAGCCTTCACAAAGTACCAGTTACCCTGACTGTCGAAGCTTGTTTCGGCAGTGTTCACAATCTTCATGGCGTGGATGTACATCTCGCCGCCACACTGCATCTCCAGCGTCAGCGTGCCAGCTTCGCCTTCGTAGCTATAGACAGCCGTACCACCATCGCCGTCAGCAATGCCGGGGAGCGTTCCCAGTTCTGTCTCGCCCTTCTTCACAACAATACCCGTGCCTGAACCATACTGACAGAGTGTCACAG
>Ga0247608_10007946_pt1 | contig 10805 bp, 7 predicted proteins | sample 176DNAGHGlowgp2_FD_193490 | JGI IMG/M metagenome (GOLD analysis project Ga0247608, IMG submission 193490) | Sheep rumen microbial communities from Palmerston North, Manawatu-Wanganui, New Zealand - 1766 DNA GHGlow gp2 | ecosystem: Host-associated > Mammals > Digestive system > Stomach > Rumen ... | reverse complement strand
CTCCGCCATCGACATCAACCGTTCTCATTTCACCACCGGCATGCCCACCGACGAGCAGTGCCTGCAGAACATGGTGCGCATCACCCACCGGCGCGACCTCTACGACTACCTCATCCGCAGCTATGCGCGCCAGCGTGGCTGGGACCCCTCGGCCACCTCGGCCAGGGCGCTGGCACTGCTCGACGCCTTCGAGCATCGCCGCTTCAAACTCTAAGCTCCCCCACCCCATGGAATCATTTTACAGCCCCAGCACCCCCACCCCTCCCAGCCCCCCCAGTACTCCCAGCTCTCCCAGAACTCCCAGCTCTCCCAGTAGCCCCACCCTCCCCCAGTTGTTGCGCTACAACCTGGGAACCAGCGTGACGGCCTTCAGCACCACGCGCCACGGGGGCTGTGGCACTGGCACCTACGGCACGTTCAACATCAACCGCTATTGTGGCGACAGCCCCCAGGCCATCGCCGCCAACCGTCAGGCACTGTGCCACCTGCTCGGCATCAGTGACGACCGCCTCATCATGCCCCATCAGACCCATCAGACCAAGGTGGTGCACATCGACGAAGCGTTCATGGCACTGACGGCCAGCGAGCGTCAGAGCGCCTTGGAGGGTGTCGATACACTGACCACCTGCCTCAGTGGGGTCTGCATCGGTGTGAGCACCGCCGACTGCATCCCCGTGCTGCTGTATGATGCCGAGCACCATGCCACATGCGCCATCCATGCCGGATGGCGAGGCACCCTGCAGCGCATCGTCCAGAAGGCAGTGCGTGCGATGGTCGACAGCTACGGCACACAGCCGGCAGCACTGCGGGCACAGATAGGCCCGGGCATCAGCCTCGACAGCTTCGAGGTGGGTGACGAGGTGTACGACGCCTTCTGCCAGCAGGGATTCGACATGGCACCCATCAGTCGCCGCTACCCTTCCGCCCATAGCGGCGAGAAGTGGCACATCGACCTACCCACCTGCAACCGGCTACAGCTGACCGACGCCGGGCTACATCCCGAACACATCGTCTGTGCACCGGTATGCACCTACCGACAGTGCGATGACTTCTTTTCAGCGCGTCGCCTCGGCATCAACTCAGGAAGAGTCTTCACCGGCATCGTCCTTACGCGCGCGAAAAAAAGTGCCGACTTTTTGTAATAACTCATTGACTTATGCTCGCCAGGTGTCGCCTTTTTTGGGTGGGCGAAGGTCAGAGTCAAGTGCACATAGTACAGGCTTTTACATGCCTTTTAAACAACGTTTTAGAAAAAAAAACACAAAAAAGGGACGTATTAAAAAAAAAGTTTGTACCTTTGCAGCCCGTTAGAGTGTATTTATGTGTAGCCCAGAGCAGATGAAGATTGACCTGAAGGCACTGACGGAGGCCGAGACGCCGCTGTCATGGACGCTGGACGATGCCTTCTTTGCCATGCTCGACGGCGCGCAGCTGCAGCACGGCTCAGTGCATGTGTCGGGGTCTATACGCAAGGCCGTCGGCTTTTTTGAGTTGCTGCTGAAGGTCGATGGCACCGTTGAGGTGGCTTGCGACCGCTGTCTGGACCCGATGACGCAGCCCATAGCGGCTGAACAGCGGCTGACAGTGAAGCTGGGAACGGAGTACACTGACGACGACGAGGTAATCACCGTGGCCGAGGACGACGCTGTTCTCGACACGGCATGGCTCATTTATGAGACAATAGCCCTGGCGGTACCCATCCAGCACGTTCATCAACCTGGCGATTGCAACGTTGCTATGATGCGAAAGCTCGAAGAGCTCTCGGCTGCCCGAAGCAGTGATGCGGACGCCAACGAAGAGGCTGTTGACCCACGATGGGCAGCACTCCTCAAACTAAAAGACAACAAACAATAAAACAGTTAAATCGTAAAAATAGTAAAACATTATGGCACATCCTAAAAGAAGACAGTCAAAGACCCGTACCGCCAAACGCCGTACTCACGACAAGGCCGTAGCACCCACACTGGCAGTCTGCCCTAACTGTGGCGCCTACTACATCTACCACACCGTATGCCCCACATGTGGCTACTATCGTGGCAAGGTGGCTATCAAGAAAGACGAAGAAGTAGCTGAATAATGGGAAAGATTAACGCTGTCATCACTGGCATCGGAGGCTACGTGCCCGACTACGTGCTCACCAACGATGAGCTGTCGCGCATGGTAGACACCAACGATGAATGGATTATGACGCGTGTCGGAATCAAGGAGCGCCGCATCCTCACCGAAGAGGGTCTGGGCACCTCCTATATGGCGCGCAAGGCGGCCAAGCAGCTCATCAAGAAGACGGGGGTGAACCCCGATGAGATTGATGCGCTGATTGTGGCCACATCGACGGCCGACTATCACTTTCCCTCCACTGCCAGCATCGTCATTGGAAAGCTGGGGCTGAAAAACGCCATGGCTTACGATTTCTGGGCGGCCTGCTGCGGATTCATCTACTCGCTCGACGTTGCTTCGTCGATGATTCAGTGCGGGCGCTACAAGAAAATCATCCTCATCGGAGCCGACAAGATGTCGTCGGCCACCGACTATAAGGACCGGTCCACGTGTCCGCTCTTTGGCGACGGCGCGGGAGCCGTGCTCCTGGAGGCTACTGAGGAGGAGGGCGTCGGTCTGATGGACTCATACCTGCGCACCGATGGCATGGGGCTGCCTTTCCTGCACATGAAGGCAGGCGGCAGTGTCAGCCCGGCAAGCCACTTCACCGTCGACCACCGCATGCACTTCACCTATCAGGAGGGGCGCACCGTGTTCCGTTACGCTGTCACCAACATGTCAGCCGACAGTGCGCTCATAGCCGAGCGCAACGGTCTGACAAAGGACAACATTCAATGGATTATACCGCACCAGGCCAACATGCGCATCATCGAGGCAGTGGCCAAGCGCTTAGAGCTGCCTATGGAGAAGGTGATGGTCAACATTGAGCATTTTGGCAACACCTCGGCTGCTACCATCCCCCTGGCACTGTGGGAATACGAGCCACAGCTGCACAAGGGCGACAATATCATCATGACCGCCTTCGGCGCTGGTTTCGTACACGGTGCGAACTACTACCGATGGGGCTACGATGGAAAGTAGACCTTAAGAGGTGAGAGATAAGAGGTGAGAGGTGAGAGAATAGTTTTGCAAGACTATTCTTTCACCTCTCACTTTTCATCTCTCACCTCTCACTTCTCACCTCTTACCTCTCACCTCTCATCTCTTACCTCTCACCTCAATCCTGAAGGTGGTGCCCCGCCCTACTTCCGACTGCTTGACGAAGATGCGACCATGATGGTACTCCTCGACGATGCGCTTGGCCAGCGACAGGCCAAGACCCCAGCCACGCTGTTTCGTGGTGAACCCGGGACGGAACACATTGCCGATGTTCTTTTTCTTGATGCCCTTGCCCGTGTCGACCACCTCGACGGCCACCACATCGTCTTCCTCCAAGAGCCACAAATCAATGCGGCCCGGCTGTCCCTCCATGGCGTCGACGGCATTCTTGCAGAGGTTCTCAATGACCCACTCGAAGAGCGAGGCGTTCATGCTGACCAGGACGTCGTGCCCCGGATAGTGCCCGCGTATGCTGACCTTCTGCGAGGTGCGCTTGTCCATATAGGCAATGACATGGTCGAGGACGGTGTTCATCGACGCCTCCACCGGCTCGGGCTTCGACCCTATCTTTGAGAATCGCTCAGCAATACGCTCCAGGCGCTTCACATCCTGTTCCATCTCCGGCACCAGCTCGTCGTCAGGATAGGTCTCCTTCAGCATCTCGGTCCAGGCCATGAGACTGCTGATGGGGGTGCCTAACTGGTGGGCCGTCTCCTTCGACAGTCCCACCCACACCTTGTTCTGTTCAGCCCGCTTCGATGACAGGAGGGCAAAGATGGCCACGACGACGAAAATCATCACGATGCCGAGCTGCCAGTAAGGATAGTGCGTGAGACGCTTCAGCATGGTCGACTCGTCATAGCACACCAGCTGATAGTCGCCCTGTCCCAGGTCGATGCGTATGGTGTCGCCCGCCAGACGCATCCTGCCGGCATACTCCTCCACGTGCGCGCTGTCGCTGATGTTGCGGTAGTCGGCCACACTGCCGTCAGGGTTCGTCACCACCACGGGGATGGTGGTGTTGCCCTTGATGAACTCAAGGGCCAGGGCCAGCCCCGCCTCATCCTCGGCCTCGTTGATGAACTTCATGGCCTTGGCCCATAGGTCCATCTTCGTACGCTCCTCCATCTTCAGGTCGCTCACCAGGCGGTGGCTGACATACAACGATGCCGCCGCGATGGCCATCGCGGCCACCACGAGGATAATCTTCACCTGTCGGATACGGTCAGTCCATTGCATAGGTCAGTCTTTTCAGTAATCATTGAGCACCTCTTCATGCCGTTTCTTGCGCTGGGCCGCCTTGTAGCCTGGCCGCCACTTCTTAGGCAGCAGACGGCTCAGCAGGCCAAGCGGGATGCTGGCGGGCTGACTGGGGTCGGAGTTCAGCAGCTGTGCCTCGGCCTTTTCTATCCGCAGGCGGCGGTTCAACTCCTCAAGCTTGTCTTCGTTAATCTTCGAGGTGCCCAGCACCACCACCTCGCCCAGATTGTTCAGCTTCGAGATGAGCAGCACCGTGTCGCTCTTCGCCTCGCGGATGTTCACCAACATGCTCTCGTAGTTCACATGCGAGAAGAGCAGGGTGTTGCAGCTGTCGGGTATGCTGACGCGCCCCATGGAGTCAGTGACGGTGCGGAAGCGCGCCCCCTGCACGTTGATGCCGACGAGGGGCAGCCCCGTCTCCACGTCGACGGCCACCATGCGGCGCTGGCCGTAGGCAGTGGTGGCGGCCAAGCACAGCAGGAGTAGAAGTAGTCTTACAGCTTTCATCGTTATTGAATGTCAATCTACGTGCAAAGGTACGAAGAAGCAACCGAAAACGACAATTTTATCACCTTGTTTTAGTTTGTTTAAGAAAAATCTATTTTTACTTTCTTTTTCGCTCCTTTCTTCGTACCTTTGCAAGCAGATTAAAAACACTAAAGGAAAAGACAATGGAAGAAATCAAGAGCCAGTTGCCGGAGAACGCCTTCCGGGAACTGAAGGAGGGAGAGGAGTATGAGCCGCTGATGTCACCCCGCGGCCAGTACCCCGAGGTGAACACATGGTCGGTGACATGGGGCGTGCTGATGGCCATGCTCTTCTCGGCCGCCGCTGCCTATCTGGGACTGAAGGTGGGTCAGGTGTTCGAGGCTGCCATCCCCATCGCTATCATCGCCGTGGGCGTGAGCACAGCCGCCAAGCGCTCGAAGGCACTGGGCGAGAACGTCATCATACAGAGCATCGGTGCCTGCAGCGGCGCCGTCGTCGCCGGTGCCATCTTCACCCTGCCTGCCATCTATATCCTGCAGGCGAAATACGGCGAAGAGATGTCGGCATCATTCGTACAGGTGTTCATGGCCTCGGCCCTGGGCGGCATACTGGGCATCCTGTTCCTCATCCCCTTCCGCAAGTATTTCGTGAAGGACATGCACGGCAAGTACCCGTTCCCCGAGGCCACGGCAACGACGCAGGTGCTGGTCAGCGGCGCCAAGGGCGGCGACCAGGCCAAGCCACTGCTCATCGCCGGACTGGTGGGCGGCCTCTACGACTTCATCGTCTCTACCTTCGGATGGTGGAATGAGGTGGTGACAACACGCATCATCAACGGCTACGAGCTCATCGCCGAGAAGACGAAGGTGGTGTTCTCGGTCAACACCGGTGCGGCCGTCCTGGGCTTAGGCTACATCATCGGCCTGAAGTATGCACTGTTCATCTGCCTGGGCTCGCTGGGCGTGTGGTGGCTCATCGTGCCGGGCATGGCACTGCTGTTTCCATCGCTCACCACGGGCATGGATGCCGATACCATCTTCTTCGCCTATGGCCGCAGCATCGGCATCGGTGGCATCGCCATGGCAGGCATCATCGGCATCGTGAAGTCGTGGGGCATCATCCGCAACGCCGTCTCGCTGGCTGGCAAGGAGCTGCGGGGCAAGGCGGACGCTGCCGAAGAAACGCAGCGCACACAGAAGGACCTGTCGTTCAAGTTCATCGCCATCGCGTCGATAACCGCACTCATCATCACCTTCGTTTTCTTCTGGCTGGGCGTCATGCACGACCTGTGGTTTGCCGTGGTTGCCATCCTGCTGGTGACATTCATCGCCTTCCTCTTCACCACCGTGGCGGCCAACGCCATTGCCATCGTGGGCAGCAACCCCGTAAGCGGCATGACGCTGATGACGCTCATCCTGGCCTCGGTGGTGCTGACGGCCGTAGGTCTGAAAGGCCCTGGCGGCATGCTGGCCGCACTCATCATGGGCGGTGTGGTGTGCACGGCGCTGTCGATGGCCGGCTGTTTCATCACCGACCTGAAGATTGGCTACTGGCTGGGCACGACGCCGAAGAAGCAGGAGTCGTGGAAGTTCCTGGGCACGCTGGTGTCGGCGGCCACCGTGGGCGGCGTCATCATGCTGCTGAACGAGACCTACGGCTTCAACTCAGGCGAGCTGGCCGCACCGCAGGCCAACGCCATGGCCGCTGTCATCAGTCCGCTAATGAGCGGCGAGGGCGCTCCCTGGCTGCTCTATGGCATCGGTGCTGCCATTGCGCTGCTGCTCACCTTCTGCAAGGTGCCCGCACTGCCCGTGGCGCTGGGCATGTTCATTCCACTGGCCCTCAACATCCCCCTGCTGGTGGGCGGCGCCATCAGCTGGTATGTCACCACACGCTCCAAGGACAAGGCCGAGAATGAGGCTCGCGGCGAGCGCGGCACGCTGATTGCCAGCGGATTCATCGCTGGCGGTGCACTGTTAGGCGTGGTGAGTGCGCTGATGCGCTTCGGCGGTCTGAACTTCGTCAGCAAGGAGTGGCTGGCCAATCCGCTGTCTGAGTTCGTGGCGCTCATTGCCTACGTACTGCTCATCATCTACTTCATCCGAGCCACAAAGGTTAAAACCAACTAAGCACTTCTTTCAACAACGAATTTGACGAGACTGCACAACTAAATACTTTTTTCAACAACGAATTAAACGAATTAAACGAATTTAATTATGCCACAATTCGTTTAATTCGTTAAATTCGTTGTTGTTAAACTCGTTGTTGACAAATTCGTTGTTGACAAATCAGCAGCTATAGTCTCACCTGCTTGTAGGCCACGCGCTTGCGACGCCAGGTGTAGACAGCATGGAGCGTGCCGTCGTGGCCCTCGATGATGGAGGGGTAGGAATACTGGCCGACGGGCGAGTCCTCAAGCGTCAGCACATGGCGCCAGGTGCGCCCGTCATCATCGCTGACGGCCAGGCTGAGCGGTGTGCGCGGGCCCTTCTTCGTGCCGGGCAGCGTCTCGAAGTTATTATAGATGAGCACATGTCGCCCGTCACGGAGCGTCACGGCGTCGGTGCCACTCTGGTTGTTGGGCAGGTCGGTCAGCGTCACCGGCGTCCATGTCAGTCCGCCGTCGCTGCTGAACGACGTGGCCAGCTTGCCATTCCTGCTGCGCATGAGCACCTGCAGACGACCGTCCTTCAGCTGCAGGAACGAGGGCTGTATGCAGTCTATCGGGGTCAGCGTGTCAGGATGAAGGGTCGGCGGGGCAGGCGTTGACTCCACAGGACCTACATATTGCCATGTCTTCGTCTTGAGGTCGTAGATTTCAACATGGAAACGCCAGCCATTGCCCTCGGTCGACGAGCCGCACAGCAGCTTGTCGCCCAGCAGCAGCGGCTTGTTCTTGATGGGGCCCAGGAAACCGTCGGGCAGCTGCTCGCCCTTGCTCCATGTGCGGCCACCATCCTTCGACTTCGCCAGCCATCCCGTCCAGTCGGTCACACTCTTGCCCACCTTGTAGAAGAGCCACAGCTCACCGTTGGGCATCTCTGTCAGCACCGGGTTCCAGCAGGCCGTCTTCACGCCGTCAACCATGCCATCGGCGGCAAGGATGGGGGCACTCCACTCGCCTTTTGCCACTCCCTTCTTACCTCTTGCCGCTCCTTTTTTGATATTCACCCAGATGCAGCAGTCGGGGTTGCGCTCGTAGGTACCGCCGAAGTAGGCCGCCACGAGGTCGCCACGCCGTGTCTCCACAATGGTGGCGGCATGCGGCGAGGCAAAGGGGGCCGTCTCATAGAGGAACTCGTCCTTGAGGATGCGCTCGTCGCTCGTGGCGATGGGCACGTCGAAGGTGTAGGTGCCTGACCCTATCTGGCGCTCTTCGCCCGACGGCAGCACCACGGTGGCACGGGTGTTGCATGGGATGGTCACCTCCCAGTGCAGCTGTTGCAACGTCTTTTTCCACTTGCTGGCCACAAGGCCGTAAGGGGTGTGGTAAGTGGCATCGACGTGGAAGCAGTCTTGGATGGAGAAATCGGGGGAAAGGGTAAAACCCACCCCCATCCCCTCCCCAAGGGAGGGGAGCGTAGTCAGTCCTACTGCTCCGTCATCCTTGGAGGTAACTAAGCCCCCCACCCTTGGGGAGGGGATGGGGGTGGGTATTCCCCCCAGATGCTCAAAGCACCATGTGAGCAGGTCGCCGAGCAGCATCACGTGGTTGCCGCTGTTCATGGCAGGGTTCGCCTTGTCGCCATTCCACAGCTCCCATATCGTGGTGGCTCCGTTCTCTATCATATAGCCCCATGAGGGATAGGTCTTCTGCGTGGCCAAGTGGAACGCCACATCAGGATAGCCATTCTCCGACAGGGTGCGCAGCAGCCATGAGATGCCGATGACGCCGCTGGTGAGATGCCCTTTGTCGTCACCGAAAATGCTCTTCACCACATTCTTCATCACCTCGTCCTTATGCTCCGGCGGCACGATGCCGAAAGCCACAGGCAGCAGGTTGGCCGTACAGGTGTTGTTGCCATAGAAGGTGCTGTCGGGGAAGAGGGGGTGGCCGGGACGGGGACTGCTGCCAGGACTGACATGCAGGAAGCTGCGGTTGAAGGCCTCGGTGAGGCGCTTGCGCTGCTCATTCCAGCGTCTGGCGTCGTCCAGCCACGGTTCTGCACGGTTCTGTACGGTTTCCGCCGCGGCTTGAAGCTCGGCAAACTGCTCCATCAGCTGCAGGCTGCGGATGGTATAGGCCGTGGCAATGAGCGTGCCGTCAGTCTGGCGCGCCGGGTCCTGACTGTGAATCAGCTCCAGCTTCTCGGGGGGCATGCACCAGTCGCCATATTTGTCCTTAATGACGAGACCATCGCGCAGGCCCTCGCTGAGCAGGTGGTTAAGCCACAGCTTTATGCTGGGATAGCTGTCGACGATGGGCTGCATGTTGCCATACTGCCGGTAGAGCATCTCGCAGATGAAGGGCAGCGCGGCTGGCCATGTCACGTCGTCGTTATAGTAGTTCCAGAAGGCAGGTGCCACATCGCTGAAGACGCCGTCGGCACGCTGACTCTCACAGATGTCGCGCATCCACTTGGCATACAGCCGCTCGTTACCGAAGAGGTAGCTCTCGCCCAAGGCACCCACGGTGCGGTCGCCGAGCCACGGCTGGCGCTCATTGCGCTGCGGACAGTCCACAGGCATACCTTTGTAGTTGGAGGCGATGCCCCAGCGGGCGGCATCCACCACCTTGTTCAGGATGGTGTCACTGCACACGAAGCTGCCCGTCGGCTCCATGCGGTCGCTGACGGGCCAGGCCTTCACGTCACTGACCGGGCCGCTGACCTCGACATAGCGGAAGCCGTGGTAGACAAACGAGGGGTGCCAGGCTTCAGGGGTGAGGGGTTTCCCGCAGATGTAGATATCCTCTGAGCGGGCGTTACGCAGGTTGGCGGTGTAGAGTGTGCCGTCGGCATTAAGCTTCTCGGCATAGCGCACGCGGATGGTGTCGCCCTCGCGACCCTGTGGCACAAAACTCACCCACCCCGCCATGTTTTGACCAAAGTCGTAGACCACGGGACTGCCGGAGTTGCCAGTGTTCACAGGTATGATGGGGGCACTGGCAGCGCAAGGTGCAGCCATCTGCGCCCTCAGCGTTCCCTGCGGAATAGCGGTGCGCTGTGCCGGCAGCCAGGCGGAGTCGTCGTAGCCGGGGGTCAGCCAGCCGTCAAGTTCATAGCGGGCATCATATTCCTCGCCGTCATACTCGTTGTTGGCACGGATAGGACCGTTGGTGGTGACACGCCACTTCTCATCGGTGACCAGGCGCTGCGTCGTGCCGTCGGCATACTCTACGATGATGTTCAGCCGACACTTCGGCAGACCGAAAGTGGTGTTCTTATAGGGTTTGTCCTGGCGTGGGGCAAAGAACTTGCCGTTGCCCAGAACGATGCCGACGACGAAGCTGTCAGCCACACAGGCCGTGACGTCGTAGGTGTTGTAGTAGATGGTCTTGCGATAGTCACTGGGCATGGGCTTCAACAGGTCGGCGGCACCGACCTCCTGTCCCCCCACGAAGAGACGGTAGAAGCCAAGGCCGGTGACATAGGCCGTGGCACGCTTCACCGCCTTGCCGTTCAGACGGAAGGTCTGGCGCAGGTAGCGTGCCGACAGACGGCTGTGCACCTGACCGGCCACCTCGCCTTCCTGCAGCTGCTCCAAGCCTATCCATCGCCCACCCCATTGGCTCTCGCTGAGCAGGCCCGTGCTGAAAGGCTGGTCGGCACTCCAGGCGCTCTCGCCCCGGGTGGTGTAGACCTTCACCCGCCACGTCAGGTGGTGACCACTGCCCAGCGGGCTGCCACCGTAGGGCACCCACAGCTGGGCGCCGCTGTCCACTCGCCCACTGTTCCACACCTCGCCTTTGTCATCACTGACGATGATGTGAAAAGCCGTCTGCATGACTTCGCGTTCAT
>Ga0247608_10007944_pt1 | contig 10807 bp, 8 predicted proteins | sample 176DNAGHGlowgp2_FD_193490 | JGI IMG/M metagenome (GOLD analysis project Ga0247608, IMG submission 193490) | Sheep rumen microbial communities from Palmerston North, Manawatu-Wanganui, New Zealand - 1766 DNA GHGlow gp2 | ecosystem: Host-associated > Mammals > Digestive system > Stomach > Rumen ... | reverse complement strand
CTTGCAGTAGGAGTTGGTGGCCCATATCCTGGCCATCCGGATGTACTTGTCGTCGAATTTGTTCATTATTTGTTTCTCTGATACAGGTAGCGTTTGATACTCTTCTTGGGCGTGCGCTCGAAGTCCTCAGGCATCAGTTCTATCTTGCGCAGCTGGGCGTAGGAAGGAAGGAGTTTGTTGAACTCGGGCAGGCTGGAGGTCAGGCGCTCGTCGAGCTGGTCGTGGTCCATGCCGTCGTTGGCGCCCTGCTGATAATCGGGATAGATCAGGGCGGTAAGTCCGCCTCCGTCTTCTATCACCAGGGATTCCACCACGTACGAGGCATTGTTGATGACCGCCTCGAGTTCTTCGGGATACACGTTCTGCCCGTTGGATCCGAGGATCATGCACTTGGAACGGCCGCGCAGGTAGAGGTATCCGTCCATATCGAGTATTCCCATGTCGCCGGTCTTGAACCAGCCGTCGTTGGTGAAGCACTTTTTGGTCTCTTCCTTGTTCTTGTAGTAACCGAGGAAGACATTTCCGCCCTTAATCTGCACCTCTCCCGGAATCTTGTGGGGGTTGGCGGAATCGATGCGTATCTCGCAACCGGGAATCGCCTTGCCGCAGGAGCCCTTGCGGGTGCGGAACCATTTTTCGTAAGTAATGATAGGGCCGCATTCGGTCATGCCGTAGCCTACGGTGAAGGGGAAATGTATCTTGCGCAGGAAGGCCTCAACCTCGGGATTGAAGGCGGCGCCGCCAAGGATGACCTCCTCAAAACGGCCGCCGAAGGCGGTGATGAGCCCGTCGCGTATCTTCTTCTGTATGGCCTGTGCAAGCAGAGGCACGTACATCATGGGCTTGGTGCGGTCGGCGACCGGCTTGAGCTGGGTCTTGTAGACCTTTTCCATGATGAGGGGCACGGCGATGATTATGTCTGGATAAATCTCCTGGAAGGCCTTCATTATGATCTTGGGGCTCGGCACACGGGTCAGGAAGTGCACATGGGCACCGATGATCATCTCGTATATCAACTCGAACATCAGACCGTACATATGGGCGGAAGGGAGCATGGCCACCACTTCCGATGCGCAGGTCATCTGGGGCTCGGCGAAATAGGCGAGGTTGATATTGGTGTAGAGCGACCTGTAAGGCAGCATGACGCCTTTGGAGAAGCCGGAAGTGCCGGATGTGTAATTGATCAGGGCCAGCTCCTCGGGGCTGTCCTCATAGTAATTGATGTCCTCCGGCTTGAAGCCTTCGGGGTATTTCTCGTTGAAAGTCTTGGTGATATTCTCACGGACTGCCGTAAGGGATTCGCTGCGGGAATAGAGGTAGGTGAAGTTGTTCATAAGGACCACGACCTCCAGACCGGGCATCTCGGACTCGCTGAGCCCCTCCCATTCAGTCTCGCCGACGAAGAGGACCTTGGACTCGGAGTGATTCACGAGGTAATGGACGTTGCCGGACTTGAATTCGTGCAGGATGGGCACCGGAACGGCGCCGTAGGTAAGGGCGGCGAGGAAACACACGCCCCAGTTCGCCTGGTTGCGCGAGCAGAGGGCGACTTTGTCGCCTTTCTGCAGGCCGCATTGTTCAAAACAGATGTGGAGCATCGCGATGCGTTCGCAAACTTCGCGGTATGTGAGCGTGCGACCCTGATAGTTCGACAGGGCGGGGCGGTCCCAATGCTCCTTGAAGCTTTTCTCGAAGAGCTTGTTTACGGATTTGTACTCTAACTCAGTTGACATTCAAAACAGTATTTTTCGAGTCGGCTACTACGCTGAACTCGGGATTGATCAAATAATACTTCGCCTTGCGCGGAATCCCGGGAAGGGCTGCACCCTTGGGAGCTTCCAGCCAGGCCGCCACAGCCTCCGCGGATCCGAAGGCGGTCCATCCTCCGGCAGATGCGCACATGCTGTCGTCCGCGATGCGGAAGGCTCCTCCCAGAAGGGCTGGGATGAAACCGGGACAGGGATTCTCGGAAAGGCCTGCGGCCTTGGGTTTCTTTCCCGGCCGGAGCAGAAGTATCTCCTGCCCGTCCCGGATGACGCGTACAAGTTCTTTCGGAGCCTTCTCGGCCCACCAGACGGACGGCGCCTTTCCGTAATTCTTCCTCAAGGATACGAGACGCCCCTTGTAGCGCGAGAGATCCGCACGCACGTCCAGACACTCCTTCCAGTGCTGGATATAGGCCTTGGAATCCTCCAGACACAGCCCGAGGATGAAATCGGCGCTGTCGGGCACGGCGGATGAAGCTCTGCACTCCCCCGCCTCCAGCCCGTCAAGCAGACGGCTAAGATATCGGGCACTCCCCGGCTCGCGGAAGGCGACGGAAATCCCCTCGCGGGAATAGGCGCTGAAATTCAGCACGGTCCACTCGCAGAGGCCGGAGAAGAATCGCGCCAGGTCCTTGTGAGTAAAGTAATCCTTCAGCATGTTCTTGGGGAGAAGCCTCGTGGCGCTGCCGTTTCGAAGGATTACGCTGCCTTTGCTGCCGCCTGAAAGCGCGAGAGCCCCGCGGAAGCCTTCGGCATCCATGATGGAAGTGCCGGAGAGGATGTGCTCCTCCGCCTCGGAAATCAAGGCCCGGGAAGGGCTCATCAGCAGCGCGCTCCGCTTGGGGAGCATCTCTCCGGTGTACAGGCAGAAGAGCTTGTTCTCCGCGGCCTGCCCCAGCAGATTTCGCACTGCGGCGGATGTGTCGGCCGAAGAGCGGCCTGCATCCAGCACGAGAAGGGGGATGAGGCCGGCGCTGTAGTCGTATGAGAGCACGGCCTCCGTGCCGCCGAGACGGCCGTAGTCCAGACTGCGGAATACGGAAGTGGAATCCAGCAGGAGAGAGAGGGCGTCCTCGCAGGAATCGAAATGCATTACGGCAACCGACCTGGAGGGAACGGCGGAGTATAGCGATGACTGTTCGCCTTCGACGTTGCCGCCGCAGGAAACAAGCATAGCCCAAACCAAAGTGATTCCTACGATTCTTCTCATACAGTCTACAAATATACAAAGTATTTTTGCTATTTTTGTCATTACAACCAATAACACTTTTCATGAAAAGGATACTCATTCTCATCACTCTCGCCTGCTGTGTTTCAGCGCTCAATCCCGCAGATGCGAAGAAAAAAGCCAAACACGTCGTATTGATCGGTATCGACGGATGGGCTGCCGAGGCTGTACGCCGGGCTCCTGCCGAAGATCTGCCCAATATCCATTACCTGATGGAGCATGGGGCCTGGACCCTGTCCAAACGTTCCGTCATGCCTTCCGCATCCGCCATCAACTGGGCCTCCATGTTCAACGGACTCCCAACCGAAATGCACGGATTCGACAAATGGAACTCCACGAAGGGCACCATTCCATCCACCTCCGACAACGGTCACGGCATACCTCCCACCATCTTCACGATCATACGCGAGCAGCACCCCGACGCCGAAACGGGAATCGTATACGACTGGAACGGCATAGGTGCCGTATGCGACACCAACGCGGTGAATTACTGGTACTATATCGGGACCTACGGAAAGAACGACATCCCGACGGAGAAATATACCGAACTGGCTATCAACTACATAAAAGAGAAGAAGCCCTTCTTTTTCACCTTCTACTACGGCGTGCTGGATCACACAGGACACACCAAAGGCTGGTACAGCCCCGAATACATGGCGTGCCAGAAAGACCTTGACAAGGGCGTGGGGATGATTATCCAAGCCCTGAAGGATGCCGGCATCTACGACGACACTGTAATAGTGATGTCCGCCGATCATGGCGGCACCGGCAAGGGACACGGGAAATTCACCATGCTCGAGCTTGAAACTCCCTTCATCGTGAGCGGACGGAAGATCAGGCAGAATTACGAATTCCCCATGGTGATCATGCAGTACGACACCCCGGCCATCATCGCCGACATCCTCGGGCTGAAGATTCCCGAAGATTGGAGAGGACGCCCTGTCAAGCAGATTTACAAATAGTTATTTGTAGACCGCAGGGGCTACCCCGAAATACTCCTTGAAGGCGCTGGAGAAATAGGATGCCGATGAGAAGCCGCTTGCTTCCGCCACTTCGGCAATGGTCTTGCCCCCGGCCTTCAGCATTTCAGACGCAAGTTCCATCCTCATCGTTTTTATCATATCCGATGGGGATGGACTGTTTTCCGCCTTCAGCTTCCGGTTGAGATGCACCCGGCTGATTCCAAGGGCGGCGGCGACATCTTCCACGCCGAACTCGGGATTCGTGAAGTTCGTCTTGACGATCTGCATGACCTCGGCGGCAAAATCCCCGTCCACGGTTTTTGGAACGGCAGGCCTGGGAGCGGGAGCCGGACGCGGGCTGATTTCCGCGGGCTTTTCTGCCCGCACGGCAGGTTCAGCCGGACGCGGGCTGGTTTCGGTGGGATTTTCCCCCCTCGGCGTAGCAGGAGCGATTACAGATTTTGTAACATTACGCCGGCCTTTCAACAATTGCCAGACGAATAACGCAAAGAATATGAACGCCAGCAGAAAAGCAGGCCAAGAAGGGAAGGAACGCCCACTGGCAGGCTCAGGGACAGGCTCGACCGGCACTTGCTCCTCGACTTCTACAGGCCCGGCGAACTCCGCCGCCACATCCGAAGGCAGCTCTTCGTGCTTTACAAAACCTGTAAAGGAAGTATAGGAATAGAACGAGCCTTCCGCATCCTTAAACCACAGGACTCCGTCTTTGTCGAAGGCGAGTGAAACAATATTATTACATGAGAAATCCCCCTTTTCGACAGAGTAGGTGAAAGCCTTGCCGTTCTTTCCCACCCGCACGAGACCTCTGGCGGAAGTCGCTATCCACATGGAACTGTCCGCAGGGCTGATTACGCTAGTATTTATATCTTTTGATGCACTTAACATGTTTCAAATTTAGAATTAATTTTCCAAATTGTAAAACATTTTGTATTTTTAGGACAAAGCAAAAAATTACTTCATAAACTTTTTGCCGGCATCCCACGCACCGCCTACGACATCGCCTATGGCGCGGTAGCACATTCCGGCAGCGTCAAAGACAATGGGCTGCAGTTTGGCAAGGTCCACCTTGCCGTCGGTGAGAATGCGTTCGTCGGCACTTTGGTTCACCACCTCGCCTACCAGGATACCGTCTTCCCAGCTTATAACCTTGCACTCCAGCGTAAGCGGATACTCGTTGATGATGGGTGCGTCCACGTTGGGGCTGGGCGTGACCGTGAAACCGACCCTGGCCACCTTGTCCGGTATCTGATTGCCGCTTACGATGCCCAGATAGTCAGATTCTGCCACGGTGCGGATGTCTGCGAAGCTTACGGTGAAAGCACCCGTAAGTTCAAGATTTTCAGTTGTTTTATGCTTCGAGAGCGAGATTACTATCTGCTTGGCATCGTACTGCCCGGCCCATGCGGCCATCATCACGTCGGGATTATGATCGGCATCCCACGTGGCTATCATCACGCAGGGCTGAGGAGTGGTTACAAGTGCATGGTTGGGACCGAAATTCTTGCGTCCGGCCACTTCTTTCAAAGTTTCATTGCTATCCATTATCGTAGAATTTTGATTGTTTGCATTGTTTGAGTTGTTTGTATTCTTGCAGCCTGCCGCCATCACCAGCACCGCCGCTGCCACCAAAAGTATCTTTTTCATCTTCGTCATATTTTATCATGTAAAGATAGCAATTTTTGGGCAAATCCCGGGCCCCTTGATGGATGGAGCGAAGCGACCGAGGGGGCGCAGGGGGATGCTCCCCCGCTAAAAGTGGTGAATAAGCGCCTCAGCGCGAACCCCGTAGGCCGGTCCGAAGGACTAAGGCCGGGAGGGGCGGGGTACATTAGGGGCAGAGCCCCTGATAAGACAATCTGGCGGCTATGCCGCCACGATTCCTGTGGAGGCGTCAAACGAAAAATGCTGGCCAAAGCCAGCATCTTTCGTAGCCTCTACAGGAATCGAACCTGTATTTAAGGTTTAGGAAACCTCCGTTCTATCCGTTGAACTAAGAGGCCGCAATCGCTTTACTGAGCGTCCTTGACTACGATCTGACGGCCACGATAGTAACCGCATTCAGGACATACCCTGTGATACATTACGGTAGCACCGCAATTAGGGCAGGTAGCGAGGGTAGGAACGGGAGCGAAATCGTGAGTACGACGCTTGTCCCTGCGCTGCTTTGAAAGTTTGTGTTTCGGATGTGCCATGGTACTTTATATTATTTATTGTTATTTCAAAATGTCCTTCAGCGCCGCAAACGGACTCCCCGCATAGGGAGCGTCGCCCGCGGATTCTTCGGTGCTCAGATACTTCAGTGCTTCGGGATTGCATTCCCCTTCGGGGTGAACCCTGCGCATAGGCAGGGAAATGCATGTGTAGTCGTAGACGAACTGCGACAGGTCAAGTTCCTGGGAACCTTCGGGAATCATCACGATCTCCCTGTCACCTGCATCGGCCGTCTCCGCACTCTCGCCGAACTTGACACTCAGCTTGAACCCCGTATCCACAGGCAGCTCCAATTCCTCGAGACATCTGTCGCAAAGAACCGTCACCTTGCCCGTGATGGTGCCGTCCACACCGAAAAACCTCATCGACTTTTCGACATGAACCGTCACCCCGAGATCCGCTGCAAGAATCTCCGAGTTGCCGGAATTGCCAAAGAACGTTCCGTCGGCACGCCAGTCAAACTGTGTACCGCCTTGTGCCAATCCACTTAAGGGTATAACAAAGGGTTGCAAAGGTACGAATTTTTTTTCTATTATCAATCAGCGATATCACTATTTCTTTTGCGCGCAAGAGGATCGAGCAGAATCTTGCGTATGCGCATATGATGAGGAGTAACCTCCACGAGTTCATCTTCCTGGATATATTCCAGGGCTTCCTCGAGCGAAAACTTGATGGCGGGAGGCAGAAGTATCTTCTCGTCGGAACCGGCGGCACGCACATTCGTAAGCTGCTTGGCCTTGCAGATATTTATGTTCAGGTCGCGCTCGCGGGTATGCTCTCCCACGACCTGACCGGCATAAATCTCCTCGCCCGGCTCAACGAAGAAACGCCCGCGGTCCAGCAGCTTGTTCATCGAGTAGGCCTTGGCCTCTCCCGTCTCAAGTGACACCAGCGAACCGTTGTTGCGGTGCTCTATCTCGCCCTTGTAGGGCTGATAATCCTTGAAACGGTAGGCGACGATGGCCTCTCCCTGGGAAGCTGTCAGAAGGTTGCTGCGAAGGCCCATGAGGCCGCGGGTAGGAATCTCGAACTCCAGCAGAGTCCGGTCTCCGCGGGGCTCCATGCGCAGCAGCGCACCCTTGCGGCGGGTGGATATCTCGATGGCGGCGCCCACGAACTCTTCCGGCACCTCGATCGACATCTCCTCTATAGGCTCGCAGCGCTGCCCGTTGATGGTCTTGTCCAGCACCTTCGGCTGGCCTACCTGAAGCTCGAAGCCCTCGCGGCGCATGGTTTCGATGAGCACCGAAAGATGCAGCACGCCGCGCCCGTACACCACGAACGAGTCCGCGCTGAGGCCCGGCTTGACGCGCAGGGCGAGGTTCTTCTCCAGTTCCTTCTCGAGGCGGTCCTTGATGTGGCGGGAAGTCACGTACTTGCCGTCCTTGCCGAAGAAAGGAGAGTTGTTGATGGTGAAGAGCATGCTCATGGTAGGCTCGTCCACGGCGATGGGAGGGAGAGCCTCCGGATTCTCGGGATCCGCGATGGTATCCCCGATCTCGAAGCCTTCGATGCCCACCACGGCGCAGATGTCGCCGCAGCCGACGGAGTCGACATTCGCCTTGCCCAGGCCCTCGAAGGTCATGAGCTGCTTGATCTTGTGCTTCTGCACTATGTCGTAGCGCTTGCAGAGGCTGATCTGCTGGCCGGTGTGAAGCGATCCGCGGGTTATCTTGCCGACCGCTATGCGCCCCACATAGGGAGAATACTCGAGCGAGGAAATCAGCATCTGCGGAGTACCCTCCACCACTGCAGGGGCGGGCACTTCTTCGAGGATGACATCCAGCAGAGGGGTGATGTCGGTGGTGGGCTTGCGCCAGTCGAGCGACATCCAGCCCTGCTTCGCCGAGCCGTAGACAGTCTTGAAGTCCAGCTGTTCCTCAGTGGCGTCCAGATTGAACATGAGGTCGAAAACCTCCTCCTGAACCTCGTCCGGGCGGCAGTTGGGCTTGTCGACCTTGTTGATCACCACGATGGGTTTCTTTCCCATCTGGAGGGCCTTCTGGAGCACGAAACGCGTCTGGGGCATGCAGCCCTCGAAAGCGTCCACGAGCAGCAGCACGCCGTCCGCCATGTTGAGCACGCGCTCAACCTCGCCTCCGAAGTCGCTATGGCCGGGAGTGTCGATGATGTTGATCTTGACATCCTTGTAGGTGACGGACACGTTCTTGGCTAGGATGGTGATGCCGCGCTCGCGTTCGAGGTCGTTGTTGTCAAGGATGAGTTGCCCGAGATTCTCCGGCTGGCGCACCAGGTTCGCCTGATAGATCATACGATCCACCAGCGTGGTCTTGCCGTGGTCGACGTGGGCGATGATTGCTATATTTCTGATTTCCTGCATATTCTGCTGTAACTACTAAATAACCTGCAAATTTACGGAAATCTGGATAAAAATCAAAAAAGCCGTGCCCCAAAGGAGGCGAAGGGGGCCGGATAGCAAAGCGGGCCGCCGTGAGGCGACCCGCTGAAATTATTTTGCGCAGGCAAAATTACTGCTTCTCGATGATAACCGCACGGTTAAGTTCAGGAGTAGCGAACCTCTCGGTGCCATCCCACTCTACCACGGTGATGTTCTCGCGGCTTACGCCGAGTTCGTCAACGAGGTTGTAAACAGTCTGTGCGCGCTCCTTGCTGAGCTGCTCGTTACGCTTCTTGGAACCGGTGCCGGTGTCGGCGCTTCCGTTGAGGGTGAACTTGACGTTCTCGCCACGGGAGATGATGTTCTTGATAGCGTATTCAGCGTGTGCCTTCTCGGTCTTGCTGAGGGTGCTCTTGCCGATGGTGAAGTAAACAACCACGGGCTCGTCGAAGAGACCGTCAACGTTGGTGTTGGCAGCCTTCTTGGCCTCGTCAACAAGCTGCTTGGCCTCGTCCTGAGCGTTCTTTGCAGCAGCGTTGGCGTCAGCGACAGCCTTGTTGGCATCAGCGGCAGCCTTGTCAGCAGCAGCCTTTGCAGCAGCGATAGCGGCAGCAGCGGCGGCAGCGGTGGTGCTAACGCGGGTCCAGTTGCTCTTGCCGAAGTTGCGGTTGATACCGATCTGGCTCTTCCAGACATTATCTACACCGCCTTCACCTTCACCAAAAATAGTAGCGTCGGTAAGGATGCCACCGAGCTCGAATGAAATTCCCCAATTGTCAGAGAAAGGATGCCAATTGGCAAAAACACCTGCTCCGGCACCAGCGGCGTTGACACCTGCAGACCTCATGAAAGGAGCAAGGGAGAAGTAAGGAGCGACCTCGAACTTGCGGCCTTCCTTGTAACCCCACCATGCATTGCAGATATTCCAAAGAATGTCGATATGGGCGTAGTTGAGATTGCGGGTGACATCAGCCTTAGGAGTAACTACCTGCATGCCGGTCCATCCGAAACGTACACCGTAGCAAGGATCGAACCACTTGAGGGCGAAGAGCTCTGTGCCCCAAGCGATGCCGTTACCCTTCTTGAAAGGGTTGCCTACACCGGAGAGTTTGCCATTGAGAATCTTCTCAGGCGCATAGATAGGAGTGGAAGTACCGGAGTTCTGGCCGATAGCAACACCAACTGTCCAGTTGTCCCAGAAACCGTTGGTTTCATAGCCGCCGAATTTGAGATTACCATTCTCGTCGCGGTTGGTCTCCTGTGCAAAGGAAGCAACGCCGATAAGAAGGGCGGCAGCAATTGCAAAAAACTTTTTCATACTTTTTTTTATTTAGTTAACTAAAAATTAAACTACAACTAAACTGGCATACATGCCCGAAGGGCACAATTGCGCTGCAAATATAGAAAGATTTCGGCAAATACCAAAACTATTAACCATTTATCAACACTAAATGACATCGATTTCGTCTTTTTGCAACCACCCCTCTCTGCCGTCGCTCAGACGCACGTTGCACCAGTCGCCTACAGTATCCAGCAATTCGACCACGGTACCTTCGTGAAGGATGAAAAGGTTCTTGGTATCCGCTCCGGATGGTGAACTCTTCACGGACACCACGGGGCGCATCACCACGGCATCGTCGGCGCGGAAATAATCCCGTCTCTGCCAGGACGCGAAAACAAGGGTGAGAATCATCAGCAGCGCGGCCGCCAGGCCTGCAAAAAATCCCCACTTGCGGGCAGCCCCGCCGGAGAGCAGGAAGAGCAGCAGCATCGCGAGTGTCAGCGCGAAGAAAAACAGCGATATCCACGCCCAGCTGTCCGAAGGCAGGACCCAGCACAGACGCCGCATCCAGCTTCGCAGGAAGAACTCCGGAACGGAGTCTATCTTGTCCTGGGTCAGCGAGCCCGCGAACTCCAGATTGTAGCGGGCGTCGGCATAGGAAGGATCCACTTTCAACGCCCTTGAATAATAGAGGATGGCCTCCGCCAGGCGGCTCTGGCGGAAATAGGCGTCGCCCAGATTGCAATACAGCTCCGGAGCCGCCAGCCCGAGGTCCTCGATGGCGCTCCAAGCACGCGAGGCATCCTCCCAGCGGCCGTCCGAATAAGCGGCCACTCCGGCGTTCCACAGGGAATCCGGATAAGCGTCCGCAGCCTGGCCGACCGACGGCACCAGCATCAGCAGAAGGGCGAGAGCCGCCCCGCCGGCTGCTTTCCTGTTGTTCTTTTTCATGGAGGAATCGATTGCGGATATCACCGC
>Ga0247608_10007943_pt1 | contig 10808 bp, 15 predicted proteins | sample 176DNAGHGlowgp2_FD_193490 | JGI IMG/M metagenome (GOLD analysis project Ga0247608, IMG submission 193490) | Sheep rumen microbial communities from Palmerston North, Manawatu-Wanganui, New Zealand - 1766 DNA GHGlow gp2 | ecosystem: Host-associated > Mammals > Digestive system > Stomach > Rumen ... | reverse complement strand
ATATGCTTTATTTATTCTTTCTGGAAATTGTTCATAATAGGCTATGCTTTTTATATTTACACCACTAGCAAGATGTAATTCTGATTGAGTCATACTATTAGCTAATCTCAACTTTTTCAATTTAGATTTACATTCTTTTAGTTCAGCATTATCAATTGTAATAGCCATCATATACTCCAATCTACTAATGTATTAGTTTTGATTCAATAATTTATTTCATATATGTAGGTATTATATTAGAATTAAATTATTTTTCATCCAAATATTATAAAATTAATATGATAATCAAATCATAATAAATTATTAATGGAGGAAATTAATATGACAAAAAAGATTGATAAATCATTTCATTTATATGAATATTCTGATATACCTGTACAAAGAGAAGGAGAATTTATTAAAGAAAGTAAATACTCAAATTGGAATAAATTTGAAGATGAAGGATTATTAAAAGAATATTTAATAAATTTCTTTAATCCTCATATTCATAATCCTTTAGGAGTTATCTCTTTTAATTGTAATCCTAAAGTTTTAGAAAAAATAAGAAAATTATTACTATATACTCATAGTAATAATAAATCTATTTCTGATAATGCTTTAGATGAACTTACAACAGAGGTATGTAATCATTATAAAGAATATAAGGATCAATATAATAGAATTAATCCAGGATTTATTAAAACTCTTTGTTTTACAGCTCATATTCATTTAGATATGAGATTATGTAAAAATCTTACTGTTATAAATCGAATTATATTCGAAATTCAGTCGCAATGTTTCCCTGATCAATTTACTATATGGAAATTGCAAGCACCATTGCGCAATGATATTCCTGATTATGTTTTAAGAGTAATTATATCTAATGCTTGTGTGCATGGTACTGGATATATATCTTATTCATTTGGTGGTGATGGATTTTTTAAATTAGCTGATGAAGTCTATGGTAGAGTACTTGGTACCAGAGCTGCTTATTCAATTACTAATCCAAAATCTAAAAATAAAAAAGATAATAAAATCATATTATTAAAACCATTAATTAATATAGAAGATGATATTCAATGTAATCTAGATGAAAAACCAGATGATATGTCTTATATAGAATGGTTTAGAAATAATTATGGTAATTTTTTAACTACAGATTTTACTGAAAGATTACTTAATACAAGACCATATAATTATAATAGAGCAGAATATGAAAGAAATAAAAAGAATAAAAAATCCCAGTAGGAATATCCTACTGGGTATTTTCTTTTTGTAGAAAATATATCAATTTGTGGCTTTTATAGTGCATCTCCTAAATATATATAATAAAAGATGCACTTTCTAAGCCACTTTTTTAAAAATTTGTAAAGTATCTATATAAAGTATAATAGCGGGGCTGCGCCCCGCCTCAGTTACTATACTGTTATATATATTGTAAATTACTACGAAAAATATTGTAAAAATAATTCAATTTTTTACAATATTTTTTAATAAAATTGAATAAATAAAAAGTACTTACTGGTTGTTGGCTTACGCCAACAGATTAGTACCTTATATTTTTATTCATTTCTAGAAAAGATAATTGGAGAAGTAACAGTTTTCTTTTCTTCAATATTATCTTTATATAAAGATTCCTCTTTCAGTGTAGGTAATCTATATCCATTATTTTTAATATCTTCAATTCTCTTATCCATAATAGAATTCATATTATTAAAATCAGGTAATTGATATTGTTTATCATTATTAGAAATTCTAATTTCATTTTGATTAAAGATTTCACTAGTATGATACAAATCAGATAATTGTTCTACAGTATATTTTTCTATTCTATCTAATGCATCTAATAACTCAGGATCATCTTTACAAAATTCTTTGTAGAATTCTACAAACAATTGATATCTACCTAATACATGATCTACTGGAATAAATAATTTACCAGCATGAAATAATTGATGTGCTGTAGTAGATAAAGGAATTAATCCTACTAATAATTGATAATGTAGCATAGTACATTCTTTAGCAATCATTTCTACTTCTAATGATTCATTATAAAAACATCTTTTTCGATATACTATTTTTACAATATCATACAATGAAAAAGGATAATGATGAATTTCTATTTTTATAGCATCACTATCTCTACTAGATACTTGAATAAAAGAACATTGATCCATATTCATATTATCTTTCAAGTATTTAATCATAGCTCTATATTCATAAGAACTTCTAATTTCTTTTTCAATTGTTTTGAAATATTTTTCTCTTTCTTTATCATCTTCTAAATCATAAATCATAAAATCAAATTCTGGAATAGAATTAAATTTTAATGTAGTAACTTTATTTTGTGGTTGAACTATAATTCCATCAGGATCTACCATATTTATACCTCCTAATAAAATAAAATTTAAAGATATATTATAATTGTGTAAATGCAAGATAATTCTATCTTAAGAAAGGAGATACAATTATGAGATTTAAACAGAGTAAAATTAATTTAGATGAAGTGCAAGAACAAATTGATTTTGTTCAAAAGCATCCAAAGAAAAATGTAACTTTAGTTAACTTCTATTCTTCTATAAACAAAGAAATTATAGCAGATATTGAAAAGACATCTAAAGTAGAATTATATCCAGTAGATACTGAAACATCTAATATGATTGATTTTATGTGTCAAAATATTGAAGAATATAATAAGAATCCTAATCATAGTCAATTTATCAAAGATGCAATTCTTTATTATATTGCAGAAAATTATCCTGAAGTATATTCTAAGTATATGAATTGGAGAGATAAAGTATGATTGATAATGAAATATATAATTATATTACTGATTGCTATAAAATCTGTAGAATAGAAATTTGTAAAGAAAATTATCATATCGTTATTCCAGAAGATGATGGTAATACAATTGCTCATTTTGATTTAATCAAAGATAAAACTCAAGAGCGATATCATATCCTTCTATATAATGCACAAGGAGTAAAAGATGATAATTCTCCAGAACTGAATAGTAAGCAATTAGAAGTATTAAACTTTATTCTTAAAGCTATCTTAAATTTTACTACTAAAGAAACTTATTGGGATTTCTTGTGTAAAATGTGGAATCAAATATATCCTTTAAACAGTTATGAAAAAGGATTACCTATGCCAGATTATACCAAGATAACTTGGAATTAATAAGGAGATTACTATGGATAAAAATGAATCTGAAGTTATTTTATATAGAATATTTTCAGCAGATAAAGAAAAGATCTTAACATATTTGGCCAAAGAAAATTGTTCACAAGAAGAATTTATGGCTAAACTTCTTAAACTTTATGAAGATCATGATAAGAATGCTATTAATTATTATAAAATGCAAATGGCATATGAAAAAGTATTAGCAAACAGAAATGCCCAAGAGAAATATAATTTAGTAGTAAATAAAAAGAAAGGAATAAAAGAATGAATGTATTCTTTAATATCAAAGATAACATTCAAGAATACCTATACCGTATGAATGATTATTCTTTAGATAAATTATTCTCTATGATGAGAAAAGAAATTGAATCTATGGGAATAATTGATGGAGCAGAGATTATGCATTGGAAAACACCAGATAAGATGTTTGAATTTGAAATTGAAAGAGTTGGTAATTCTTTTATACCAAATCTTAGTTGCCCTCAGTATACTAATATTATTAGAATTAAGAATAATCTTGGTATACAAATTCATGAACTAAGATTTAGTGAATTTGAGTGTCTTAATATTTTATCTGCTATAGCAGAATTTTGTCAATGTCATTTTGACAATTCTGATACATCTGTTATACTAGAAGCTAACAATAAAAATATACAACAGTATTCTAATATAGTAGATCAAACTTATATTCACATAAATCCTAGTTCAACAATAGTCAATGATCCAATGATACATTTAGAGTTTTCTAAATCTAATCCAAGACTATGCAAAGTAACTTTTCTAATATATAATTTACCACCTAATCAAATGCTAATAGAATTATTACATTTTGTATTAGATTATGATACATTAGTGGAAATGTGTTTTGTAATATTTTTCCAATGTATTATAGATTTAGATTTAGATAATTTCTGTTACAATGGTTATGGTGATGACTTATATAAAGTAGAAGATTTTGTGTATGGAGGAACTCAACCTCAAACCACAGATATTCATCCTACAATACAAAATCAAATATCACAGGTACCTGTAGTCATGAATCAACAAATAATTCCTAATACACAATCTACAACTACTGTAGTACCGAAATTAGATACTTCTACAAAGTATAAATTAGGATCTAAACTAGAATTACATAAAATGAAGAAAGGAGATCAATAATTCGTGAGGCTAGAAGAAAAAGATATTAAGAAACAATATTCATTAGAATTAATGCATTTTGTTCCTTATAAAACAGGTATTGAAAGAATCAATTATTTCAATGCTACAAAAGAAGAATTAAAACCGGTAAATGATTTTTATTCTGGTACTGAAGAAAAAAGAACTAATCCAAAATCAAGAATTGATCAATATATTGATTTAGCTGGATTAGGCGCAGAAGCTACTATATTCTTGAATGCATTAAAAGTAATTAAATTAGAAGATATGGGCAAAATAGCAAAAGAAAATTTAGTAGCAAAAGTATTACGATTTAGATGTAGTTACATGAATGCAATATCTAATAAATTCTTCAATGATTTATTACAAAAAGGAATTATTCCATTAGACGATTTCATTGATAATATCGTTGTTCCAGCATTAAGCTGTTGGATGATAATTTCAGAAAATAAAGAATTATTTGATGAACTATGCCCACAAAGTTATAGATCGGCTTATAATCGTATGATAGATTATAATTTTGATAGATTTACCGAAGAACAAAAAGAACAGTTTTCTAAGTTCTTTGATTCAAAAATATAAATAAGAGCCAGTAGGATAATTCCTACTGGCTCTTATATTTATTATATATATTATAGGGAACGACCAAAATGCGTCAATTTTTATCGTAACTTTTCTTTTTATATTCTTTCTGTTTTTGCCACTTTATTTCTAGCAGTATAAGGAGTCATATAATCAGTATCAATCAAATTAGAATGTACTCCAGCACCAATCAAATATACATTTAACAGATTACGTGCAATACTATCTTGTCTAGTAACTACATAATCATCTTGTGATACAGATCCTTTATCTGTTATAGTAGCAATCATCTCAGCAGAAGCTTGCATAGCATCAGCTTTTACAGTTCTAAATTCATCAAGAGTATAATCTAAACCATAAGATGCTAAAGATTCAAACTCTCTATCAGATTCTTTTGCAGCTTTATCTTCTTGAGATAGTAATCCAGTTCTCATATCTCTTTTGCTAGCATGCATAGAAGAATTATTCTTCTTAGAAATCATTTGTTTCATTCTCTTGATATGAATTACTATAACCATAGCTTCTTGAGATTGAATAGGTTTACCATCTTTATTCTCATATACATAAGGAAGATTTACTTTTTCAAATAAAGGCTTATCTAAAGTTTTAAACGCATCTACAATATCATACATTTTAGGAACAACTTTAAATTCATCCTGATGAAATCTTAAAGGTAATCTTCTCTTAAAGAATTTAAAGAACTGATCATCTGTCATATCTTTAAATAAAGATTTGTAATAATCAGAATTAGAATGAGTTTTATCTATAGTATCCATAATTTTATAAATTAACTGTTCAGCTTCCAGACGTTTTGTATGATCTACGACGCGTTGATTTACCGTTGATAATGTTTGATCTGGCATTTTCATAATCCTCCTTAATTTTATTTCTATTGGCAGTTTCTTTATCTATTAATTCTAAATCTTTTTGAACCTTTGTAGTTACAGTAGCTTGAGGTAATCCTGATAAATTATAAACAGTATTAAACTGAGTTACTCTAGTATCAACCATTTCTGCTACAGATAATATTTTAATATTAGATAATGAAGTGGAACCTCCAATAAATCCAACATTAAATTTAGTACCTCTAGGAATTGTATCTGTAAATTGTAAAACAATATGTTTCGGAATTAATAATTCTACAAATGATCTGGTAATATATTTTTCAACTCCATATCCAATATCACTAGATTTTACATTTCTATTATTAGGTTCTTTATGAATCATCTCTGCACTTTCTTCAACATTTTCAACCATAGGAAATAGCATAGGAATATAAAAATTACCTATTTCAGAAGTATACACATCATCTTTAGTCCAATAAGTTCTACCTAAATCTTCATAAGCTTGTAATACTTTTATAGATATCTGCTCCATTGGAAGAAGAGGAAGATATATTGTTCTTTGTAATTCAGCAATTTCTACAGATAAATCATCTGAATAATTTGATCCTACTGTATCAAAAAAGCTAGTATTCAAATTAGTTTTTAGCATATAATAAAATACACCTCCTCTAACAAACTTTTACATTATTTAATGAAATGTTTTCGACATATATTTCATGTAGAAAGGAGTTACAAATTATGGTAATGGATAGCAACGGATTGTTTGTCTTTCAGAGTATTCCTGACTTAACTTACAATCTTCTAAATGCTATGGGAATGAGCACTCTACCTAATGGTATTATAGTAGATGCAGATGCAGGCGGAGCAGTTATTCAAGTATCTGGTAAAGCTGTAAAAGCTACAACTAATGAATTTAATGTAAATTATGCAGGTGAAAGTGAAATTGCTTTAGAACCTTTGACCAATAGCAAACTTCTAACTTCTTTTCTTGGTAGAGTTCTGGATAAGTATAAAGAGGAAACAGAAGGACAAATGGAAGCTATTACTTATTTTCCTGAAGAAGCAGTATCAGATCCTTTAGATCCTAATCCTAAGAAATTAAGAATGGGTATTAAATGGTTTAATGGATCTGTAACTTATTCTAATTTTTATTATAATAGATGCTTAGCAATTATTGAATTAATTTTTATAATTGCAGACATGCCAGTAAGTTTATTTAATTTTGATTCTATAGAAAGTCAAGGAGGACAAAAGTAATGATTAGTGATTATGAAAAACAGTATATTGGTATTTTACATGATATTTATGAAAATGGATATGCTGATGGTGCAAATGAAAGAACAGGTATATCTACCAAAAGATTGCCTAATAGAATTATTGTAGTAGATGTAGAAAAAGAATTTCCTATCTTAAAGTCTAAACAAGTATTTGCAAAGACAGCAGATAGAGAAATAGATTGGATTATGAGAAAGCAAAGTAATAATATTCATGATCTAAAAGCAAAAATTTGGGATGAATGGGCAGATCCTGATGGATCTATAGGTAAAGCTTATGGATACCAAGTAGCTAAACCTGTTAAGATTTATCTTGATCCTATTCATAAAAAGTCTGAAACTTATAGAGAATATCCTTCTCAAGTACATTATGTTCTGGATTATTTGAAAGAACAACCTAATGGAAGATGGGCTAAAATTAATCTGTGGAATGTGGCAGAATTGGCTGATATGAATTTAGTACCTTGTTGTTTTGATACTACTTGGAACTTAGATGGTGGCAGATTAAATTGCTGCCTTACTCAGCGTTCTGGAGATTTTCCTTACGGAGTTCCTTTTAACACTACTCAATATGCTTGTTTAATGATTAAGTTTGCTAGACATTTAGGAGTAAAACCTGGCAATTTAACTCATATTATTGTAGATGCTCATATCTATGCAAATCAAATGGCTGGAGTAGAAGAACAACTTGACTATTATCATGTATTAGAAACCATGGAAAGATATAGCATAAATGTTTTAGGTGTTAATAAATTAAGTTTAAGTCATTTTGTAGAAAGTTTAAGTCAGAAATATAATTGGACAGAAGATGAAATCAAAAATGGTGTAAATCATCTTAGAGATGTATTTAATTCTGTTCCTAGATATGTAATCCCTGAAGAATTGACTAACTTCTGGGATATGGATGCTGAACTTTGCAAAGTAGAAAATTACGAATCTGTAAGAAAAGTTAGTTTTGGAGATATAGCTGTATAAAGAAAGGAAGTATTAAATTGGGAATCATATTTACTGAAGAGCAAGAAAGAACAATTCAAGCTGCTGTAGATTGGTTTTTTAATAGTTCTGAACAAGTATTTGAAATTTCTGGTGGTGCTGGTACTGGTAAATCTGTAGTAATAAATGAAATAATAAAAAGATTAAAACTTAATTTCTATGAATACTTAGCGGCTGCTTATACAGGAGCAGCTGCTATAGTTATGAGAACTAAAGGATTAATCAATGCTCAATCATTACATTCTATTTTTTATTATTTAGAAAAAATAGAAGATGATTATGATGATCCATATGAAAAAGTTAATACAAAATTTAATACCAAGAAAGAAAGATTTATTTTTGTACCAGTACCGGTAGGTGGTATATCAGATGATATCAAATTAATTGTTATTGACGAAGGATATATGGTTCCCAAAAATATGAGATATCATATTTTAAAGCATGGTATTAAAGTTTTGGTTTGTGGAGATGCTCAACAATTACCACCTATAGGAGATGATCCTGCATTTTTAACTGGATCAAATATACATTGGTTAACTCAAGTTATGAGGCAAAATCAAAATAATCCTATAGTATATCTTGCTCAAAGAGCTATCAAAGGAGAACCTATACATTGTGGCAGATATGGAAATAATGCAGTTGTAATAGAAGAGCCAGATTTTACTACAGAAATGGCTTTAAAAATTGGTAATATTATTTGTGGAACCAATAATACCAGAGATAAATTCAATAATATAATCAGATCTTTATTAGGACGTCGTAGCACAACACCAGAATATGGAGATAGAGTGATCTGTAGAAAAAATAATTGGGAAAGATCAATTGATAATATTGCTCTTGCCAATGGATTACAGGGATACATTGTATCTCCAGTTGATGCAACTAAATTTTGTTTTAAAAATAAAAATATTTTTAGTATGGATTTTTTGCCTGATTTATTGCCTTATCCATTTCAAGATTTACAAGTAAACTATCCATATATAAAATCAGATCATAAAAATCGTGAAATTATTAAGAATGATAAACATACTAAAGGTGAATTATTTGAATATGCTTATGCTATAACAACTCATATATCTCAAGGATCAGAATATCAAGCTGGTATATTTTTTGAAGAATATCTAAGACCAGATATACAAAACTCCTTAACTTATACTGGAATTACTAGATTTAGAAATTTCTTAATTTACGTTAAGCGAGCTAGGAAATTTTATTAGAAAACATAAAGATGAAAATATATTATAGTATAGAGAGAAGTTTGAAACTTCAAAAAGAAAGGAGATACTATTATGAGTAACCATGATCCAAAACCTGTAAATCCATTTATCTTTCTTAATGATCAACCCAAGAAAGCAGAATCGCCTTTAATCTTTCTTGATAAAGAAAGCAATTCTCAAGATGTATTTGCTATTACCAAAACTACAGATAATGGCAAGTATGTTAAAGGTGGTATGTTGTACTACAAGATGTTTAATGTAGAGATTTTTGCAGATATAGATGCAACTATCTATGTCAATCTGATTGAAAAGTCTTATACAGTAAAACTTAACAAGTCTAACAATTCAGTAGCACCTGCTAATGCAGAAACTCAACAGTATGTAATTATGCTTACTCCTGTAGATGATGAAGAAGAATTTATTTGGAGATCTATTGAGGGTCGACAGAATTGCTATGAACTTATTAAGCAAGAATTATCTGGTTATCTTTATGATCCAGACAAATCTTTTATTCTTACAGGAGCTGTATCTTTAAATGATTGCCTATCTATAGTAGAATTTGTTAATTATTTAAAGAATGGTAATTTTGATTTTGCAGATGATGATTTTGACATTACTATGTATCAAGTAAATAGAACTGAAGGAGAGGAATAATATGAATCTGAATATTGATCCTAAGAAATCAAGAAATGATAATTCTTGGTTTACATCTATGAAACGCAGGTTTCCAGATGCACCGAATTTTATTATATATCTAAAGCCTGAACAGATTCAAAGATCTGCTAAAGAAAGAATCTTTAGAGAGATGGTCCGTGGTCAGATTGATTATTCGGAATATGGACAATATTTCTCTGATTCTAAGTTCCTTGAAAATTTGATTATCGCAGCGAGTGACGAACTTATTAGTAATAGCACTCTACGTGATGCATTAGTATTTTATGACATGTATAATCCGGGGATACAAAACGTCATCACTGAGAGAGCTAAAAAAGAAAACCTAGTATTTGTGTTTAATATCTTATTGGATAGACTTACTACTGTAAAGATGACCGGTAATGTAGGATATCTTACAGATATTCAATATGTATTGGCCTCATACAGGAATATAGTATAAACTGGAGGTATGACATGAATAAATCTACTATTGAAACTTTTGTTGGATACTTAAATTCTGCTGAAGTTAAAAAATATTCTATTAGATACTGTGATGGATCTCAGATTGCTACACATGGTAATGATTCTTGCTATATTGCTTTACAATCTGATGCTGCTGTAGTAATTGAATCTAAGAACAATTACGGTAATAAATCAGGAGCATTCAATGTTAAGTTTATTGACTATGATGATATTTCTTATGTAGGATCTGCTGATCTTACAGTAAAAGAAATAGTTGCTGTATTAGAAGCAGCTGGAGTTACTTTGGACGATGAACTTAAAGCTTTGATTTATAGAGGTGGAAGAGTTTCTATTACTCCTAGTGATGGTAATGTAAAGTTTGATGCTAACGGAGATGAAATTATTGAGAAGGATAAACTTCAGATGCCTCGTGTTACAGTGTAAATAATTAAAAATTATTT
>Ga0247608_10007941_pt1 | contig 10808 bp, 5 predicted proteins | sample 176DNAGHGlowgp2_FD_193490 | JGI IMG/M metagenome (GOLD analysis project Ga0247608, IMG submission 193490) | Sheep rumen microbial communities from Palmerston North, Manawatu-Wanganui, New Zealand - 1766 DNA GHGlow gp2 | ecosystem: Host-associated > Mammals > Digestive system > Stomach > Rumen ... | reverse complement strand
TAGTCGTCCTTTACCTTACGGACAAAAACCAACGACTGTCCGTCGGCAACGGCATCCACAACGTCGAGAACCTGCTTATTATTATAATTGATGGTTAACGTTTTACCATTCGTTACAGCCATCAGCTTACCATTGGGCGATGCCACCTTACCGGCAACTGCCAGCAAGGGGCACAGCAAGCACACTATCAAGATTGATATTCGTCGCATCTATTGTCTTTAATTTCTTAACTCCTTAATTAATCAGGAATACCTTCTCCTTACCCTGATAGGTGGCCTTCACCGTAGCACGGCCATCGGTAACAGGACTGATTTGGAACTTTACACCTGGCACGTCTGACGTAGCAGCCAATTTTGTACTAGCCTTCAGTGGACCATACACCTGATAACGAATCAGGTCGGTATAGCCGTTCTGATTGGTAGAGCGGATAGGCGTAGCGGGAATATTAAGTTTCTTGCCGTCAGCAGTGATGGTAACCTGAGGGACAACGGGAACCTCAAAATCCGTACCCTTCGAGAAGCCAATGCCGTGGAGATCGAACAAACCCTGCGGACGCTGTGGCTCCTGCGGACGACGGCCGAACTGACCACGCTGGGGCTGTTCAGGCTGCTTCACTTCGGGGCCTTCGGCTACGAGGTAGATAGCATGCTTGCCAGTGAGCCCCTCAACTGCGGGGACCTTCATACGTACGGTGATGGGATGTCCTGGAGTATATCCATTCATCTTGAGTGTACATAACTTCTGACCTTTCCACGGGTCGTCGAGCATGACGTGAATTTCAAAGGGCTTACCGCTGATTGTCAGGTTCAGATGAAGATAGACATCATCGCCCTTCTTCGTACCCTCGAAAGCTTTCACGCCCTTGGTGTCCTGAGCCAGGCCACCAAAGCCGAAGTACTTGAAGCCGATGACACCACCGTTCTGAATACCGGCCAGGTCCATTGAGTTATTCCATACGTCGAAGTTATCCTGCATCCACTGATAGCTACCAGGACCGTACATAAAGCAGGCAATACCAGCAGAATAGTAGTTATAAGGAGGCAGGCCAAAGATCTGGAAACCTTCTGAGGTTACCTCGGCACCCGTATACTCGCTGCCATCGCTAGCCTTAGCCGTCCAGACATTATCCTTTGTATAGGGATCGTAAGCGGTAATCTTCACCATACCACCCTTAGCCACAGGCTTCTTGTCCCACGTAATCTTCACGGGAGCCACCATAGGCTGACGGGCATTACCGAAACCACGAGGGGGACGATGATAGAACACATACCACTGACCATTGATTTCCTGCAGCGAACCATGGGTGTTATGAGCAGCATTGGTCTCAATCAGTTTCGAGCCATCGGCATTCAGTACGATACCGCGTGAGTCAACCAACACACCACCAGAACGCCAAGGACCTAAGGGTGAGTCACCAAAAGCATAGCGCAGGGCCGAGTTGGTGTTGCCCAATCCGTACTCTTTACCAGAATAGCCCGAGAATACCATCACATATTTGTTGCCTACCTGACGGATAGATGAGGCCTCGAAGAAATTAAAATCGAGAGGGTTCTGCCCTTTATAGAGGGCCTTATACTCGCTGCCGGCCTTGTCTAACAGTTTACCATCACGACTGCTGGCTGGGATGAAGGGATCGATGAGTTCGGTACCCTCACGCTTTGAGTACATGGTGTTCTGGTCAAGCTCGCAAGCCGTAGAGTGCTGGAAGCCATAGAACACATAGGCACGGAAGCCTTTATCGAAGTCCTTATCCTTTTTATTGGTGATGTTCTCGATGAATACCGAGGGATCGAAATCGATGAGTGAGCCAGGCAGACACTGTGTACCGTCAGCCGTCAGGTTGACAGGTGTGAAGGGACCGTTAGGACGGTCGCCTTTACATACCATAGCCACGCGGCGCCAGCCACGACTGTGGGGATAGAGCCAGTAGGTCTTTTTGCCTGTAGTCTTATCAACGGTCTCAACCAAATCGGGGGCAAACATAGTGTCCCACTGTCCATTGACGAACCATGAGAAGATAGGGCCTTCGTCGCGCCATTGGGTGAGATCCTCAACAGGCGCCGACCACATACGGATATCAGGTCCGCAATAGGCGGTATAGGTCACGTCATGCGAGCCAATAATATACGCACGGAACTTTCCAGGTTGGTCTGGGTCTTCAAATACACGGGGCTCACCATCGGGCAAGTGCTCCCATAGGGGCAAATAGGGGTTTTGCGCCCCTGCAGGGCTAACGAATAGTGAACAATGAATAGCGAATAATGCTACTAAAAATGCAAATCTCTTCATATACTTTTTTTTATTTTTCACTTTTTCACTTCTTTACACTTGTCTCCTCACCAAACAGGTACTGCGGTTTGTAGCCGCCGAAGTCGACAACAATCTTCTCGAACACGATGCCGGGATGCTTAGGACTGATAGTCAACTCATGCATGTCGCCAGAGCCTACAGGCACTTCAACGACCTTCTCGACAATACGACGAGCCACAGCAGGATAGAACTCAGAATACATGTAAGGTTGACGGTCTACCAGCGTCTTGTTGAAATTGACAGTCTGAGGCTCTGAACCATCCAGACTGACGGTATACTCATGACCACCGACATTCAGGAAGTCAAGCGTTGACTTCACGACCACATGTACTTTCACCTGACCCTTCACATCCTTTGGCAGGGCAAAGCGATAGGTCAAGCTGGACTGTCCAACAGGCTTGGTATACGGTGTCAAAGCTACAGCACTACGCGTACGACCGTAGTAGGGATAGATGCTCCATTCCGTGCCCTCAGAAGCTGTGGCACTATAGTAGTGCTCAGCCTCCATAGCCACATAGCCATTGGTGGGGGCAGCGAAGGTGTAGCCGCCCGTCGAAGAATCGACGGGAACAGTGGTAGTCCTCGGCAGCATCTCCTGGCGGAAGTTATCGTTCCATGAGGTATAGCCGATATGTTTCTGAATCATCATACCGTCCCACTTGCCATTAGCCATCACCTTATTATAATATTGGCACAGCTGGGCATCACGACGGAATGCCTTTTCCACCTTCTTGGCCCACTCGTTGGCATCAGCAAGGCCAGCCTTAGCTGTATACTGGTTCATGGCCTGCGAGTAATACATATCATAGAGGTTTGCCATAGCCTGCACGGGGAACAGCAGCACCTGTCGGAAGGCATCGCGCGACGCTGTGGGCACATCTTCCCACAGACGAAGGACACGGGTCTCCAGCGCCATATAGTCGTCTCTCACACGCTTCCACTCGCCTGTCTCAACATTATATGTTCTAGCATCGAGCATCTCAGGAGTCACACGTGCCATATATTGGCAGTTCTGATTGTAGATGTCAGCAGCCTCAGCAACGATGTCTTCGGCAGCAGAACCGCCGAGCACCGTACGGAAGAAAGCCTGGGTATGGTCGGTGACATTCTGAAGAGTATATTCTTTCGGGTTCCAGGCCATATCCATAAACAGCGTGATAGGATACTCCATCGGTTTCAGGTCGCCAACATTTAGAATCCACATACGCTGGATGCCGTGGTCGTAGGCCAACGAGAGTTGTTCGAACATCTGCTGAGTCTGGGTGACGTTCAACCACTTTGTGTTACGTGGTGCACCTACATAGTCGACGTGGTAGTAAAGTCCCCAACCACCCTTATGTTTGCGTTCCTGAGCATTGGGTACACGTCGCACATTACCCCAGTTGTCGTCGCACAACAGCATGATGACGTCATCAGGCACACGCATACCTGCATCATAGTAGTCGAGCACTTCCTTATACAGTGCCCAAACCTGCGTAGTCTTCTCGGCAGGCTTCTTAGTCACCTGCTTGATAATCTTACGCTGGTTCTCTACAATCTTCTGTAACAGCTTAGTATCGGCTTCGGCACTCATAGCTTCGTCGCCGTCGCCACGCATACCGATGGTCACCATGTCCTCGGTATTCTTCATACGCTCAATACCCTCGCGGAAGAACTGGTCAAGTTTCTCCTGATTTTTCTGATAGTTCCAAGGTCCCCACTCGCCACGTTTGCGAGCATACTCCTGATGGTTGCGGGCCATCGGCTCGTGGTGGGATGTTCCCATAATGACACCAAAAGCATCAGCTGTTTCCGAGTTCTTGGGATCGTCTGCATAGAAAGCCCAACCCCACATGGCAGGCCACAACATGTTACCTTTCAGTCGGAGAATCAGCTCAAACACCTTGCCGTAGAAGTTATGGTCACCATAACCTGTGCCGAAGGTATTCTTTACCCATGTCGTCAGACAGGGCGCCTCATCGTTGAGGAAAAGGCCACGAAACTCCACAGCTGGTTCGCCATCGGTAAATGTGCCAGGTAGCACACCCACATAGTCGTGCTTTTCAATGGGCACATCCATCCACCAGTACCAGGGCGACACACCCATCTGACGTGACAGCTCGTAGATGCCGTAGACAGCACCACGACGGTCACTGCCGGCAATGACCACCTGTCCATCGATGGTGGTAATGATAAACTTTTCGCGCTTGCCTTTCAAATTGGGCAGTTTGCCACCCTTCACCCACTGGTCGATCTGCTTATTGCAGCCCACCGTACCAATGAGGATAGTCGGATTTTTCGCACTCTTTACGGGCGTGAAGCCCATAACACTTTGGAAGTCTTTCATCAGACTTGATGCTGCCAATCGTACAGCCAACGGCTCTGAGGCTTCGTAAGAGATGGTGGCACCTTTCAGTGACACTGCTCCATACTGCTCAGCAAACGTGACGAACTTGTCGGCAGCACTCAGCGGCAATACCGCCAACAACAATAGGAAAATAGTCTTGATACGCATATGTTTTTGTTTTACTTGAACAGATGAGGAATGAACTCGTGCAGACCACGACGCCATGTCAAGAACTCGTGGCCAGTACCCTCAGAAACAGAAGAGTCGACCTTGATGCCAAGTTGGCGTAGACCGTCTACGATAGGCTGACTCTTGACAAAGTCCTCAGAGCCCCAGTTCATATAGAAATAATGAATTTTCTTGTTAAATGCATCGGCATCAGCAAAGACACCATTGTAGGCAGTCTTCACGTCGAGGCCAAAGATGGCGCCACTGAAAGTACCCATCCACGCAAACTTGTCGAGGTTCTGCAGAACGACGTCGAAGGTCTGGTGACCACCCCACGACAGACCAGCCATAGCGCGGTTCTCACGATTGGCCTTGGTGCGGAAGTTGGCATCGATATAAGGAATCAGGTCGTTCAGCAACACAGGATAGAACGATGCACCGTAATCGCTACGACCCTGTTGGTTCGATGCACCGCCTGCAAAGTTGAAGGGCTGCTTGATATCGCCGCTCTCCATGACCACAATCATAGGTACGGCCTCACCCTTGGCGATAGCGTTGTCCATGATGTGCTGCATCTTACCCTGCAGCATCCAGCTGGTCTCACCCTCACCCATGCCATGCTGCAGATACAGCACAGGATACTTCTTCTTGCCATTCTCATACTCGGCAGGCGTATAAACCAAAGCATGGCGCCACTCACCAAACTTAGAGTTGGGACTGTGGTAGTAGATGCTACGCACCTGACCATGAGGAATTCCCACCTGCGGACGGTAGTAGTCACCCTCGGGACCCTCGGGAACTTCCAAGCCACCAGCCTCACGGTTACAACCGAAGTAGGTCTCACTGGCAGGATCGATGAAGTTGACGCCATCGATATTCATAAAGTAATAGTGGAAGCCAACGGGCAGTGGATCAGTGACAGCCATAAAGCCGCCCTTACCGTCAGGTTGCATCTCATATTTCTTACTGCAAATATCTACCACGACCTTACGAGCCTGAGGGGCAGATATGCGGAAGTAGGCACGGCGCTGCTTGTCAATCTTGGGGAATTCATTGCCAGGGATGGCATTCTCTACGGTCACAGCATCGGCAGGAATCTCAATCTTCTTGGCAACAGGCATATTCTTGGGGCGCTTGGGTTCGAAACCGAGGTGACGGGCAACAGCCTCAGCATAGCGGCATCCCAGTTCACGATAGCCAGCAGCATCGAAGTGCAGACGGTCAGGACCATTCGAGCAGTCGTCAGAAGAGATGACCTGACAGGTATGGATGGTCTGGGGCAGTTCGTCAATTTGCTTCTTACAACCAATGCAGACGCCCTTGCCACCAGCCTGAACGATGTTACCTACATAAAGGTTTACCTCTTCGGGCTTCAACTGCAGGTCGCCACACAAGTTCTCGTAGACCTGTTTCACCATACCAGCCCACTTGGGGTCACCAGTATTGGTCTCGCCTTGGTGCATCAGGATACCCTTGATGACACCATCCTTCTGTGCCTTCTTGGCCAGCTCCACTAGACGCTTATAGGGGTTGTTGTCGTAAGCGGCCAACATACCTTTCATCCAACCTGGAGCCTTCTTCTCAGCATACTCTTTGATGCTATCAGGCAGGAAACCCTTGATATCTATACCACCGATAGCCACATGGATGACGCCAATTCTGATGTGATCGGGTGTAGAAGCCACCATCGTGCGACCAAACCAGTCAGCAGGAGTCAGACCCGTGTTTGGACGACACAAGGGTGCTGAGGCCTCGCACCACTCACCCATCTTGCGGGCAGGACGTTCACCAACAGCAGGGAAGTCCACAGCGGGCATCAGCAGGAAGCGTGGGCCTGGGCTTGCCAGGTCGGCGGCCTCAGGACGGGCATTACCTTCCATATTTGACTGTCCAAAGCAAAGGAAAATGTAGAAGTTAGGATCTACGGCTGCATGCATCTGCAACATGGGCAGTGCCATGAGCAATGCGGAAAGAAGAATTTTTTTCATAGTTTTTGTTGTTATGTTGTTGTTAATTATTTCAAAGCTATGCTTTCAGGTTGCAAATTTACGAAAAATATCCATACACCCCACCTTATAGTTGTTTCACATACTTTCGCTTATGTTACATCCTACATCTCATATGACATTAAATATATTGCAAGCTTACAATATGCTACAAAAAAAGTTAGAGGGGTGACTCACGTCAGCCCTCCAACCATACATACCAAAACTACTTAACTAGTCTATTACCTAACCTAAAAAACAAGCTACAAAGATTATTCATTGTATGATAACGTTGCAAATTTACACATTATTCTCTTAAGTCTATTTATGATATGTAACACAGTTTTTGTCAACTGTAACAATATCTAATACAACCCACCAAAATAAGCAGCACAGCACAAAAAAACAGGACCCTTAAGAGTCCTGCTTAGCATTTTCAGCGTCAATCGCCTTAATCTTGTCGCGCACCAGTTGCACCTCATCTTTCAACTTCTGAACCTTGCGATTCATCTCGTCAATAAGTGAATTGCCCTTGCGGCTCGAAGCATTGAGGAAGCCCAGGTTGTTCTCGTAGGTCTGCACCTCACTCTTCAGCTGCTCATACTGACGCATCAGACGGGCACGCTCGCTATCGAGGGCATTGCCACCACGCTCAGCCACCTGTTTCAGATTGTCCTTGAACTTCGACAGACGACGCTTGGCTACACTGATATTGAGGTCTTTATAAAGTTTGTCAAGCACAGCATGATACTCTTCATAAAGCTTGTCTTTCTCCTTGAAGGGCACATGTCCGATAGCCTGATATTCCTCTACCAGCTGCTGAACCTTCTCCTGCAGACCGTCACCAGCCTCTTCAGCTGCAGCCTTCAAACGAGCAATAACGTCACGCTTCTTCTCCAAGTTCTGATGCTCTTCGCCACGCTGACCAGCACCAGCAGCATTGCGAGCCTCAAAGAATTTGTTGCAAGCGCCCAAGAACTCCTCCCACAGTTGGTCGCCCAACTTCTTAGGTACCATACCGATGGTCTTCCACTCCTTCTGCAGGTTAATCAGCTTGTCGGACGTTGACTTCCAGTCGGTACTATCCTGCAAAGCCTTAGCTTTCTCAACAAGGGCGCGTTTCTTCTCAGCATTCTCCTTGAAGGTATTCTTCAGTCCCTTGAAGTATTCAGCCTTACGGCTAAAGAAGTCATCACAGGCGGCTCGGAAACGCTCAAAGATCTTCACGTTCATCTTCTGTGGGGCGAAACCGATCGTCTTCCACTCCGTCTGCAAATCAATAATCTGCTTGGTATGCTTTTCCCAGTCGGCACCCGACTTATTCTCCTCGGCAGCAACAGCCTCAACCTGTTCGCAGAGCTTCGTCTTACGTTCCAGATTCTCCTCCTCCTTGGCACGAAGACCCTCAAAGTGCTGCTGATGGCGCTTGTTAATAACAGTGCTGGCGGCTTTGAAGCGCTGCCATATCTCTTCGCGAAGTTCCTTGCTGACAGGACCAATCTCGCGATACTCTTGATGCAACTTCTGCAGCTGGTGGAAGGCACTGATAACATCCTCTTCGTCAGCCAGCTTCTCAGCAGCCTCACACAGTTTGGTCTTCAACTCCAGATTCTTCTTGAAGTCGTACTCACGAGCCTCGCTATTCAGTTTCAACAGGTCGTAGAACTGCTCCACATACAACTGATAGTTGCGCCACAACTCGTTGGCCTTGTCTGCTGGCACGTTCTTAATCTCTTTCCATTCGTCCTGCAGGGCCTTAAAGTCCTTATAAGATTTATTGGCCTCCTCAGGTGAGGTGACCATAGACTTTATCTTCTCAATGATGGCCAGCTTCTTCTCCAGATTATCCAACTTCTCCTGCTCTTGCTGACGGAACAGTTGCTGACGCTTCTCACGAACGACTACCATCTCAGCCTTGAAAGCCTCTTCAATCTGGTCAGGGGTAATCTGATACTGTTCAGGATCGCCACCTCCGTCGATATAAGCCTTCAGCTGTGCCTCACGCTCGGCAATATGCAACTTGTAGAAGCAAGTCTTCAGATAGTCGACTTCGTCCTTCTGGGGTGCCTCGTCGCCATGTGCCAACTCACGCACGCGCTCCAAGACCTCTTGTTTGGTCTCATACTGCTTGCGCTCAGGTTCGGCCTCGGCAGGCTGCTCAGCTACGGCGTTTTCTGCGGGCTGCTCCACTTCTGCTGCGGTTTCTACTACGGTCTGTTCTACGGTCTGCTCCTCAATGGGAGTCTGTTCTTGAGAGTCCATCATCGTTTCAATACGTTTTAGTGAATGATAGGGTTAGTTCATACAATTTATCAGGCTTTTTGCCAAGATATTCGGCAAAAGTAACAATAAAATCTGAAATGGCCTAATTTTTTTCCTAAAAAGTGCTTGTGCGGTAGCATTTTTTCACTTATCACTCATCACTTATCACTTCAAATCAGTCGTTTGTGACGGAAAACGAGCAACGAAAGGACTGAAATGATCACCGAAATGATGATAGCGACGACAAATCCGATAGGACTGTTCTCCATACCGTTGACGAGGTTCATACCAAAGAACGAAGCCACCAACGTAGGCAACATCAAGATGATCGTCACCGAAGTCAGCGTACGCATGATGGTGTTCATGTTGTTATTAATAATACTCTGGTAGGTGTCCATCGTCGACTCCAGAATGTTCGAATAGATAAGGGTCGTCTCACGGGCCTGCGTCATCTCAATGTTGACATCCTCTATCAAGTCAGCATCCAACTCGTCAATCTGCAACTTAAACTTCAGCTTCGACAGCAGGTTCTCATTACCACGAATGGAGGTCGTAAAGTAGGTCAGCGAGTCCTGTAGACGACTGAGTCCTATCAGGCTCTCATTATTCACCTCCTTGTCAAGATTGCGCTTAGCCTTATCGACGAGCATTGAAATCTGCTTCAGGCGTTTCAGATACCATACGGCACTGGAGAGGAACAGGCGGAAAATCATGTCGACATGATCCGTAAAGCCCACGCCTCGTTTCTGTTGGAACGAGACAAAGTCAATCATCATATTGGTCTCGTAGTAGCAGACCGTAATGGTGACGTCACGCTTGTGAATGATGCCGAGGGGTACGGTAGTATATGGCGTGCGCGAGCGTACCTCTTTTACATAAGGGATACGCAGGATGATGAGCATCCAACCGTCGTCGTACTCGTAACGGGCACGCTCGTCGGTATCGCTGATATCTGAGAGGAAGTAGTCGGGAATCTGAAACTGCTCTTCCAACAACTGCTGATCTTCTTCCGTCGGACACGTCACCTGTATCCAACTATTGGGCTGCCATTCACTAATCTGGCTCAAGCCCCCTTGGGTGTTCCAGTAAGTCTTCATTGTGCTAATCCTTCTTAAATAATTGACAATTGATAATTGACAATTGATAATTAAGCGGCAAGAGGATTAGCGGTCTTGCCTGCTATCCTCCGGCCTAAAACTTGTTACTATTCGCCGGATAATCGTCCATAATTTTTGTTGTTTTAAATGTTTATCGGGTGCAAAGTTACGAATAAGTGAGCAAAAAACCAAATAAAATTTGAGTTTTTTCGATTGCAAAGCCACACTCTGTACCTTTAGGTCAGAGAACGTGAGTAACTTCGAACGTAGTTCAAAGGTAAGAAAAAAGTGCAGATTTGCAAAAAATTCTGCACTTTTTCTTTTTACCTTTTTACTTTTTTACCTTTTTACCTTTTCTCAGGCACGTCCTCGAGGGTTTTCTTCAGGAGTTCCCAGAACGGTGCGACGGTCTCAATCAGGGCACGCTCCGTCGTCGTATGCGGCGACTTCATCGTAGGTCCGAGAGACACCACATCCAGCCAAGGATACTTGCCCAGGATGACGGAGCACTCCAGTCCAGCATGGTCCACCTGAATGATGCCGTCCTTGCCGAACAGTTCCTTATATTCTTTTAATAATAGGTGTAGGATTTCGCTGTCGGGGTTGGGATCCCAGCCACCATACGAGCCTGCTGTCTCCACCTTCATGCCAGCCATCGAG
>Ga0247608_10007940_pt1 | contig 10809 bp, 13 predicted proteins | sample 176DNAGHGlowgp2_FD_193490 | JGI IMG/M metagenome (GOLD analysis project Ga0247608, IMG submission 193490) | Sheep rumen microbial communities from Palmerston North, Manawatu-Wanganui, New Zealand - 1766 DNA GHGlow gp2 | ecosystem: Host-associated > Mammals > Digestive system > Stomach > Rumen ... | reverse complement strand
AAGATTAATCTCAATCTTAGATAAAGCTGAAAAGGATGAAGCTGATAGAGCTGCAATGATGGCTGCTTATCAACCATTAAGACAATGAGCTTCTCCATTCTGACAAATTCTCTTAGATAAAGCATTCGCTAGAGTCGTTTGAATGGATAAAGAGCTTGTTAATTCTATCTATGAAATGCCTCCTGAGTATGAAAAAGCAATGTTAGATCTAGAATTATTAAACAATAATGAAGATGTTTGAGAAATTATGGATATGCAAGAAAATCATTCAATATATATTCAGGTTTATCAACAAGCTATTCCATCAAAATATAAAGATAAAGCTATTGCTGCAAGAAAAAGAGCTTTAGTATTAAGCTGACAACAAAGAATGATGCAGCAAAATGCAATGATGCAACAATGATGACAGGATGCAAGTACTAATCAATTAGTAAGTAATTACATCTCACAAAGTAATCAGAACAAATCACCTAATGTTTTATGACCTCAAACCGATACAACAAATGCAGAAGTTACAGGAAATCCTTAGACCTCAGGATCTAGATATAATTAAACAAGCTGAACATGATAGATTTTGGAGTCTTATTATTTCTTATTTAGAAGAAAAAATAACCAAATCTAAAGATTTGATATATAATGCAGGCAGAAATGAAGAAGATTCCAAACTTAAATGGAATGATAGAGACCTTCATTTCATAGAGATAGAAGTCTTAGAAGACCTAAAGAATGCTCCTTTAAGACTTAGAACCTTAATAGAAAATCTGTGAATAGCAGATAAAAAAAAGAATCAGAGTTAATCTGAGATATTTGGTGGAGGGTGTAACCACTTATTAACACTATTTTTATAACTTATTCTAAAAGTATGGCAAAAATTATTCTAGATGATTGAACAGAGAAAGAAGTAGCTGAATCTGATATCATCATGAGAGATGATTTAGATGAAGAGTATGTTAGTAAAAAAGATTATGATGATCTTCAAGCTAAGTATGAAAAGAAAAAGGCTCAAGCTAAAGATGCTTTTAAAAACAAGGATCTAACAGAAAAAGAAGTGAGAGATTCATTGAAAGATGAAATCAGAACTTCATTAAAAGATGAGCTTAAATTCGCTGCTTCTCATTGATTTGATGAGATTCCTGAAGAAGTAAGGGAATTCAAAGAAAAACATTCTGATTTAACATGGGATGAAGCTATGAGAGCTTCATGATATGAACCTCAAAATGACAGTAATCCTAATCCATGAAAACCTAATAGAAGTGTATTCAATGGAGATAAAAAAGAATGGAGTCAAGAAGACCTTGCTGCTATCGCTGATGATCCTGCTAAATTTGATGCAGTGATGACAAAGATTGAATCATGAGAATACAAATCAATTTAATTCTTTTAATCAATTATCATGCCTACAGAAGAAAAAATAAAACTCTACAACGAGTTAAATCCTACTGGTAAGAAATTTCCAGTAAGTAAAAAACCTGATGAAAAACCAGAAGACATGGAATGGTTAGATAATAAACTATCTGAATTCGGTGCTTTTGATAGATGACCTGAACTAGAATCAGGAGAAGTTCAACCTGCAGCTGCTCAAGAACAAAATCCTAATCCAATTCCTCAAGTAAAGGTTAAAACAACATCAGAAATTAAGATATATACTGCTGATGAACTTAATCACATGACTTTTGATGAGCATAAAGCTGCATTAAAAGAGATTGTTGAATGAAGAGCTAAAGCAGTTTATAGATAAGACAAAAAAACCGATAAGAATAAATGACATCAGAATTATTTATTCTTAACAATTTACAAAAATGACTGAAAGAGGTTACAATACTGATATTGTAAGAAAGGTGCTAGAAGCTAATCTTAGAAGAAAGATGTCTGATAGACCTAGAAAAGTATTTACTGCATTTGCTAACTATGAGTTTGAATGAACTCTAAAACAAGCATGAGATACTGTTAAAGTTCCTATTGAACCAAAAATCGTACTTGATGATGTATCAAGTAAAAACTCAGGAGATTTACTTAGAACTTCTCTAGAGGATATTGATGCAAAGGATAGAATCATCACTACTGATCAATTAGTAGTTAATAAATTCCACAGATTCAGAGAAAAAGTATCAAGTCTTGAAGAAGTACAAACACTTTACAACATTAAAGATGCTAGAAAGAGAAGTCTTCTTGTAGCTCTTGAAAATGCTGTAGAATCAGGATGTATTCAATGTCTTGAAACTAACTTCGCTGTATCAGATAATGCTTGACAAGTTATTACTGCTTCTCATGTAAATAGAAGCTCTATTACTGATATTATCATGGCTGCTAAAGTAAAACTTGAAAAAGCTGAAGTTTGGGATGATGTAGTTCTTGTTGTATCTCCATTAGTTGCTTCATTAATTACTACTGCTAAGATTCTTAACTGAACTGATAAAATAGCTGATAATGTAATTCAAGGATATGTAGGTGAATATGGAGGATTCCAAATCTATAAATCTAACTTCATTACTGAGGGTAATATGTATGCATTCAAACCATACTCTTACAACTATGTAAGACAATTAACTGAAATTGATATTACTAAAGCTCCTGCATGATTCTACTACAACATCATGGGACAAATTGTTCATGGTGGTAAAGTATTTGAACAAAATGTAGAACAATTAGTAAAGGTAGCAGGTACTATTGATACTGATCCAAATACACCAGATACAGTAAAGATTGCTTCATCAACAGATGATCCAGTTTACACTCAAGCTGTTACTGCTTAGTGCTTTGCATCTTAAATATGTATCACTTAGATTGTGAGAGGGTAAAACCTCTCCTCTCTAATAAATAATCAGTCTTTTTAACTTATTATTTATTATTGAGTATGAATGTAGAAGACATCATCTTAGATGCTAGTATGGAAACTAATACAAGTGTTAAAGAATACTGAGAATCTAAAATCATAAGAGACTTAAATAGTGTTTATAGAAAAGTATGGAGAAATATTGTTAGACTTCATGAAGACTATTTTTGGAATTATTGGACTACTGATATTCAAGAAGAGGTAAATGAATATGCTATCCAAAGAAAAGAAACATCTTATGAAGATGAACAATGAACCACTATCAAAGTTCCTTGAATCGCTAAAGTTAAAAAGGTTTATCTCATAAATGAATCAGGTTTTTATGATGAATTGATGGAATTATCTGATTCTCAAGAAGCTGCTTGATATAGATGATATACTATCAAAGATAACCATATTATTCTTAATTGGATTCCTGATAAAGAAATAGTTTGAGGACTTAAATTAGAAGGTATTCAGACTGTAAATGATCTTGTTTGGGAAGATGAAGAAGATGCTATATTCCCATGACATGAAGATCTTCAGGATTTTGAAAATGTTTTACAATTAGGACTTAAAGAAATTCTCTGGAGAGCTAAACAAGATTTTGAAAAAGCTAATCTAGCTAAACAAGAATATGAATTAGCTTTACAAGAAATGATTAGATATGTGGCTGAAAGAGTACAAAAAATTTATTATACTGAATTACAATACTAATGGCTGAACCTATAACTTTTTATCAGCAATGAGCTGCAGCATGACAACAAGTAGATAAATATTCAACTAATCCTTGATGTGTAGATTCAAAAAATCTAGACATCTTTTCTGATTCTCAGTGTGTAAAAGCTATGCCTTGGAGTAGAAGAGAAACTCCATCTACTGATGATTGGGTTGATATTGATAAAAAAGAAAGATTCTATCTTGCTGCTGATTGAAGAGTTTGGGATTCTGTTGAAGATGTATGGTATGATCATAGCTATTTTGATGAGAATGCTAATAATATTGATTATAGAGATTGAGCTTGAAGCAATAAAGCAGTTTTCTGAACTCCTAAAAAATTGTATGTTGCTTATGATTCTGAAGGTAATTGGAAAACAATCAGTATTTTGACTGATAGATTACTGTATAATATCTATTCTGATTGGATTCATATAACTGCTTGAAGTATATTCTGAATTAGAAGTTGACAAGAGACTCAAAGAGATTGAGTATGAACTTGAAGATATGTTACAATTACTGCATGAACTAGCACATCAGATACTGCATATAACTGAGTATATTATAGCTGTGAACAACTTGATGATTGTCCATGAGAATTTCATACTGCAGCAATTAGTGCTGAAAAATGTATGAGATGTAAATTTTCTATGAGAGCAGTTACTGCTGCCTATAAGAATATTCGTATAGAAGCATGGAAAACCTGATTAATATGGGATAAAGAAACTAAATCTTTTGATGATAATTCAATTACTAAAATATTTGATGAATCAATTGAAAGTCTTGCTAGTTGATGAAGTATAACAAGAGAATTCTATTTTGATAATATATGATCTCAATCTTGAAGTTTCTCTGCAGAGAAATTAGTAAAAATTACTGCAATGACTGATAGAAATGCTAATTGTTGGATTGAGACAACATTCTATAAGAAAGAAGATTGGCAATATCTTTATCCTAAAGATAGGAATATTATAGAAATAGAAGATGAAGTATATATTGAGGTTGATTCAACAGAATATGAGCAATATGCTTATTATGCTTTAGAAGATGAAGACTGAAATACATATTATCAGCTAACTCAAACAAATACAATAGATTTCCCTGATGATACAAACATTGTAGCATTTGCAAGATGATATGATTATACTTATATTTTTGCTAATAAATGAGATTTATGACTTGTTTATTATGCAACTGATGTAAATCTTGCAACATTTGATGCAGGATATAGATATGTCTGAACCAGATTTATTAATGCTATTATGGTATGAAATTATGTATATGTTTTAGCAGAAAAAAGAGGTATTAGAGGCTTATATATTTTCTCACAATGAGATATGAAGCTTTTAGTATGAGCTGATAAAAGATATACAGAATGAGATTCTCTAATTAATGGTAAAGAAATCTATAATTTTAATTGAATTATGTGTAATTGGAGAGATCATATTGTTTGTGCAACTAATGATTCAGTATTTATGTGGTGAGCTAACAAATTATGACAAAATGTTTGAGCTTTCATACTAAAAGTAGACTGAGAAATCACAGATATTAATACTAAAAGATGATATTTGGATGTATATTACACTAAAAACGAAGTAAATTACAGACAAACAATTCAAGATGATGTAAATATAGTAAATTATGAATCAGAATTTTCTGTAACTTATCCAATTCAGATTAATTCTCATTATATAGAAAAAGAACCATTAAATTTAATGGTATCTCATATGTTACCTAACATAGTTACAACAATTAAAGCATATATAAGTGTAAATGATAACTACTTTTGGAGCTTTCTTACTGATTGAGAAGTAACTCCTGAAGAAAGAGAAAAATTTAGGATGAATTGATGTTGATGAGATTATTGGCTTACTTTCGTTGAAAAAAATTGAAATTGGCTAACATTTACAATGAGTGGAGATTTACCTTACCAAATAAATAATACAAAAGAATTAGTCTCTGAAGACACTAACACAACTATAGAATATTCAGATTTTTCTCACTTTAAATTTATTTGAGAGATAACAAAAGAATCTCCAAAAGAAGTAGATTGAAAATCAGTATTATTAAGATTAACTCAAAAAAATGATCTACCAACAGTTAGAAAAGCTCAAGTAAAGTTAGTATGAACTACTGATTGATATACTACTCCTGAGATATATGATGTCAGACTTTTATCTAATCAATTTGATAAATAATGGTTTACTTTAATACTGATGAGGCTTTATTGGATGATAAAGACCGACCAAGAGATCAATATTGATTCAAGATATTACCATGAAGACAAATGGATAAATGGAGATTAAGAAATACTAATAAATCAATAGTTGATTATTTCTCTATTTGTTGATGAAAAGAAGTTACAGGAGTTGCTGCTGAAAACATGAATTTTAATACATCAGTAAAAATCCCATTATATACTAACAATAAATGAAAATATAAATTAACTTGAACATATCCAAGTCCATTTACTGAAGACTATCTTGAAAGTATATCAATTACAGAAAAAATTTGAGATTCAAACTGGAAAAATGATAATTGAAGAGTTTATATACCGAATACATGAGTATATATGATTCAATATCAAATGGAGTTTATTTGGCAAACATGAACAAGTACTCCTACTGCTACATCAGCTCCAAAATTACATAGTCAATTAGAATGGTATTGAACTAATTGAGAATTATTATGAGCATTAGAAAATGCTGAATGATGGTGAATAGTAAATCCTGATAATGTAAGATCTATAAATTTGAATTATCTTGAAAAATGACAATCAATATGATTAGCTGCTATTCATTCAAGAGATTGAATAAAATGTTTCTGTAGATGATGTATAAAGATACAGAAATTATCTTAAAAAATAACCAAAAAGAAAATTCTGATTATATTCACCAGTGATTTATATCATTGGTGTTTTTTATGACTACTTGGAAATCTAATAGAACAGATATAAATACTCAATGGAATACTAAAAAATCTGAATCAAACACTAAATGGAATCACAATAGAATTGAATCTCCTATTAAATGGTGACATGATAGAAAACAACATTGAGTCTATAGTAGAGATTATGTTCTCTGAAGCTTTTTTACAAAATTACTGCATGCTATATCTGATCCAAGAGATTGATTCTTATTAAAAATTAAGACTGATTATGACTATGAAGTCTATGCTGAATATAATTCAAGAGTTGAAAAAGATACTCAATGGAAATCTAGAATTTAAATCTAAAATCAAAATATGACAAATACTTTACATGTAAAACCATTATCTGAAGTTCTAGTAAAATCTCATGTAGTTGAAGATGATAAGATTTTGATATTAGATAGTTCTACTAATGAAGCTAGATTAGCTGATAAATTAGAAATTAAATGAGATAAATGAGATACTGGTGATTCATGAGATGATTTTATGACTTTACCTGAATATGAAGATCTACCAGAAGAACAGAAAATGAACTGAATTACTCACTTTATCTATGATAATGTTCAAGAGATTTTTAAGGTTCTACTTAGACCTTTTAACAACTTATTAGCTTATACTAATGCTGATGAATTATATTGTGATTTACAATTTGAAAACTGATTAACTCCTGTAAGTGTATTCCCTATTTGAGTAACAGTATGAAATGTAAGTGAAGATGATTGATGGATTACTAGCTGAATATTAGTGAATGCAAGAACAGAAGAATGATATGTAAGGTGGCTATGTTGAGCTGATTGAAAATTGTATTATGATACTTGAAGATGAGTATTTAAGTGAATTGCTTCATCAGAAGAAATCTCAGAGCAAATATCAGCTTTAAGAAGTGAATTATCTGAAGTAGCTTTTAGCTGAAAATCTAGTGATCTAGATAATGATGCATGATTCAATTCAGTACCTGTATTAACTTCTGAAGAATATGAAGATATACCATGAACTTCAGCAGATGACAAAAGATACTTTATATATGACACAATTACAGAATAGTTTTAATCTTTACTAATTAAACAATGGCAACTAAAAAAGTATTAAGAAAAGTACATCTAAATTGAGAACAGTATTTTTTACAAGATAGTTGAGTAACAACTATTAAACAATGAAATACTACTCTTTGAACTATCTCACCTCAGCAGGCTACAGATCAAACAATTACTATCCCAACTCCTGCTGAACAAGTTCAACCTGATTGGAATGAAGCAGATTCAAGTGCAGCAGATTATATTAAAAACAAACCTACATTATGAACTGCTGCTGCTAAAAATACATGAACTGCTGCAGGTAATGTACCAGTATTAAATGCTAATGGTAAATTGGATGATGGAATAATCCCTGCTGTAGCTATTACAGATGTTCAAGAAGTAGCAACAAAAGCAGCTCTATTACAATGGACTGATGCACAAAAATGAGATGTATGAGTAGTTACTGAAGAAAATAAATCTTATATGTTAGGATGAACATGAGATCCAACAATTGAAGCTAACTGGAAATTATTAAAGACTCCAACTGATGCAGTATTATCAGTTAATGGTAAGACTTGAGCAGTAACTCTATCAGAATTTTTACCTGATTGAACTGCAACAACAGGATATATTCTTGTAAAGACTGCAAATTGATATTGATGGGCTGAAAATGTTTGAAAGGTTGCTAGTGTAAACTGAAAAACTGGTCAAGTAGTATTAGATGCTGATGATATAGATGATGCTAATACAGATAATAAATTTGTAACTTCAACAGAAAAAACAACATGGAATAATAAAGCTGATACAAGTGATATATGAAATTGAACTGCAACATTTACACAGGCTTGAGTAAATATCGGTTCATTCTCAGCTAATCAAAGTGGTAATTGAACATTGAATTTTAAAGGTAATAAGTTCCTTACACAAACTGAATATAATAATCTACCTGCAAGTAAAGCAACAGATTGAAATTCTCACTTTATCTATGAGGAAGTAACAGAATAAAAACCAGATTTATTTATTTTATTTAAGATATTATGACAGTAACTAGAAGAATATCCAAAATAATTAAGGATTGAATAGAATATAATATTGTATGATGATGATCTGAAGCAGTAGATACTCAACTAGATACTACTTCAGAGAATCCAGTACAGAATAAAGTAATAGCTCAAGCTATAAATTGAAAACAAGATAAATTGACTGCATGAGAAAATGTAACAATAGCAGAAAATCAACAAACCTGAAAGCTAGAAATTAGTGCAACAGATACGAAATACACCAATGCAACAGAGAAATCTGACTGATTAATGAGTGCTTTTGATAAAAAGAAATTAAATAACTTAGACCATCTTGAAGAAAATGCTCTTGTATGAGAATTATATACATTAAGTGATACTTTATTCAAACAACTTACTCCAACATTAGCAAATTCTACTGTAGAACAAAATGTATGAAATACTGCAGCTAATACTAAAATACATATACAAAGATTAGGTAGTTGAACTGCTTCAAATCAATTAAAACTCAAATTAAAAAAAGTATGAACTCCTTGAGATTTATCTGTTCAAGTTATGAAATGAGTTCAGGTAACAGTTACTGCTAATGTAGAGGCTTATTGGTATTGAGACTCTAATAATATCCTAGCTAGTTGAACTGTATCTGCTTCAAGTATTACTACTTCTTGGCAAGAAATTACAGTTACACTAGATAATGAAGTATGATGAACTGAATGAGAATTATTGGATATTGTATTGAGTATCCCATCTGTAAATGCTAGTAATTATGTAGTTATAGCTTGTGATTCTACTCAATGGAGTGAATGATTTAGTTTAGTTGCTGTAAATGGATCTACAAGAACTAGAAGTAAACTAATGCCTTATTGTATTTCAGACTGATTTGCACAATCACTATTGGTTAAAGTAAGTGATGATAAAATTACTGGTAGATACCCTGTATTAAAGTCTATAAGTTGTACTGGTACTACACCACCAGAATATACAGGAGGTAATAAAATGACACCTAACCCTATAAATGTAAATGAAACAGTAGTAAAGTGTAGAATTAGAGTTGAAGAAACATTTTCTGGTGGAGGTCTTTATATATGTTTAAGAATAACTGATAAATGATACCCTACGTATAGGGATGCAGAATTTAATTTATGACAAAATAGTCTTAGCACACCTTGGATAGAAATAAATAAAGAATTATCTCAAACATTATATTTACGAATTAGGAATTGAGGGCAGCAATACAATAGAACTTTAACTTGAATATTTGAATATTACGAAACAGATACAGGAGAAATAAGTAAAAATGCGAGTATTAAATGAAAACCAAGAGAATTAAAGCAAATAGCACAAAAAGCAACTACTACGATATTTTGAGTACATATAGATAATACGCGAGTTAGTCAAGATGTTTAAATAAAAACCTCTCTTAATGAGAGGCTTTTTTATTATTCGTTTTCTACGTTATACCGTGTATTATCTATGTGCATACCAAACAATGTACCTAGAGCTTTATTACCTATTTCTTTTAATTGCCTTGGTAAACACTTATGCGTAAATATTGTTTTATTTATTGTCATATTTCCTGCTAGTGTTATATCGCAAGATATACGCTGTGTAGTTGCATTTACTCAATTATCATTATGATAATAAAATTTAAAAGTTTGACCTGCTGCTAAAGTTATATTATTTCAACTTAAAGAATTATTACCATTATTTAATTGTGCTATTTTAGTGTAAGTAGCTCAATTATTATTAGAATAATATAGGCTTCAAGGAGAAAAATTTCGTGTATGTTTCCAAACTCCAGAATAAGATAAAGGCATATCATCGCTTGTATTATTTGTTACTGCTGTTCCATCCTCAACATAAGCAGTACTTGCAGCTTTATTAGTACCAGTACCAAATGTATACTCAAAATTTATTTTACCACTTACTGTATTACTATCTACTTTAACCAATAGTGATTGTGCAAACTAACAAATATTTTTTAATTACAAATAATAACCAAAATTATTTTTTTGAATATACTCCACATTGTTTATATGACAATAAACCAGTTTATGACAAAGTATCTAATTTTTGCATTAATATCATTATTAGCTGCATCAATAAGTCTGAACTTATTACAATATTCTAATACTGAAATTGTCTGTAGTAAGATAGATGCAAGATGGAAAGCAGATTTATTATATAAATTATGACATCATAGATTAGATTGAGATAAAGACTGAATTCCATGTGAATCTTTACCTTATAACCACAATAAATAATGAAATGTTTAAGATGTGGTAAAGAGAGTAAATATGAATTCTGTAGAGAATGT
>Ga0247608_10007939_pt1 | contig 10810 bp, 10 predicted proteins | sample 176DNAGHGlowgp2_FD_193490 | JGI IMG/M metagenome (GOLD analysis project Ga0247608, IMG submission 193490) | Sheep rumen microbial communities from Palmerston North, Manawatu-Wanganui, New Zealand - 1766 DNA GHGlow gp2 | ecosystem: Host-associated > Mammals > Digestive system > Stomach > Rumen ... | reverse complement strand
TCTGCTTTTAAAATTACATTTATTTCTCTAATTCCTTCTTTAATCTTACCGAATAAGTCATCTAGTGTCATACCAGAGAAATTAGAATCAGCATCTTTAGCACGAAGTATTCTTTCTTCTGCTACTTGTTTAGCTTGTTTTTCTGTTTCAAATGCCATGAACTTATCACCAGCTTGTGGTGGTTCATTTAATCCAGTTATTTCAACAGGTGTTGAAGGAAGTGCTTCAACTATATCTTGACCTAAATCATTCTTAAGTGTTCTAATCTTACCATAAGATGTACCAACAACGATAGGATCTCCTAAACGAAGTGTACCATTTTGAATAAGAAGTGTAGCAACACTACCAATTTGTTTATCAAGCCTTGATTCAATTACTGCTCCTGTTGCATAACGTTTTGGATTTGCTTTTAATTCTTGCATTTCACTAACAAGCAAAATATTTTCTAGTAATTCTTTAACACCTTCACCAGTTTTAGCTGAGATTTTAGATACAATTGTATCACCACCCCAATCTTCTGGCGTGATTCCATATGCTGCAAGTTCTGTTAATACTTTATCTGGATCTGCTCCAGGTTTATCTATTTTATTAACAGCTACTATAATTGGAACATTAGCAGCTTTAGCATGATCTATTGCTTCTTTAGTTTGAGGCATTACACCATCATCTGCAGCAACAATTATAATAACGATATCAGTAACAGAAGCACCACGAGCTCTCATTTCAGTAAATGCTTCATGTCCTGGAGTATCAATAAATGTTATCTTTTTACCATCGATATCTACTTGATATGCACCAATTGCTTGAGTAATTCCTCCAGCTTCACCAGATACTACATTACTCTTTCTAATATAATCAAGTAATGATGTTTTACCATGGTCAACATGTCCCATGATTGTTACTACTGGTGGACGTGGTTCCAAGTCTTTTGGATCATCCACTATTTCATAGTTTTCAAAATTAGTTATATCAGCAGTTTCGGCCGTTTTTAATGTTTTATCATAATCAACAACTATCATTTCACATACATCAAATGCAAGTGGTTGATTTAAATTAGCCATAACACCAAGTCCCATTAATTTCTTAATTATTTCTGTAGAATTAATGTTTAAGGCATCAGCTAAATCTTTAACTGTCATATTTTCTTTATATAAAACAACACTATCATCTTGTTTATTTTCATTAGTCATTAATTTTTCACGATGTTTATATATTTCTTTTTTATCTTTTAGAAAGTTTTCTTGATCTTGATTATTAACTTGTTTCTTCGGTTTAATCTTTTGTTTTGGTTTTTCTTTTTCATCTACCATTTTTGTATCTTGAGCAAGTGATTCAACCTTTTCAAAAAACTCATCATCATAATCTTCTTCTTGTTCTTCTTCTACTTCAGTAGTTTCTTCTTCGATAGTATCTGATGCTACTTCTATATTAGCTATTTCACTATCTAACATAGTAATTTCATCTTGATCTAATAAATCATCTTCATTAGATTTATTAATATTTAACTTTTCACAAAGTTTGATAATCTCTTCTAATGTCTTTCCTACGTCTTCTGCATATTCTAATACGCTCATCATAATTATCACCCTCCTTTGGTTACAACCTAGTCGCATATAATTATAGCATATTTTTATTAATTTACATAGGCTTTTTATATAAATTAACTAAAAAAGACTAGTTATACTAGTCTATTCATTATTAGGTTCTTTTATAACTAAACCTTTCTTTAACATTTTATGTCCACCAATTGGGAATTTTACTTTATTTTCTTCATATGGTTTGATTATATGTGCATGTAATCTTTTTAAAGATGCACCAGATAATCCACAATCTCCAAATCTAAAGTTTAATGCTCCACCAGGAATGTTATACTCTACCATAAGTTTAACCCAAATTTCTTTTAATTCATCCCACATTTCTTTAGGCATATCATCTAAATTATAAATTGGTTTCATAGCTACTAATAAGAAATGTAAGTCTGCTCCTTCATATGGAAATTTATTCTTAGTTACATTCCACCATTCTGTAGTAAATAAAACTTCATTAGTTAATACATTTGGATCTAATGGATCTAAATTATTATATTCATTATCCATCATTATATCTAACTGTTCTTGATGTCTTGTGTTTGGTGGATAAATATATTTATATTGATTATAATCTATATTTTCCTGTTCTTCTTCTTTTTGTGGTTCTAATAAACATATTGTTTCTATACCTTTTTCTTCAGCTAATTTATGAGAACGTCTACTCCAATTCTTTTCAGGATGATCTTCAAAATAATATACAGTTTTTACTCCTTTATCTATTAAAGTTTTTAAACATTTATCGCATGGGAATAATGAAACATAAATTGTATCTATTGTTCCTATATTAGTAATTCGCTTTAATAAATTAATCTCAGCATGTTCTACTGTAGAATAGAATAACTCTGTTCTTTCATTTAAATCTTTTTTAGATATAGTATGGTCACATTGATTAGTTCCATAATACCACTTTTCATTAATCTTAGCTGCAGCTACTACAGGTGATTTCCAATCTGTAGAATCACTTAGATGTTTCATCATGCCAATAAATGGTTCTTCATCTTTTTCATATAAACTTAATCTTTGTTTAGTTTCTTCTACAGCTTTTTCAAATTTGTTTTCAAAATCATCTACTTTATCTGACATATTAGCTATTAATTTTTGTCTTAATTTATTTGATGTTGATGTTTCAGCTTGTCTTCCTAAAAATGAAACTGATCCTACTCCTACTTCATTAACTAATTTATCAACATCTTCCATAGAATAGTTTTCAGGTATTGCTACTAAAACATCTGGTTTAACTAGTTTAATTAACTCCCATTTAACTTCATCAATACCCTTAATAACAATATCATCCGCAACACTTTTTCCTTGTTCATATTTTCCAACATGACCAACACCTAGTTCTTTAATCATTTCATATCTTTCTTCTTGTGGAATTAAAGGTCTACCTGGTCCTTTTCTTTTTCTTATCTTATCATCACTATCTACACCAACAACTAAATAATCACATTTTTCTTTAGCCTTTTTGATGTAACGTTGATGACCAATATGAAATTGATCCCATGATCCTTGAACTAATCCTATTATTTTTCCTTCTTCTCTTGCTTTTTCTAAGGCTTCTTTGTCTAATTGTCCTTTTCTTTCATCTTCAAACATACTAAACACCTACCGGAATCTTTAACATTTTTTCTTTTGGATGATAATCTTCTAATTCAAAATCATCTTTTCTATATTCCCAAACTCTATCATGATGATTAACTACTTTTAGTGTTGGGAATGGAGCTAAATCATTCTTAAATCCTCTTTCTAACATAATCTTAGCATGTTCTAAAGAGTTACTATATATATGAGCATTACTTATTTGATGACAGAATACACCAGGTTTTAAATCATGAGTTTCAGCCATTGCAAGCATCATTGCAGTATATTGTGTTAGATTACTAGGAAGTCCTAAAACTACATCACAACTTCTTTGCCACATTGTCATATCAAGTCTACCATTAATAATATTAAAATGTATTTCACCATGACATGGACAAACAACTACTCTTTGTTTATTATTTGAATTTCTTATTGTGTAATAAGGTACCCAGTTTGTAATTCTATGAGTTTTAAGTTCAGGTCTTTCTCTCATTTGTAAGTCTATTTCTTTCCATTGATCAAAACACTCTCCATCAGGTGTTGGAAAAGCTTGCCAAGCACTACCATATGACCCATCACCTAAATCACCTGGCTCTAAACCTCTTTTAGCACATTTTTTTTCTGTAACCCAAGGTCCCCAGAACTTACATCCGAACTCTCTTAATTCCTTTTCAGTACGTACACCATTAATAAATGCAAAGATTTCACCAATTGCTCCTTTATAAAATCCTGAAATATCTCTTTCTGTTATAATTGGTGCACCATTTTTTAAAATATCATACTTCATTTGAATACCATGAATTTCTCTAGTACTAAGTTGTTCTCCTGTAGCTGGATCAATCATTGGACTAGGATTATCTTCACCTTCTTCGATGATTTCTCTTAATATTTCTCTATATTGATATAGAGCTTCTCTTTCTTCATATGGCCTATATTCGTATTCCATCTTATCCTCCTATTAACCATAGAAAAGAACCTCGATATAAATATATCTTGGTCCCTTCTATTCTTTTTCTACATTTTATTCTAACAAAAAAGAAAAGTCTATACAAGACTTTCTTTTATTATTTCTTCAATTTTTTCATATACTTCACTTGGAATTTCACATTCTAAAGCACGTGATAATGCTTTAGTCTTTTTAGCTTGTTCTAAAACAGCTAAATCTTTTTTAATATATGCTCCATGTCCATTAACTTTTCCTGTTGTATCTATTTCAATAGTTTCTAAAGGAGTTTTAACAACTCTTAAAAGTTCTTGTTTAGGAAATTTTTCTCTAGTTACAGAACACATACGCATTGGAATTTTCTTTTGTTTCATATTATTCATCCCTAAAGTTTATTCCAAGTTCACTTGCTTCACTGCTATTTTTAATATCAATTTTATATTTAGTTAAACGAGATGCAAGTTTTGCATTCATACCTTTTTTACCAATAGCTAGTGAGAAATTATCTCCATCAGCTACTACTAAAGCTTCTTGTTTTTTAGGATCCATTATTAATACTTTTAAATCTTTAGCTGGTGATAAACTATTTTCAATGAAAATAGCTGGATCAGTATCATATTTAACGATATCAATCTTTTCACCATTTAATTCTTTTAAGATATTACCAATTCTTGAACCTTTTTCTCCAATACATGCTCCAATTGGATCAATATTAGATTTTTCAGAATATACTGCTACTTTACTTCTAGCGCCTGCTTCTCTTGCAACACTATAAACTAATACACTACCATCACTAATTTCAGGTATTTCAAGTTCAAATAGTCTCTTAACAAATCCATAATGTTTTCTAGATAAAAGAATTAATAAACCTTTATTATTTGAATCAACTTTAGTTACATAAACTTTAATTTGTGATCCCATTTCAATCTTTTCACCAGGTATACATTCTTTTTTAGGTAAAATACCATTACTTCTTCCAAGATTAATATAATAGTTATCAGTATCTTCAAGTTCTACTGTTCCTATTAACATTTCATCTTGTTTATCACCTAAGTCATTCATAATACTGTTTCTTTCAGCTTCACGTATTTTTTGAATTAATACTTGTTTAGCAGTTGAAGTAGCAACTCTACCAAAGTCTTTAGGAGTTACTTCAGTATCAATAGTATCACCAATATTTAAACTCTTATCAATTTTTCTAGCATCAGTTAAAGATATTTCATAATCTAAATCAATATCATCTTCATCTTCTGCTTCACCTTTATCATCTGCTACTACAGTTAAATAAGAATATACTTTAATATCACCAGTATTCTTATCAATAATTACTTTAGAATTTTGAATACCAGTATCTCTTTTGTATGCAGCCATTAAAGCATTTTCCATTGCTTCAAAAATGATTTCTCTATCAATTCCTTTTTCTTTTTCTACAGTATCTACTGCTTTAATAAATTCTTTACCATTCATCTTACTCTTCTCCTTTTTCTTTAGCATACACATCAAGTGTATAAGATTCCTTTATTAAATCTAACTTATCTAAAATTGGATTTATTATTCTAGTAGCCATAACTACTTCATTGATATTAATTATTTCTTCTCTATCAAGAACTATAGTTAGTGTATTTTCTCCATCAACTACACCATATTCAACAGAATCAATAATTAAACCTAAATTATCAAGTTTATCTCCAATAGCTTCAATAATTTTTTCTTTCATTTTTCCTCCATTTTAGTAAATAAAACCGAGAGGTTTCCCTCTCGCTGTAAAAGTATTATAACACACTTTTTATATAATATATAGTTTTTTTATATATTTTATATATTTTTTTCTTGTAAATCTACGTAAAATTAAACAAATTTATGTAATTTGATTTATTAGTTATGATAGAATATAAATATGGGAGACGATATAATGAGCATAAAAACATTTGATTATAAAAGAATATTAAAATCAATTATGATATTCCTATTATTCATGTTTTCAAGTTTATTTCAACTATTTTTAGAACCTTTTGTTGATTTTGATATATATCATCCTGATAGTTTTCAGAGATTAATACTTACTAGTTTTTCGGATTTATGTTTATTAATTATCCTTATTGTTATATATTTTAAAACACTTAAGGACGATTTTAAAAAGATTAAAGGTAATTTTTATAAATTTATGGAAACTGGTATTAAAGCTTGGTTAATAGGACTAGGAATTATGATGCTTGCTAATGTTTTAATTGGAATACTAACACCTGCTAAATCCGTTAATGAAGAAGGTGTTCAAGAAATGATTAAAACTTCTAAGTATTTATCTATTATTGCGATAGGAATTATTGGCCCAATTATTGAAGAATTAGTATTTAGAAAAAATTTTAGAGATTTATTCAAAAATAATTTTTTGTTCATATTAATGTCTGGCTTAGTATTTGGTAGTTTACATGTAATTCTTAGTTTAAGTAGTCTTAGTGATTTATTTTTGATAATTCCTTATTCAAGTTTAGGTATTGCATTTGCCTATATGTATGTTAAAACAAATTGTATATATACATCAATGATTATGCATATTTTTCATAATACTATATTAACAGCAATTTCAGTATTTGGATTGGGTGTGATTTTATGGTAGAATCCAGGCAAGAAAAATATAAAGATGTTGAAGAAAACATTAGAAAAGAAGAAAAGAAAGATAAAATTAAAAAGATTGTAAAAAAAGGATTTAAAATATTCTTTATAGTGTTTGGTATCTTTGTTGGATTTCTTTTGTATATGCATTATGTTGGAACATCTGGCCTAGTAGTTAGAGAATATAAAGTATCAAGCAAAAAATTACCTAGTGAAATGCATGGTTTAAAGATAGTTCATTTTTCTGATTTAAACTATTTAAGTACTACTAATAAGAAAAGTTTAAAGAAAACTGTTAATAAAATAAATGAATTAAAACCTGATATAGTTGTATTTACTGGTAATTTAGTTGCTAGTGGTGTTAAACTAGAGGAAAAAGATAGAAAAGATATAATTAAGTATTTAAATATGATTGATAGTAAGATTGGTGTATATGCTATTAAAGGTAGTAAAGATTATAATAAACAATATGATAGTATTATGGCTGAAACTAATATTAAAATACTTAATAATTCCTATGAAGTAATTTATTATAAAGGTAATACTCCTATCCTACTTAATGGATGTGGTAGTAGTAATAAGAAAGATTGTGATTTAGGTCAAACTTTCAGTTATGATGAAATGGACAATTTATACACAATTACTTTAATACATGAACCTGATACTACAAAAAATATAATTAAGAATTATAAAACAGATTTGATACTTGCTGGTCATTCATTAAATGGTCAGATTAGATTACCTGTTATTGGTGGTATTATCAAAACTAAGGGTGCAAAAAAATATATAAATCCTAAGTATGAATTTAAAAATACTACTCTATATATATCAGGTGGTTTAGGAACTAGTGGTTATAAATTAAGATATTTTAATCATCCAAGTATTAATTTTTATAGGTTAGTAAAAGAGACCAATTAAGGTCTCTTTTTATGCAAGAAAAAAGTATTGAGATTAATAACCATATCTCAATACTTCAAGTGTAGCATTATATATAACACCTAAACGTGAAGCTTCGCTTTCACTAGATGCTAATAAGTCGATCTGATAATTACCATGATCTCCTACTGCACCACCACGGTCTAATACTATAGCTGTAACGCTATTACCATAATAGCTAAGACGTAAAATAGTTCCTTCTGGATATTTATAGTCTGCAGCTACAACCTTTGCACTACCAAATGTTGGGTCATTATAATATGTTCTACCATCTCCGATGTAATAACCAGATGATGTTTGTCCTCCATAACATCCATAACAGTCATGCCCGTAATGACTTATATTTACCGTTTCAGATGCAAGTGCAGGATAACTAGATGTATCAATGATGTTAACATTTGATATTTCGGCAGGTCTTGGTGCCTCTACAACTTCATTTTCTTCTTCAGATTCAGTTACTTGCTCTTCTTGTTGTGGTTCTGAATCTTCTTTTATACTTTCCTCTTTTTCTTCTTCGCCATCTTTATTGATGAGGTTTTGAACTAAAAGAGCACTATCTAACATTTTTTCATTATTTGAATTTTGGACTTTTTTATCATATTTAGTATTAGTTATATCAAAACTAAAGATTGATAATAGTGATAATACTAATATGTAAATACATACCAACTGGAAAGTATAATTATAAAATTTTTTCATAATTTTCCTTTCTCGGGCAATATAAGTATACCACATTTTGCCTTTTTTTGCAAATTTTAGCTCCTCATATGCCTATAATATTGTATGAAAAAAGCTTTGAAAATATTAAAAAAAACTAGGTTAACCTAGTTATTACTAATGGTGATCTGTACGGGATTCGGACCCGTGAATGTCGCCTTGAGAGGGCGATGTGTTAAGCCACTTCACCAACAGACCAAGTAGATGTGTTAAGTATAACACACATCTATTCATTATGCACCTAATTCTTTTAATTTTCTTCTGATTAATAGTGTTAATTCTAATGGACCATCAATCATATTTAAAACAATTATTGCATCTTGTAATTTTCTTATTAGATCATGTTTATCTAATTCTTCATTTATTTCATCAAAATTTAAGTTTAGATTATATTGATTAACATAATCTTTAATATAATCTGATACTTCTTTAAGTATATATTCTTTGGATGAATACTCATCCATTTCACTTATACCTAAATATGCACTATATAACATTTTATACGTTTCTTCTAATGTCATATAAATACCTACATAAACTTTTCAAATCTTGCCTTAATTCTATCTTTACCAATTAATCTTAATAATTCATAAAGATCTGGTGTTTGACTTGATGTTGTTAAAGCAACTCTAATTACTGTAGAAATATCGGCTACATTTCCAGGATAAGCATCTGGGTTTTCTTTATATGTTTTCATATCTGCACAGTATCCTAATTCCTCAGTTAATTCTTTTATTTTATTAAACCAAGTTTCTTTATCATCATTTTCATCATATTTATCTAGGTAAGCTGATAATATTTTCTTAATTTCTTCTTTATCAGTAATTTTTTGGAAATCATAATTTAGATCACCAGTGAAATATTCATCATACATATACCAGATATAATTTTTGATACTACCAAATGATTCATAATCTTTTCTTGGCTTCTTTTGCTCTCTTTCGATGTTTAAGATTGCTGTTGTGTAATCTTTATATTTTTCTATAATTGTTGCAAATTCTGTATCAAATTCCTTAGCCCATTCAAGAGTTTTGTCATATACTTCATTTGCAGTCATACGACTAATGTAACTCCTTGAAATATTTAATAATTTTTCTAAATCAAATAAGCTTCCACTTACACTCATTTTTTTAAAATCAAATTTAAAGTCATTATAAGATAAATTTTGATTTTGATTCCACCATTCCTCAAAATTAGAATTTGCAATAGTCATCAGATATAATTTTACAGCATCAACTGGAATACCTTGCTCATGATAAAAACTAACAGCAGCTTCTGGGTCTTTTCTCTTTGATAATTTTCTACGGGTACCATCTTCTTCATCTATTTTCATTACTACACCAAGATGAGCATATTTCGGTGTTTTAAAGCCTAATACCTTGAATAATTGTAAATGTATTGGCGTAGATGGTATCCATTCCTCACCTCTAAGTACATGTGTGGTTCTCATTAGATGATCATCTATTACATGAGCAAAATGATATAATGGTAAACCATCACTTTTTATTAGTACTATATCTATATCATTCTCTGGTAATTCTATTTTTCCACGAACTAAATCATTTAATTCTACTTTTTTATTGAAATCACCTGGAGAAGCTAATCTAACTATATAATGGTCACCTTTTTTTATTCTTTCAGCTCTTTCTTCATTAGACAGATATCTACATTTAGCATAGCTCCCATAGTATCCAATTCTTTCCTTGTTTAGCTCTTGAACTTCTCTTATCTCATCTATTTCCTCTTGAGAGCAAAAACATGGGTATGCTAGTCCTTCTTCAACTAAATGCTTAGCGTATGTTTCATATATTTCTTTTCTTTGGCTTTGAATGTATGGTCCATAATTACCTTTCCATTCAGTTTCAGAAATCATGCCTTCATCTATTTCAATATTGAAGTTATTTAAATCGTCTATAATTCCCTGAACTCCATTCTCAACTGTTCTCTTTCCGTCTGTATCTTCAATTCGTAGATAAAATACACCGCCAGTTTCTTTTGGTACTTTTCGTTCAATGAAAGATGCAAATAAACTTCCCATATGAACAAATCCTGTTGGAGATGGTGCAAATCTAGAAACTACAGCGCCTTCAGGCAAATCTCTTTCTGGATACATTTTTTCGTAGTCTTCAATTGTTTTTGTTACATTCGGAAACATTAAATCCGCTAATTCTTTATTTGTCATAAAATCACATCCTTATATTGGCTGCCCCTGTTAGATTCGAACTAACGCATAAAAGATTCAGAGTCTTCCGCCTTACCGCTTGGCTAAGGGGCAATTAACATTTAAATAATAACACAATTATGCTACTTTTTCAATAAGAATAGGTATTTATTATATAGAAAAATAACCATTATCAATATAATACAATGAAAGGAGTTTGATATTATGTATGGCTATGCATATCCAGTAAACTACGGCTATGGAAATAAT
>Ga0247608_10007938_pt1 | contig 10811 bp, 7 predicted proteins | sample 176DNAGHGlowgp2_FD_193490 | JGI IMG/M metagenome (GOLD analysis project Ga0247608, IMG submission 193490) | Sheep rumen microbial communities from Palmerston North, Manawatu-Wanganui, New Zealand - 1766 DNA GHGlow gp2 | ecosystem: Host-associated > Mammals > Digestive system > Stomach > Rumen ... | reverse complement strand
GCTTAGGCATAGAGACCCACATGGTCGACGGTCGCCGCATCACCGATGCCGACATGCTTGAGGTGGTCACCATGGTCTACGGCGGGCTGGTGAACAAACACGTGGTGGCGCGACTGCAGGCCCTCGGTGCCGATGCCATTGGTCTCACCGGTGCCGACGGCGACATCCTGCGCTCCCATCGCCGCCCGCCCAAGAACGGCGTGGACTATGGCTTCGTGGGCGACGTGGAGCATGTCGATGGCGCAAAAATCGCCCATTTCATCGAGTCGGGGCTGCTTCCTGTCATTGCCCCACTCACCCACGACCATCAGGGAAACATGCTCAATACCAACGCCGACACCATGGCTGCCGAGACGGCCAAGGCACTGGCCAGCCTCTACAGCGTGACGCTGGTCTATGCCTTTGAGAAGCCTGGCGTGCTCAGCCGTCCCGACGACGACAGCTCAGTGATACCGGTCATCACCCACAGCGACTTTGAGCGCTACCGCGACATGGGCACCATCTCCGGCGGCATGTTGCCGAAGATAGAGAATGCCCTCCAGGCCGTCGACGCGGGCGTGGAGCAGGTGGTCATCACCCACGCCACAGCCATCAACACCAACCAGGGAACAGTCATCAGGGCGTAGCCCCACACGGCCTCTCTTGCCTTCGTGTCCATGGCATTACAATAAGCGAGACTTTGTGTTGTTCGGCCACTTCTCTATCTTTGCACGCAGTTTAGTGACACCTAAATATTTATAGTGTAAGGCTAAGAGTGGCAGTTATCCCATCGATTATTACCTATAAACGTCAAGAGAAAAAATGTTTAACAACTACACTGGCTTCCATTTAGTGGAAGCACTTCACAATGTACGCTACGCAGAGTTCTTCCATCCCAGCAAACTCACGTCGTCGATTATCAAGCTGGTCATAGTGGCCGTGGTGACGCTGGTGCTGTGGAACCTTCCCACGGAGAGCTTTGGCATCAAGAATCTCACCATTGTGCAGCAGCGCATCATTGCCATCTTCGCCTTCGCCACGCTGATGTGGATTTTCGAGGTGGTGGCCTCGTGGGCCACGAGTGTGGGCATCATTGGGCTGATGCTGCTCTTCACCTCCGACAGCGGCATCAAGTGGATGTGCCAACCCGAGGAGGTGGGTCAGCTGCTGTCGTACAAGGCTGTCATGGCCACCTTTGCCGACCCTGTTATCATGCTCTTCATCGGTGGCTTCATCCTGGCCATCGCAGCCACGAAGACGGGTCTCGACGCCCAGTTGGCCAAGGCGCTGCTCAAGCCCTTCGGCAGCCGCAGCGAGATGGTGCTGCTGGGTTTCCTGCTCATCACCGGCCTCTTCTCCATGTTTGTGAGCAACACGGCCACGGCGGCCATGATGCTCACCTTCCTCACGCCAGTGTTCCGCCAGCTGCCCTCCGAGGGCAAGGGCCGCATAGCCATGGCACTGTCCATACCCGTGGCGGCCAATCTGGGCGGCATGGGCACGCCCATCGGCACGCCGCCCAACACCATCGCCATGAAGTACCTGAACGACCCCGAGGGCCTCAACCTGGGACTGGGTTTCGGCGAGTGGATGATGTTCATGTTCCCCCTGGTCATAGTGCTGCTACTGCTGAGCTGGTGGGTCATCAAGACCATGTTCCCCTTTACTCAGAAGACTGTGGAGCTGAAGATCGACGGCAAGCTAAAGCACGATGTCCACACCTACATTGTCATCGTCACCTTCTGCGTCACGGTGCTGCTGTGGCTCTTAGACAACGTCACTGGCATCAACTCCTACACGGTGGCCCTCATACCCTTTGTGGTGTTCTCGCTCACGGGTATCATCAACCGTCGCGACCTGGAGCAAATCAATTGGTCGGTGATCTGGATGGTGGCTGGCGGCTTCGCCCTGGGCTATGGCCTCAACGCCTCTGGCCTGGCGGCCAACGCCGTGGAGAGCATACCCTTTGGCGACTTCTCGCCGCTGCTCATCCTCGTGCTCTCGGGACTCATCTGCTACGGTCTGAGCAACTTCATCTCCAACTCGGCCACGGCGGCCCTGCTCATGCCCATCCTGGCCTTTGTATGCGGAGCCATGGGCGACGTGCTCAACCCCATCGGCGGCACGCCCACCGTGCTCATCGGCGTGGCCATAGCAGCCTCGAGTGCCATGGTGCTCCCCATCTCCACCCCGCCCAATGCCCTGGCCTATGCCACCAACCTGGTGCAGCAGAGGGATATGGCCAAGGTGGGCCTCATCGTGGGCATAGTATCCATGGTGCTGGGATATGGCCTGCTCTACCTCATGGCCTCCCTCCACCTGCTCTGAGCCGTGTTCGCGGCACCTGTCGCCGGCGATGCCTCCCGTTATGGGGAGGAAGTGGGCGTGGTGCCTTGGTTCAATATACCACAGCCCCGCAGCCAGTAGTGTCTGGCTGCGGGGCTGTGGCTTGGGGTTGGGCGCTGATGGTGCCTCAGTGGTTATTTCTTGCCCTTCTTGGCGGGCTTCTTGGCAGGCTTCTTGGCAGTGCCCTGTATGAGGATATTGCCGTCCGCGGCTTCGGCGGCCTTAGCCTCGGCGGGCTTGTCGATGCCTACGAGCTCCACGTCGAAGATGAGCGCGGAGTAGGGCTTGATCTGTCCGGCATTGCGCTCGCCGTAGGCCAGCTCCTGAGGTATGAAGAGCTGCCACTTCGAGCCGACGGGCATCATGGTCAGGGCCTCGGTCCATCCCTTGATGACCTGGTTGGCCTGGAAGGAGGCAGGCTTGTCGCCGTGCTTGGCCGAGGCGTCGAACACGGTGCCGTCGATGAGGCGACCCTCATAGTTCACCAGCACCTTGTCGGTGGCCTGTGGCACCTCGCCCTCGCCTTTCTTGAGCACCTTGTACTGTAGGCCCGAGGGAGTGGTGATGACGCTGTCCTTCTTGGCGTTCTCAGCCAGGAACTTCTTGCCAGCCTCGCGGTTGGGGCCGTAGAGTTTCTCGTCCTTGGCGGCCATGTTGGCCTGCTGCTTCTTCCGGAACAGCTCCTCGGCGGCCTGCTGGGTGAACACGGTGTTGTCCGACTGCAGGGCGTCGGCGAATCCTCGGAAGAATACTGAGGTGACAATGGTGTCGGGCGTGTCGGTGTACTCCTTGGTCACGCCGGGTAGCATGCGGTTCTTCAGCTGGTCGCCTATCTGCTGTCCGGCCATGAAGGCCTTCTGCTGGGGGTTGTCGCCAGCGTTGATGACCTCCCTGAAGCCGCGTATGAAGTCGGCCATGTAGGCCGTGTCAACGCCGAGCTGCTGCTGCAAGTAGGGCATGAGTCCGTTGGTGAGGGCCTTGCCGGCGACGTAGCTCAGCGTGTCGGAGCTGCTCTTCAGGCTGACGGGCTCCACCACCTCGGCAGTGGCGGTTTTCTCTTTCTTGTTCTTCTTGGCAGCCTCGGCTGTATTCAAAGAAGCACTCGCCACGACGGCGAGTGCTATGAGTGCTAACTTCTTCATGGCGGCTTACTTGGTTACCTCCAACAGTTCAATCTTGAAAATCAGGGGCGAGAAGGGCTTGATGGTGCCCTGCTCACGCTCGCCGTAGGCCAGCTCCTGGGGGATATAGACTTCCCACACCGAGCCTACGGGCATGTGGACCAGTGCGTCGGTCCAGCCCTTGATGACCTGGTTGGCGCGCAGGGTGATAGGCTCGCCGCGCTTGTAGGAGCTGTCGAACACGTTGCCGTCGATGGTCTTGCCCTCGTAGTGTACCTTCACCGTGGAGGTGTCGGCGGGAATGGCTCCAGTGCCCTCCTTGATAACCTTGTACTGCACGCCGCTCTTGAGCTTCTTCACGCCTTCCTTCTTGGCGTTCTCAGCCATGAACTTCTCGCCTTCAGCCTTGTTGGGGCCGTAGACCTTCTCCATCTCGCGGGTCTTGATTTCCTGCATCTTGTTCTGAGCCAGCTTCTGAGCCTGCTCAAGGGTCATCAGGCCCTTCTTGCCTGTGGTACCGCTGACGAAGGCTGCCATGAAGTTCTTAAGCGAGATGGTCTGTGTGGAGTCCTCGCCGAAGAGTTCGTGGTTGATGCCCTTCACCATCTGGTTGCTTATCTGCTGGCCAATCTGTATGCCAGCGTAGTAGGCGGCTTTCGACTTGTTGTCGCCAGCGTTGGCACCCTCGTTGAGACCCTTGATGAAGTCGTTCATGTAGGTGGTGTCTACATTCAGGCGTTCTACGAGATACTCTTTCAGGCCCTGGGTCTGAGTTAGGCCGATGGCGTAGCTCAGCGAGTCGAGGTCGCTCTTGAGGTTGGCCTTCGGAGTGCCAGAATTGCCACAGGAAGTAAAGCCTGCGGCAGCAATAGCCATAGCGGCTACTAATGTTAACTTTTTCATTTTGGTTTGTTTGAATATTGATGTTGATTGAATGTTTTCCTTGCTTGGCATGGTCGTAGGCTACACCACCTGTATAAGCTCCACGTCGAAGATGAGCGCTGCGTAGGGAGGTATCGATGCTCCGGCGCCGCCCTCGCCGTAGCCCAGGCGGTAGGGTATGTAGAAGCGGTACTTGGCTCCCTCCTGCATGAGCTGCAGTCCTTCGGTCCAGCCGGCGATGACCTGCTGCAGGGGGAAGGTGGCTGGCTCGCCGCGCTGCACGCTGGAGTCGAACACGGTGCCGTCGGTGAGGAAGCCCTCGTAGTGGCACATCACCGTGTCGGTGGCCTTGGGGCTGCGGCCGCTGCCCTTCTTGAGCACCTCGTACTGCAGGCCGCTGGCGGTCACCGTCACCTCGGCGCGGCGGGCGTTGTCGGCCAGGTACTTCTCGCCCTGCTCCTTGGCGGCCTTGCCCTTCTGGGCACGCTCGGCGCTGAGCTGCGACTCCTTCTTCTGGAAATAGTCCTGTACGATGGCCTGTGCCTCGCGGTGCTGCACTGCCAGCTCGTTGCCGGCAATGACGTCCTTGATGGCCTTAGCAAAATCTTCGATATTAAGGTCGGAGGCACCCATCTGTGCCAACTGCTGACCAATGCCCAGTCCCAGGGCATAGCTCACTTTATCCATGTTTTCTCAAATAATAATGTATAAGTACTTAAAATCGGGCGCAAAATTACAAATTATATCTCATACAACCATCGTCAAGGGGAAAAAAGTTTCATTTTTTGTGCATTCTTAAACTTTTATGTTCAAAAAAGCTGAAAAAGTTGTAGTTTTTTGGCTTGCTATGCGTCAAATAAATGGAAATTGTGTAATTTTGCACACGTTATGCGTTAAACTAATTCAGATGAAAAGTATGATGAAACTCAAGACCATTCTTGCTGCTTGGGTGCTTGCCATGGTGGGCGCCCTGGGCACCGCCGCTCAGGAGATGCCAGCCATTCCCCTCGACCCCGACGTGCGCATAGGCAAGCTCGACAACGGGCTGACCTACTACCTGCGCCACAACAACTGGCCCGAACAACGGGCGGAGTTCTTCATCGTCCAGCGCGTGGGCTCCATACAGGAGAACGACAACCAGCGCGGCCTGGCCCACTTCCTCGAGCACATGGCCTTCAACGGCAGCAAGCACTTCAAGGGCAACGACCTGCTGCGCTACTGCGAGAGCATAGGTGTGGCCTTTGGCTACGACCTCAACGCCTCTACTGGCATTGACCAGACGGTGTACAACATATCGAACGTGCCCACCACGCGTGAGGGCATCGTCGACAGCTGCCTGCTCATACTCTACGACTGGGCCGACGGCCTGCTTCTGGAGCAGGAGGAGATAGAGAAGGAGCGCGGCGTGATACACGAGGAGTGGAGGCTGCGCACCAGCGCCCAGATGCGCATGATTGAGCGCGACCTGCCCAAGCTCTACCCCGGCTCGAAATACGGCCACCGCATGCCCATAGGCCTCATGGAGATTATCGACAACTTTGAGAGGCCCTTCCTGCAGCAGTACTACGAGAAGTGGTACCGCCCCGACAACCAGGCCATCATCGTCGTGGGCGACATCGACGTGGACCTCGTGGAGCAGAAAATCAAGAACCTCTTCTCGCCCATCGTGCTCCAGGCCGACCGTGCACCCGTGGTGGCCGAGGCCGTGCCAGACAACAACGAGCCTATAGTGGTCATAGACAAGGACAAGGAGCAGCGCTACAACGTGGTCGACGTGATGATGAAGCACAAGCCTATGCCCGACTCCATCAAGGGTTCCATGGTCTACCTCATAGCCGACTACGCGCGCAGCGCAGCGATCGCCATGCTCAACGACCGCCTCAAGGAGTATGCCGAGAAGCCAGAAAGCCCCTTCCTGCAGGCATCGGCCAGCGACGGCACATACCTGCTGTCGAAGCCCGTCGACGCCTTTGACTTGAGCATACTGCCCAAGGACGGGCAGATGGAGGCCGCCGTCACGGCTGCACTCACCGAAGCGCGCCGCGCCGCCGACTTCGGCTTCACGCCTACGGAGTACAACCGCTACAAGGCCAACTACATAAGCTCCCTCGACAAACAGTACTCCAACAAGGACAAGCGCTTCAACAGCCACTTCGTGAGCCAGTGCGTGGGCCACTTCCTCGACAAGCAGCCCATACCCAGCATCGACTATACCTACGCCACCATGAAGCAGGTGGTGCCCGTACTGCCCATCGACATGGTCAACGGCCTGATAAAGGAACTTGTGTCCAAGAGCGACACCAACCTGGTGGTGCTCAGCTTCAACAACGAGAAAGAGGGAGCCGTCTACCCCACCGAGGAGGGGCTGCTCAAGGCCATCGGCCAGGCCAGAACAGCGCAGATAGAGCCTTATGTGGACAACGTGAAAGACGAGCCCATCATGGCCACCCTGCCCAAGGCAGGAAAAATAGTCAAAGAGGTCAAGAGCGACCTGCTGGGCTACTCAGAGCTTAGCCTGTCGAACGGCGTGACCGTGGTGCTCAAGCACACCGACCTGAAGAAAGACCAGGTGCTGCTCAGTGGCGAGGGATACGGAGGCGCGGCCCTCTATGGCGAGCAAGACTATGCCAACCTCAAGGCCTTCGACGACGTGGTCGAGGCCAGCGGGCTGGGAACCTTCTCACACACCGAGCTGGAGAAAGCGCTGGCAGGCAAGATAGCCAGCGCAAGCCTCTCGATGAGCGCCTACAGGCAGAACGTGAGCGGCTCGTCGACACCCAAGGACGTGGAGACCATGCTGCAGCTCGTGTACCTCTACTTCACGGCCATCAACAAAGACCAGAAATCCTACGACAACCTCATGCAGACACTTGAGGTGTCGCTCAAGAACAGGCTGCTGCAGCCAGAGGCCGTGTTCCAGGACTCGCTCACGGCAACCCTCGGCTGCCACAACCCCAGAACCATGGCACTCAAGGTGGACGACCTGAAGAGCATCGACTACGACCGCATACTACAGATAGCACGCGAGCGCACTGCCAACGCCGCCGCCTACACCTTCACCATCATAGGCAACTACGACGAGGCCACCATCAAGCCGCTCATAGAGCAGTATCTTGCAGCACTGCCCTCACAGCAGAAGGTGGAGAAGGGACCCAACGTGGAAACCGACTACACCGGGCGAGTGGTCAACAACTTCAGGCAGAAGGCTGAGACACCAAAGGCCATAGCCGTGATGAACTGGTACAGCAAGGACATGGCCTACAACCTGGAGAACTATGTCAAGGCATCCATGGTGGGGCAGATTCTCGAGATGGAGTATCTCAAGAAGATACGCGAGGACGCCAGCGCCGCCTACACCGTGACAGCCCTCTCCAGCGTCAGTCGCGACGACTTCGACACCACGGCACAGATACTGGCCTTCTGCCCCATGAAGCCCGAAAAGGCCGACACGGCACTCACCATCATGCGCGACGAGATGAAGGCCATGACCAAGACCTGCGACCCTGACAAGCTGCAGAAGGTGAAGGAGTACATGCTCAAGAGCTTTGCCGACTCGCAGAAGCAGAACAACTACTGGGTGGGGAGAATCCATAACTGGCGCACCTGGGGACTCGACCTCCATACCGACTACGAGAAGGTGGTCAACGCCCAGACGCCACAGACCATCGCTGCCTTCGTGGCCGAGGTGCTCAAGGCAGGCAACAGTGCCGAGGTCGTCATGCTCCCGACAGAGTAGCCGCCCATCGGCACCACGCCAGGCGGCCAGCCTCACTCATTGCAGTCCGTGCCCGGCGGTTTCCCCGCCGGGTACATCACCTTTAACACTCCACCCGATGTACACCAAAACACTACTCGTAGCCCTTTCGCTCACAGCAGCCATTGTCGCCCAGGCACAGACAGCACGCGAAGACCTGGAGCGCGACATTCACCTCTCGGCAAGCAACTACCTGGCCTACCCTGGGCCCAGGCACAAGCTTACGCCGCCACCAAAGGGGATGAAGCCCTTCTACATAAGCCACTACGGGCGCCACGGGTCGCGCTTTCTCAGCAACCAGAGAGAGTACGACTATCCCTACCTTGCACTACAGAGGGCCGACAGCCTCAACAAGCTCACAGCCCTGGGGCGCGAAGTGTATCAGCGCGTGGCTAAGCTCAGAAGCGAGGCCGAGGGAAGGCTCGGAGAGCTGACGCCACTGGGCGTGCAGCAGCACAGGCAGATAGCAAGACGCATGTATGAGAGGTTTCCGGAAGTGTTTGAGGGCGATGCCAACATCGACGCCAGGAGCACCACCGTCATACGATGCGTACTCTCCATGGAGAGCGCACTGCAGCAGTTTGCTGCCTTGAACCCAAAGCTGCACATCACCCACGACGCCAGCCGGCACGACATGTACTACATGAACCAGAACGACCCGACGCTCACAAACAAGAAGATGCCGACTAAGGTGCAACAAATCTTTAACGACTTCTGCGACATCAAGGAGAAGCCAGAAAGGCTTATGAAAGCACTCTTCAACGACACGGCCTACGTGAGCCACCACGTCAATGCGCGAAGGCTCAATTACCAGCTCTTCAAGCTCGCGTCCAACGTGCAGAGCACAGAGATGAGACGGCAGCTGTCGCTCTACGACATCTTCACCGACGAGGAAGTGTTCAACAACTGGGAAAAGGAAAACGCATGGTGGTACATCAACTATGGGCCAAGCCCCCTCAACGGCGGCACACAGCCCTACAGCCAGCGCAACCTGCTAAGAACCATCATAGCACAGGCCGACAGCTGCATAAAGCTACCCAAGCCAGGCGCAACCTTGCGCTACGGCCACGACACCATGGTCATGCCGCTGTGCTGCCTGCTCGACCTCAACGGCTACGGCCAGCAAGTGACAGAACTCGAAGACATAGTGCGCATAGGATGGTACAACTACAGGATATTCCCCATGGCCTGCAACATACAGTTCGTGTTCTACAGAAAACAGTATGGCGACAAGGACATACTCTTCAAGGTGCTGCTCAACGAGGACGAGGCCACACTGCCACTTAAGTCGAGCCACGAGCCATACTACCTGTGGGAGGACTTCCGCGACTATTATCTCAGCAAACTCAACGACTACGACGCTCCTATCAAGCCATGAGCATACGGTACACCAAGCGCGAGGAAATATGGAACGTGGCATCACACTCAGGAGGAATACTTCTGGGCGTGGTCGTGGGGGTGGTCTTCATAGTCATGGTGACCCGCAGCCAAAACGGGTGGGCAGGACTCGGAGTGAGCCTCTACCTGGTGGGCATGCTCGGCTCCTACATCGCCTCGACAGCCTACCATGCCACGCCGCAGCACTCGCCCTGGAGAGAGCGACTAAGGCGCTTCGACCATGCTGCCATCTACTGGCACATAGCCGGCTCCTACTCGCCACTGACGCTCGTGGCCCTCAGGCAGCAGGGGGCATGGGGGTGGAGCCTCTTCGCCTTCGTGTGGACGTGTGCACTGGCGGGGACGGTGGCCAGCCTCATACGCCTCAAAGACCACTCCCACCTCGAGACTCTCTGCTTCGTAGCCATGGGGCTGTCGGTGCTCGTGGCCTTCAAGCCGCTCATCCACTCGGTGTCGACGGCTGCAGTGGCATGGATCATTGCCGAAGGGGTGTGCTATATCACGGGAGCGGTGTTCTACTCGCTCAACAAGAAGCGATACATGCACTCCGTGTTCCACTTCTTTGTGCTGGCCGGCTCAGTGTGCCACATCGTCGCAGTCTGGGACATGCTCATCGACTACCTGTGAAGAGTGAAGGGTTATGCAAGACTTTGTGTGGGTAATGTCCAAGTGACTATCCCCGACTTTGCAGCGTATGTCGCGGCTTTCCCCGCCCCTCAAGGGGCGATTGCGTCTTAATGGAGCCATCTTCGGTTGGGGGTGGGGGCTGTAATTTCAGCTGCAGTGCGGTTGCCGCAGCTTAGCCAGATTTGCCGCTTGGTCGTAGCTCGGTAGTAGCATGGTTGAACTTGCCGCGGCAAATCCGCTGAGCGGCGGTGGCGCTACAACCAACTGCGGCAGGTCAGTTTTCCTCGTTTCTAACTCACTGATTGTCAAGGGTGAAGGATTGTCAGGAAATAAGCACTGACTTTCGCGCGAAAAGCACTGACTATTTTTCAATAAGCACTGACTATTTTCCGAAAAGCACTGACTATTTTTCAATAAGCACTGACGGACGGACTTCCCGCTTGGCATCATCACCGAGCGGCATCCGCACGGTACGGATACTGTACCCAGGAGATATTGATTACTGAAATGCGGTAGCAAATCCTTCACTCTTCACTTTTATAAAAGTTCCTTGAGGCAAAGGGCAGGGCCATGCGTAAGGATTGGTGCCAGTATTCCCAGTTGTGCTGACCATTGCGAACGCGGAACTCACACTTGATGCGCTTCTGACGCATCAGTTTATGTATCTCGGTGTTGAGGTCGAGCAGGAAATCGTCATCGCCACA
>Ga0247608_10007934_pt1 | contig 10816 bp, 2 predicted proteins | sample 176DNAGHGlowgp2_FD_193490 | JGI IMG/M metagenome (GOLD analysis project Ga0247608, IMG submission 193490) | Sheep rumen microbial communities from Palmerston North, Manawatu-Wanganui, New Zealand - 1766 DNA GHGlow gp2 | ecosystem: Host-associated > Mammals > Digestive system > Stomach > Rumen ... | reverse complement strand
AGAAGTTAGACGTGAAAGAATGGGTCACATTGAACTTGCTTCACCATGTTCACACATTTGGTACCTCAAAGGTATCCCATCAAGAATGGGTTTAGTCCTTGATGTATCTCCAAAACAACTTGAAGAAGTTATCTATTTCTCAGCACATATTTGTTTAAATCCAGGTACATGTAAGAGTTTATATTACAAACAATTCTTAGATGATAGAATCGGAAGAGAAACATTTATTGCTGCAATTAGAGAAATTCAAGCAGGACTTGAAACATCTTCATTTGAATATCAAAAAGCCAACGATTTACTTGAAAAACTCGGCAATCCTAACGAAATTTTCAATTTCTTCACATGTGCATCATTTATTTCTCAATTCACAGGTGCTGAATTTGGAGAAGGTGCTGAAGCAATTAAACGTTTACTTCAAGAAATCAAAATTAACGACTACAAAGTAACTGATCCAGTAACCGGAGAAGAAAAAGTCGTTGAAGGTGAATTCAATAAGGTTCAAAGAGAAATCAAGTCAGCTAGTGGTCAAAAACTTCAAAAATTAATTAAGAGACTTGAAGTTTTAGATGCATTTAGAAAATCAAACAACCTTCCTGAATGGATGGTTCTTGATGTAATTCCAGTCATTCCACCAGATTTAAGACCTATGTTACAACTTGATGGTGGAAGATTTGCAACATCTGATTTAAATGATTTATATAGAAGAATCATTATGCGTAACAATCGTTTAAAGAAATTAATCGATATGAACGCACCATACGTTATTCTCATGAATGAAAAACGTATGTTACAAGAAGCAGTTGATGCTTTAATTGATAATGGTAGAAGAAATGGTAAACCAGTCACTGGTCCTAATGGTAGACCTTTAAAATCACTCTCAGGTGCTTTAAAAGGTAAACAAGGTAGATTCAGACAAAACTTACTCGGTAAGAGAGTCGACTACTCAGGACGTTCAGTTATCGCTATTGGTCCATCCCTCAAGATGTATCAATGTGGACTTCCACGTGAAATGGCTATTAACTTACTTAGACCATTTATCGCTGCAATTTTAATTAAAACAGGTAAATGTCAATTACATAGACAAGCAGACAAGAAAATCGATGCAAAAGATAGCGATGTCTACGATGTTGTTGAAAAGATTATTTCTGAACACCCAGTTTTATTAAACCGTGCTCCAACACTTCATAGACTTGGTATCCAAGCATTCCAACCAATTCTTGTTGAAGGACGTGCTATTAGACTTCACCCATTAGTCTGTACTGGATTTAACGCAGACTTTGATGGTGACCAAATGGCAGTTCACGTCCCAATTTCAAAAGCTGCTCAAGAAGAAGCTTTGGATTTAATGCTTGCAAGTAACAACATTCTTGCTCCAAAAGATGGAAAACCAATCGTTACTCCATCTCAAGATATCTTAATTGGTAACTATTATCTTACAACTGAAGCTGATAAAGCAGATTTCTTAAGAAGAGCTGAAAAATATGAAAAAGTAGGCGACACTGAAAGAGCTGAGCAATATCGTAAATATGCTGAAATGGAAGGTAAAGTCTTCAAAGATATTAATGAATGTTATAAATGTTATGAAATGGGCTTAATCCATTTACATAATAGAATTGCAATTCCAGGCAATCAAATGAAGAGAACATCATTTGATGAAGAAATGAATAACAGTTATTTAATCACAACTGTTGGTAAAGTAATTTTCAACTTTGCTCTTCCTACAGACTTCCCATATATTAACGATGGTAGTGCTGCAAATACAGTTATGAATAAGAGAGAATTTTTTGTACCAAAAGGAACAAATATTCCTGAATACATTGCTTCTCTTCCATTAAAAGCTCCAATTGGTAAAAAGCAAATTAATGCAATTATTTCTGAAGTTTACCAAAAATATGGAACTCAAAAGACAAGTGCTGTCCTTGATAAGATTAAAGACCAAGGTTATCACTATTCAACAGTTTCAGGTTTAACCGTTGCTATTTCTGATATTTATGTCATTAGTGGTAAAGATAAACTTGTTAAAGAAGGTGATGCAAAGGTTGAAAAGATTCAAAAACTTTACGAAAGAGGTTTCTTAACTGATCAAGAAAGACACGCAAAAGTTGTTGATGTCTGGAACGATATCAATAAAGTCGTTGGTGATAAGGTTGAATCAACTTTAAAAGAAGATAACCACAATCCACTTTATATCATGTGGAACTCTGGTGCTCGTGGAAGTAGATCTAACTTCGCACAACTTATGGGTATGAGAGGCTTGATGGCATCTACTTCAGGTGAAACAATCGAATTACCAGTTAAATCTTGTTTCCGTCAAGGTCTTAACGTTTCAGAATTCTTTACAGGAACTCACGGTGCCCGTAAAGGTGGTGCAGATACTGCTCTTAAAACAGCAGACTCAGGTTATTTAACAAGAAGACTTGTTGATGTTTCTCAAGACGTTATCGTTAGAGAAGAAGATTGTCACTCAGACCATGGTTCATTTGTTTCAGATATTATCAACACTGCAGAAAATTCAGTTATCGTCACTTTAGAAGAAAGACTTGTTGGACGTTATGCATGTCACGATATTATTCACCCAGAAACAGGTGAAGTCATTGTTAAAGGCAACACTTTAATTGATGAAGTCGCTGCTGAAGCAGTTGTAAATGCTGGTATTACAAAGGTTGAAATTAGATCACTCTTTGGTTGCCAAACAAAAGATGGTGTCTGTCAACATTGTTATGGTAGAAACTTAGCAACAGGTAAACCAGTTGAAATTGGTGAAGCAGTTGGTATTATGGCTGCTCAATCAATTGGTGAACCAGGTACCCAATTAACCATGAGAACATTCCACTCTGGTGGTGTTGCTACTTCAGAAGATATTACTCAAGGTCTTCCAAGAGTCCAAGAATTATTTGAAAGTAGAAATCCAAAAGGTGAAGCTCTAATTTCTGAAATCACAGGTAAAGTTACTAAGATTGAAGACCACAATGGTACATATCAAGTAACTGTCTCAAATGATCTTGAAGAAGTAGTTTATACAACTAACTTTGGTGCAAGATTAAGAGTTAAATTAAATGACACCGTTAAAAACGGTGGAAAGATTACCGAAGGTGCTATTTCACCTAAGAAACTTCTTGAATGTGCTGATGTTGGAGCAGTTCAACGTTACATTGTTAAAGAAGTTCAAAAAGTCTATAGATCACAAGGTATTGCTATCTCTGATAAGCATATTGAAGTTATCGTTAGACAAATGTTAAGAAAAGTTGTCATCATCGATGGTGGTGATACAGAAATGATTCCTGGAACAAGAGTTTCCGTTGTTGAATTCACAAGACTCAACAAAGAAGCTTTACTCCAAGGCAAGAGACCAGCTGTTGCTAGACCACTCGTCTTAGGCATTACAAAAGCTGCTCTTGAAACTGAATCATTCTTATCAGCTGCCTCATTCCAAGAAACAACACGTGTTTTAACAGATGCTGCTATCAAAGGCAAAATTGATACTTTACACGGCTTAAAAGAAAACGTCATCACTGGTAAATTAATTCCAGCTGGTAGAGGTTTACTTGATAAAGCAGAAGCAAAGAAACTTGTTGATGACTTTACAGTCTCAGGAAGAATGAGAGAAGTTAAACAACAATACATTGGAATTCATGATAGTGATTATGAAGAACAAGAATCAATCGATACAAGTCTTGAAACTTTAGAATCACTTGCAACTGAAGATACTTCAACATTCTCAAACTAATTAGAAAATTCTAATTAAATAAATTGGCTTGGTAAATCCAAGCCTTTTTAATATAGATTTGAAATAATTTCTTAAAAACCCTGCAAATCTAGACTATTTTTTATAGTAAAAATTTAATTGTATGCAATTGACTTTTGATATTAATATAGATTGAAGATAAAATTTAATCTATAATCTTATAGATGGAATCAATTAAAGACATTTTTATAATTGGAAACGGACCAAGTTCATCTCATACAATTGGTCCTTCTTTAGCAGTAGATAAAATCTTAAATGATTATAAAAATATTAAAAAAATAAATGTAACGCTATATAATTCTTTAGCTTTAACTGGTAAAGGACATTTAACCGATAAAATAATAAAAGAAAAATTAAAAGATTTTGATGTGGAAATAAATTATGATATCGATTCACCAACACCTCACCCAAATACATTAGATTTTGATATCGTTTTAGCTGATGAATCTAAAGTTCATAGAAGATTTTTTTCAATTGGAGGAGGAACAGTTGTAGAAAAACTATGTTCGCACTCTAAAAAGAATCATATATATAAAGAAGATAAGCTTGAAGATATTTTAAAATTCTGTGAAGAAAAGAATTTTTCTTTATATGAATATGTTTTAGATCATGAAGATAAAGACATTTTAAATTACATTAAAAATGTTTTAAAAGTAATGGATGATTGTGTTTCTAGAGGTTTAAAAAAAGATGGACTATTACCTGGAAAATTAAAGGTAGAACGTAAAGCAAAATATTTACTTGAAAACTCTAAATCAACAATTAGAATCGGAACAAAAAACGATCAAATTGTAATGGCTTATGCTTATGCTGCTTCAGAAGAAAATGCAAGTGGAGGAATAGTTGCTACAGCACCAACTTGTGGAAGTTCAGGTGTTATTCCTGGATGCATTGAATATTTGAGATTAAATAATATTAAAGAAGAAAAGATATTAGAAGGTCTTTTAGTTGCTGGATTAATTGGAAAATTAATTAAAACTAATGCCACTGTTAGTGGTGCAGTAGGAGGATGCCAAGCTGAAATTGGAAGTGCTGCTTCAATTGGAGCTGCTTTAATAATGCATGCTTTAGGATATGATAATGAAAAAATTGCACAAGCTTCCGAAATTGCTTTAGAACATTCTTTAGGTTTAACTTGTGATCCAATTGAAGGATATGTTCAAATTCCTTGTATTGAACGTAATGCAATATTTGCCTTAAAAGCAATAAATTCTTGTAGCCTTGCAGCGGTTATAAATTGCGAAACTTCAAAGATTAATTTTGATGATATTGTTCAAACGATGTTTGAAACAGGGAAAGATCTTCAAAAAGGATATAAAGAAACTAGCAAAAAAGGCATGTCAAAAATTAAAATTGAATGCTAGAAATAAATAAGTAAAATTACATATTTAATAATTTTGAAAAGAATAATTCAAATATTCTATATTTTTAAAATCTTAAAAAATCGATAATATTGACCAAATCAAAATTGAAAAATATTTGATAATTATTGGAAAAATAAGATAATAAAATTATGATGAAAACTAATTTTAAAAAGCTCAATAATGCAAAAAGAACTGTCAGTGATTTTTCTTATGGAAAGAAGCAGATAGTATTTTATAACGATGCAATTAAACAAGATGAAAACATTAAACATAATTTGAACCATATAATTGAAAACGACAACCCATGTCTTATGAATTATTCATTTGAAGATACCCAAATTTCAATAGAATATTTATTAGGCGAAAACAACAATATTAAAAAATCTTCAACCGATAATAATGTATTGAAATTTTCTGATAATTATTTTGAGTTTGAACGTTCCTTTAATTGTAAAAAGTCTAAAGAAACGATTTTGATTAAAAATAGACATGACGACTATTCATTAAAATACAGGATCACTTTAAACAATCTTTATTTGGAAATCATTAAAAATCACATTGTTTATAAAAGGATTAGTGATAACAAAACAATTTTTGTTATGAAATCTCCTTTTATGTATGACAAAAATAAAAAAATAAGCAAAGAAATAGAAGTCAATGTTTTGAAACAAAATGATAATGTATGGGAATTGATAATAAATCCAAACGCTGGGTGGATTAATGATAAAGCAAGAAAATTTCCGATTACAATCGACCCTTCAATTGAAATTTATGAAGAAGATTTATATATTAATCAAGCATATTATAATTCTTCTACAGGCGAGTGGGAATTAGATGAATACCAAACTGATTATTATTATATCGATGAAAATTCAAGATTAGAAATATATGTTGATTTGGCTGATTTAGATTATGATCCAAAAGGTGTAAAAGAAGCTAAATTAAATTTTGATTCATTGAATTCAGGATATTTTCTTATAAACGGACATGAAGTATATCTTGATCAAAATAATGCAATCGATATTGCTGAGTATGTAAAACAAAAAGAAAATTTTGTTTTAATAATTGAAATGGATACTCAATCTTCAATAATCTCGTTTCAAAATATAGACGAAGTTATAGAAATTATTTACGAAAATATTAATGTATTAACAAAAACAATCGATCTAAGTAATAATGTCGCTTCTATTAATTACTTAAGAAGCGGAGAAAACAAAATTTTATTTAAAGATATAGATTTGAATGATGGTTTACTGAGTTTTTCAATCAATCATATTTTCGACAAAGCATCTAATTTATCTTTTGGTTATGGGTGGAAACCAAATGTTTATTTGAATTTAAATAAATTAGGAAATTATTATGAATATCGCGATGAATTTGATGGGTTTGATTTGTTGCTAAAAAAATATTATATATATTGCGATAATACGAAAGTAATTGTTAATGAAGATTTTGTTTCTCTTGATGATTCTTTTAAAATGGTTACAACATATAATTCAAAAAAATATGAAGTATTTTTAGAATATGTTTCAGATTGCGGAGTCAAAGTCATTACTGAAATTGATGATATTTATAAAGCTATTTTCTTAGAACAAAGAAGTGAAGAACAAATTAAACTAGAAAACGAAATCAAATCATATGAGAATTATTTTTTGAATCTAGTGAGCGTGAATAGAGAACAAGAAAATATACAAAGTTTTGATTATGGATATAAGAAATTTAATAATCTAGATGATTTATTAGATTATATTGAAGCAAATAAAGCAAATAAGAATGTTTTGTTTTTCAATAATTTAGATGTTTCGAGCAGCTCTAAATGGTTAAGTGTTCCGCTTTCAATAAGAGATTTATATTCCAAAAATTATAATTATTCGATTGATAAACTTTTAGAAGAAATAAAAATATATAAGCAAGATCTTATTGAATTAGAAAGAATATATTCGGAGATTCCTATTAATTATTTAATTCGTAGTGATTTGTTTTATGGTTTTAATAAATATGGAAATTTATGCCAAATTTTTGATAAATTTCAAAATTATATACAATTTATCTGGGAAAATATTTATACACAAGATGGCAAAAAATTAGTAATAAAAGAAATTAAAAGCAAAAACCATCAAATAAGTTTTGAATACAATTATTATAATCAACTTAGTTCGATTTTTGACAATAAAGGAACAATTATAAATTATAAATATTCCGGAAATTTAAGCACCTCAGAATTAATTGAAGTAAAAGATAATAGAGGTAGCATCACACAATTTAATTATTCTAATAATCGTTTGTCTTTAATAAAAGAGAATAGTGGTAATATCTATAGTTTTTCTTATACAAACAATATATTAACTTCAATAAGCGAATATTCTTGTTTTGCTAAAATCGATGGAACAACTAATTATTTAACTTCAGATGAATTATTAAATAAAAATATTAATAATTGCTTTCAATATAAACATATTGTTTTTAATAGATCTTCAAATAAATACACAGTTTTAATTAATAATAATTTTGAAGAATATAGATTTGCTAATACAGATAATGAATTAGCTATTATAAGTGGGTATAACAATGTCGTTGAAAATATAGAAATAAATAAAACAGTTGAAGAGAAATATTCGATTTCACTTAAACTTAAAAAGAATATTGACATTGTTACTGGTGAAACAGAAGATTCTTTAATTAACGAAAAACTAGGATCTTTTAAGATTCCTTTAACTGGTAATTTGAATACTTTTACATATAGTGGTGCTCGTTTTGAACTTATTAATACTGATGATTTTAATAGAATAATAAAGAAAGAGACAAATTGGGAATGCATCAGTTATACTACAAATTCACATTTATATAAAAAAATTATTTATCAATATGAATATAACTATAAAAATACATTTGATAAATATGATAAAGAGATTAAAAAAATATTCTTCAGCTCTACAAAATCTTTGGATGATAGCGAAATAGTTACTTATATAACCGAATACGAATATGATGGAAATGCATTAATAAAAAGTGAAAACTATTCTTTAGACAATTTAATAGAAGAAGGTAAAGATATAACTGAATACGAATATGATGAAAACGGCAACACTATTAAAGAGATTAGTTATAATACAAAAAATGCAACTTCAAAATTTTATAAAGAATATAAATATGATGATAAACACCAAGTAATCGAAGAAGTTGGTGCTCTTGGGCTTAGCAAAATTTACAATAATTATAAAAATGATAAATTAATTTCTATAAAGTCACCTAAAAATATAATTTTTGGCTATGCTTATGATGAGAGGGGAAATATAATTTCGATCAATAAGTCTTTAGCTGATGGGGAACAAAATCAAACTAATTTAAAATATAATCTCGACTATCTTACAGGAGCTCAAAATGAAAATCTAAGTGTTAATTATGAATATGATTTTAAAGGACGAACATCAAAAGTTATATTAAATGATATTAATTACAATCTTGAATATAAAGGTAGAAATTATGAAGATAGTGTTGTTGCGCAGCCAAATTTAAACGATGTTTATCAAGAAACATTAATTAAAGGCAATTTGAGATTTGATAAATTTTATGATTTAAAAACTGAAAACATTAAGCAAATTAATGAAAATAATATCACAATACAAAAATATGATTATAATTCTAAAAATTTATTAGTTAGCGCAAGTGATTATATACGTGGTTTTGTAAAAGATTTTAATTACGATGAACTTAACAGATTAGATTCGATTAATTATAGAACTAACTCAACATTATTGGTAAATGAGTCTTATTCATATAATAGTCATGGATTGTTAGAAAGAAAAACATTTTCACAAGCCCTAAATCAAAACTATTTATATTATTACAAAAATAACGAGATGCTAAATAAGATAAATTTACCTAATGGTTACGATTTTTATATTGATGTTGATAAGAATAAAAGATATCTTTGTACTCAAGTTAAATTTAATAATGCCCTTAAATGTAATATAAAAATATCTTATGTTGGCCAAGGAGACCACACTTCAATTTTGCCTTCATATTTTATTTTTAATACTTATAACGATAATGAAGTACTTATTAAGAGCGAAAAAGAAAAATATGTATATGGAGAAAATAATTTTATTTGTGAAATCCATAAAGACAACACATTAAAAAACAAATTTAAATATGATACTTTAGGAAGACTTATTAGAGAAGATAATGTAGATTTTAATAGAACTTATCAATATTTTTACGATAATGAAGGCAATATTTTAGAAAGCAAAACTTTCGACTTAAATTTTGACGAGACACTAATTAATGAAATTTCATCAAATAAATATTTATATCAAAATGGAAAATTAATTAAATTTAATGATTATGAAATTAGTTATGATGATTGTGGTAACCCACTTACTTATAAAGGAAATATTTTAAAATGGCGTAACAAATCATTACTTTCTAGATATGGAAATTACGCTTTTAGTTATGATGCTGAGGGAACAAGAGTTGCTAAAGGGACACTTCTTAACCCTAACAATTATAATTTAGATAATTTAAGTGTTTCTGAATCTGAATTAAATAATGCAACTAATTTTATTTACGATAATGAAGGCAATTTAGTTAAGCAAATCAATGGAAATAATATTTTTGAATTCATATATGATTCAACTGGATTATTTGGTTTTAAATTTAATGGAACAAATTATTTTTATAAAAAGAATCTTTTAAATGACATCGAAGAAATTATCAATTTATCCACAAATGAAGTAGTAGCTAAATATATTTACGACGCTTGGGGTAATCATAAAGTCGCAGATGATGAAGGCAATACAATTACAGATTTAAACCATATTGGTAATTTAAATCCTTTTAGATATAGAAGTTATTATTACGATGTTGAGACGGGTTTATATTGGGTAAATACTAGATATTATGATTCCGAAACAAAAAGATTTATTTCAATAGACTCCTTTAATTATCTAAAAACTGATGTAATAAATGGGTTAAATTTATATGCTTATTGTGGAAATGACCCTGTTAATTATATTGACCCTAATGGTCAAATACCAGAATGGATAATGTGGCTTATAGGAGTGACTGTAATATTATCATTAGGAATAGCCACATTAGCTGCCGGAGGCGTGGCTGGAGGCGTAGCTGGCTTTGTTTTTGCTGGGGCATTTAAAGGTGCTTTAATTGGCGGTATTTCTAGTTCAATTGTTAACGGATTTGTTGACGGGGTTTCTTATGTTGTTTCAGGCAAGAATTTTTGGGATGGTTTTAGTGGAGGAGCTGCTCATGGTTTTATGTCTGGAGCAATTATTGGAGGAATTACTGGAGCAATTACTAGTGGTGTTCAAGTACATAATGCAGCAAAATTATGGGCTAATACAGGAAATAAAACTGGGTATGGGCAGATGGTAAAACATTATGCAAAGCATGTTATTGATGAAGGGCAAAAAAGCCTTGGTAAAAATATAGTTAATTATTCAAAGCAGGCCGCCAATTTTTTTAAAAGCAATTATAATAAAGGTTATTTGCTTCGAGCTGGTGTCACAAAAATAGAGGGTTACCCTGGTGGAATTTTTAATACAAATGGTTTAATAAGATCATATTGGTACGTACCTAAATAATAAAAGGAGATTTAACTATTAATAAATCAAGTAAAAATTAATTTGCATGACAAAAACAGTTCACTTTGTGGAACTTTCTCTTAAATCCTATATAGATTTAGGAACTA
>Ga0247608_10007931_pt1 | contig 10818 bp, 9 predicted proteins | sample 176DNAGHGlowgp2_FD_193490 | JGI IMG/M metagenome (GOLD analysis project Ga0247608, IMG submission 193490) | Sheep rumen microbial communities from Palmerston North, Manawatu-Wanganui, New Zealand - 1766 DNA GHGlow gp2 | ecosystem: Host-associated > Mammals > Digestive system > Stomach > Rumen ... | reverse complement strand
CCCATATCCAACGTCACCATCGCCGCCAACGCCTCCACCAACACCAAGGCGCGGGGCAAAGCACACACATCGTGCCGTCCGTCGATGGCGATTGTGCAGGTCTCCCCTGCCCTGTTCACAGTCTGTTGAGGCTGGGTAATACTCGGTATCGGCTTGAAAGCTACGCGGAAAACGACATCATTGCCATTGGTGATGCCGCCTTGTATACCTCCAGAATGATTTGTAGCCGTTGTAACCCCTTGTCCTACGTCCCCTGTCCTACGTCCCTCGTCCTTATTAATAAAGGTGTCATTAGCCTCTGAGCCTTTCGTCTTCGCCAAAGCGAAACCATCGCCCACCTCGAAGCCCTTCACGGCAGGCAGGCTGAACATGGCATGGGCCAATTCGGCGGAGAACTTCCCAAACATGGGCTCGCCCAAGCCCGCTGGCACACCCTTGATGCGACATTCGACGATGCCACCCACCGTATTGCCTTCTTTTCGAGCCTGTTCCGCATCACCCATGAAGGTCACCTCGGCAGCAATCGTGATGTCTTTGTCTTTCAGAATCTGCTTGGCGATGGCACCTGCCACCACGATGGGCAATGTGGTCCTTGCCGAAGCCCTGCCGCCCCCACGCCAGTCGCGGACGCCGTATTTCTGCTCGTAGGTGAAATCGGCGTGCGAAGGGCGATAAACGTCTTTCAAAGCCTCGTAATCCGATGTCTTTGCGTCTTCATTACGCACCATAAAGGCTATCGGCGTGCCCAGAGTGACGCCATCGAGTAATCCCGAGAGCCACTCGATTTGGTCGGGTTCCTTACGTTGTGAAGCAGTTGCAGTTTGTGCCGTCTTACGCCTACTTAACTCCTTGTCAATGAAATCGAAATCCAGTTTCAGCTGCGAGGGGCAGCCGTCGATGACGCCGCCTATGGCTGTGCCGTGCGACTCGCCGAAAGTCGTTAATCTAAAGATATAGCCAATAGTATTCATAGTGCAAAAATATGAAATTATACCTTTTGCCCATAGATTCGCTTCGGATTTTATCGGCATGTCATACCGAGCCATAAAGGCGAGCGTATCTATGCCGATAAAATCCTCGGAATGACATGGGCAAAAACGGCAAGATTTTTGTATTTTTGCAGCCGCAATGGCAAAAAAGGACACACATAACATCAAGATAAAGAACAAGCGCGCCACATTCGAGTACTTTCTCGTGGAAACGCTGACGGCAGGCATCGTGCTGACGGGGACGGAAATCAAGTCCATCCGCGGAGGCAAGGCGAGTCTGGCGGACTCGTATTGCAGCTTCAAGGGCAACGAGCTGTTTGTCATCGGCATGCACATCGCTGAATATGCCCAAGGCACCTACAACAACCACGACCCGAAGCGCGACCGTAAGCTGCTCCTCAACGCCCGCGAGTTGCGCAAGCTGAAGAACAAAGTGCAGGAAAAAGGCTTCACCATCGTGCCCGTCACCTTGTTCATCAACGAGAACGGCTTGGCCAAACTGGACATCGCCCTGGCACGAGGCAAACATTATTACGACAAGCGCGAGACGCTGAAGACGAAGGACTCGAAGCGCGAGTTGGAACGAATGGATAGATATTGACTATGGCTGATGGCTGATGGCCAATGGCTAATTTAACCAAGGCCAAAGGCAATCAACCATAGATAAAAGCAACATAAACAATGAAGAAACTATTAGTTATCACCTTGCTTGCTATGATGAGCATGAGCGCCATGGCGCAAGAAAAAATCAACTGGATGAGCATCGAAGAGGCCGAAGCCCGATGTGTCGAGGAGCCCAGGATGATTTTCATTGACGTCTACACCGACTGGTGCGGCTGGTGCAAGCGCATGGACAAGTCGACCTTCGCCAACCCAGTGATAGCCAAATACATGAACGAGCATTTCTACAATGTAAAGCTAAACGCCGAAACTTCAGACACCATCTCTTTCCAAGGGCAACAATATGTTGGATATGTCCGTGAAGACGGAAGACAAGGCACGCACCGCCTGGCGCGCACCTTGCTGAACGGCAGGATGTCGTACCCTTCCGACGTCATCATGAACGAGGAAATGAGAGCGCTTCAGGTCATCCCTGGCTACCAAAACGAAAAGGCCTTCGAGCCGATGATGCATTTCTTCGGCGACAAAGTCTACCTTGAGATGAGCAGCGAAGACTTCCTGAGAGATTTCAAATCAGAGCTTGAGCCAGAAGAAGCGCCCGATCAGAAGCAATAACCTATACGGACTGAGATGGGGGTATTGTAAGGCGTATCCCAGTTGCCAGAAGGGAAGACGTTACACCAAGTAAGGTTGCAAAGCACCATGAAATAGGCATAGCTTCCCGTGTAGGTATATTGACGGTAGCCAGCACCTACAAAGACCGTGTTGTACCAATCGTTTTTGACGTTTTCGTTCCACCGATTGATGCCATACATGATTTCATCCTCGGCATGCAGGAACAAGCCCCTGAAAACCTCAACACTGGTATAAGGCGCCACGCCGAAATAATGAGCATATTCATTACCATAGGTACGGTCAAAGTAGCATTGTAGGTTATAGATGCCACGCACACCCAGTTCCCATTGATGGAAGACTCGGTATCCAATCTGCGGAGCGATGGAAAAATTCAGGCGATGTCCAGAAACCCCAAAGCCAAAATTACCACCATAAACCATCTTCCCTCTCAAATCGGGGGTATCCTGTGCCGAAGCCTGGCCGACACAGCCCATAAGCATCAAAAACATGCTTGCTATGATTGCAAATCGTTTCATCTTTCTATATTTTCCTGCAAAAATACAATAAAATCCGTTTCCGCTCGTATCGAATAATAGTTTATCTTTGCTTTTTCAAATCATCACCATGAAGAATCGACATATCCTTCTCATACTCACCATCTTAGCCTTGGTTGCTGTTTCGTGCAAGAAACACAACCAAATCAATCCCGATTCCAACTTGAAGCTGGAGTTTTCGGCGGACACCGTCTTGTTCGACACCGTTTTCACTTCGTTGGGTTCGACCACCCACGAACTGATGATTTACAACCGCCATAGCGACGACTTGCAAATCAGCTCGATACGCCTCGTCCAGGGCGACGGATCCCCTTTCCGCCTCAACCTTGACGGTGAGAGTGCCACCGAGATTTACGACAAAGTCATCCCTGCCAAGGACAGCCTCTTCTCCTTCCTGCGCGTCACCATCAACCCGAACGATTTGAACACGCCTTTCGTGGTGGAGGATGAGTTGGAGTTCGTCACCAATGGCAACACACAGACTGTCAAGCTCTTGGCATGGGGACAAAACGCCAATTACATCGTCGCCGACAAGGTGGTGAACATTGGCGGACAGCCTTATCCTTACCATATCGTCGCCGACAGTCTGCAAACCACGGTGTGGACCAAAGAAAAGCCTTACGTCATCTATGGCTATGCACTCATCAACTCGTATGGAACCCTAAGAATCGAAGAAGGCACGCGCATCTACTGTCACCAAAACGGCGGCATCCTTTCGTGGAGCGACGGTCAACTTATCATCGATGGAACCGCCGAGGAGCCTGTCATCGTCCAAGGCGACCGTCTGGAGCCTTACTACCAAAACACGCCTGGACAATGGCAACAAATCCTGATGATGGATGGTCGCGCCGGTGCCGACCACCGCATCAGCCATGCCATCATCCGCAACGGCACCATCGGCCTCAACTGCCAATCGGTGCTGAAAGCAACGGAATGCGCCTTGCGCATCGACAACACCATCGTCGAAAACCAAAGCGGCTACGGCCTGTTTTCCATCTACTATGCGGCCGAAGCCAAGAACTTTGTCATCGCCAACTGCGGCCATGCCAACTTCTGGGCCTTCGGCGGCGACTACCGTTTTGTGCACGGCACCATCGCCAATTATTGGAACGCCAACGAGCACAACAACAACGAGCACGCCGTTTCAGTGGCCAACCGTGCCATCGACGCCAACGACGAGTACTTCTATTATCCTTTCCACATGGAGATGGAAAACTGCATCATCTACGGCAAGCAAAAAGACGAGTTTAAGGGCGTCTTCGGCCCCGATGCCGACTCCTCTTACGTTTTCGACCATTGTCTCATCCGCTCGGAGCAATACAATAACGACATGCCTGGGTTCCATCAATGCCTCTTCAACCTCGACCCGATGTTTGCCGACCCGCTGAAGCCCGACTGCCACATCGACAGCCTCGCCTCGCCTGTCATCGGCATGGGTAACCCGCTGATTGGCAACCAGGTGCCGTACGATTTGGATGGAGTGTCACGCGTGGGCGCACCGGATATGGGTGCCTATCAGTTTGTTGGTCAATAAACCACCTTTGCCTTCAGGGTTTTCTTGTTGCCGGCGCCATCGGTCACCACGACCTTCACGTTGTTGGTGCCTTTCTTCATCTTCTCGTCGATTTCGTAATACAACAAGGCGTTCTTGGCGTCGTATTGACCCAGCACCCACACGTCGTCGAGATAGATGTCGTAGGTCTCGATGCCCGTCATGTCGTCGGAAATCTTGAAGCGCAGCGACTTGAGCGTGCTCACCGCCTGGCCGTCCTTGAAGTTGGAGGCCTTGACCGTCGGAGCTATCGAGTCGACCTTGACGGCATACTCGCCCATGGTATAGGTGCTGACTTCCATGCAGCCGTTTTTCATCTTGCCGCCCAGCGACGACACCTTGCCGTTTTTGTCGATGTTGGCGATATACAGCCTTGAGTCGGAGGCCCATTCCTCATTGGGGCGGATGCGCACCGTGAACTTCTTGAAGGTGGTCATCTCCTCGTCGCCAAAGCGATAGACACGTGAGCAGCAGCCTTTGGCATCGCGTTGTCCCGTCTGGATCCACTCGTCGCGGAACAAGGTGCCTTTCTCCATCGACACATTGAAATCCTCGATGGTGATGTCGCTGTTGAGCGTGCCGTCGGCCTTCACGGAGTACTCGCTGCGGCGGTGCATGGGACGTTCCACCTCGGCGGGTGCCGTGCCCACCAGCTTGAAGCCGATGCGCGAGGTGTTGCCTGCATAGTCGGAGACTTTGAAGCAGACATTCACCGTATCGCCTTCCACGACCGTCACCGTGCCATTCTTGATTTCAATCATGTGAAGCTTGTTGTTGGGGTCGGTCTCGGTGCGCACATAGCTCGTCTTCTTTTGCTTGTAGTGGCGATAATCCAGGAGGCTGTTCACATAGCGCGGCTCGCTATAGGAAAAGCTGTCGGCCTCCATCTGGAACGCCAATTCGTCGTCGAGATAAAGCTCATAGAGATACGGGCCATTCTTATTAGTCGAAGTGCCCACATTGTCATAGGTGCGGATGCCGAAAGCCATCGCGCCATTACCATGCACAAACTCACTGTCTTTCATGGTATAACGTCCTTTGTCGCCGCCCTCCACCGAATAATACAGAGGCTTGATGTCGCCTTCGAGCGTCGCCGAGTCGCCAATGGGATATACGGCCACGCCCTGGATGAGCGGCCGCACGTTGTCTTCGATCTTATAGCCGAAATACATCGGGTTGACGGGTTTCTCGCTCTTCGTGTGACGGATCTCGAAATGCAGGTGCGGTCCGCCCGAGCCGCCCGAGTTGCCCGCGTAGGCAATCAAGTCACCCTTTTTGACGGGAAACTTGTCGGCATCGGGATAAATCTGGGAGGCGAATTTCTTGTTGCGGTATTGGTATTGCTTCACATACTTGGCTATCTCGCCCGAGAAACGCTGCAAGTGGGCATACACCGAGGTATAGCCGTCGTAATGCGTGATATACAACACGTTACCATAGCCGTAGGGCGACACGCCGATGCGGCTGATATAGCCATCGGCCACGGCATACACCTTCTTGCCTTCCACGCCTTGGGTCTTGATGTCGAGGCCGGCATGAAGGTGATTGGGGCGCAGCTCGCCAAAGGTAGCGGAGAGGTAAATCGGGATATCCAAGGGGCTGCCGTATTTCGGGAACTCTTGTGCGAAGGCACCCATCGTCACCGAAAACGCCAATAAAACCAATAAAGAGCGCAATTTTGTCATCGTTGAAGCCTAGTTATGTGAATAATTGGGCAAAGATACACCTTTTTTCTTATTTTTGCCACGCAATTAGCAACAAAACGATGCGTCGTAAAACGAGAAAAGAGAAATTCCAAGCCTGGCTTTCGTCACCTTACATGCTGTTGGCATACCGCATGCTGGCCACTTTGTTGGCGCTCAGCATCAGCCGTTGGATGCTCTATTTGTTCAACATCCAGTTTTTCCACCAGCTGAGTCTCAGGCAAGCCGCCGTGTTGTATTTCTACGGCATGAGGTTCGACTTGCCCATCGTCTTCGCCGTCAACCTGTTGAACATCCTCTTCTATTGCTTCCCCTCGCGCATCATCTATAACAAAGGGTTGCAAAAGGTGGTCGACTTCGTGTATGTCGTGGCCAACGCCGTAGCCATCCTGCTGAACTTCCTTGACATCGTCGCGTTCCACTTCTTCGGAAAGCACCTCACCATCGACTTCATCAAGCTGCAGAGCGGGTCTGACGAGGTGTCGTTTGGCGTGGTGAGGCAAGTCTTTTTCGACCATTGGTATTTATTGGTTATCTTCATACTTTTTGTGTTGATTATCAGAGTAGTGGCCAAGAGTACCCAACTTGAAGAGCCGGAAAAGGGCAAGGACGAGCAGCCCCATTGGCAACTCCACCAGAGCATCAGTCTGGCTGTCATGCTTGTGCTCACGCTTATTGCCAGCAGAAGCATCATCCATGCCAAGCCCATCACCAAGGAGACCACGATGCACTACACCGACCCGCAAAATGCGCCCATACTATTCAACACGCCCTTCTGCCTCCTCGCTTCCCACGAATCTGAGCTGAAGGAATGGACAGGAAAATACGAGAGCGACTACTCCCCCATCCATAAAAACCTGACGGCCAACCGTTTCATCGAAAACGACAGCTTGAATATAGACACCCTCCCGAGCAATGTGGTCGTCATCATCCTGAAAAACGTCGGGCAGGAGATGCTGGGCTATTACAGCCACGACCGTCGATTCCAACTCACGCCTTTCCTCGACTCCTTACTGACCGAGAGCCTCACTTTCAATGGGATGTCGAACAGCAGAAGAAGCCTTGAGGTGCTACCTTCCATCCTAGCCAGCATCCCGCCGATGATGGAGAACGACTTCGTGAGATCGCCTTATGCCGACAACGACTTTGACGCCTTCTGCCAGCACTTGCAGAGGCGGGGCTACAACACCATCTTCATGCACGGTGGCAAAAACGGGGTGCAAGGCTTCGACGACTTTGCGCGCCGTGCCGGTTTCAGCAAGTACTTCGGCCGCATCGAGTATGGCGACGACAGCGATTACGACGGACAGTGGGGCATCTACGACGGCCCCTTCCTGCAATATGCCGTCAAGACCTTGAGCCGTGTCAAGGAGCCTTTTGCCACGGCCATTTATACCCTTTCGTCGCGCTATCCCTACAAGGTGCCCAAGGACTTCGAATTGCCTAAGGAGAGCTACTTCTGGACGGGCTTCGAGAAGACCGTCTACTATGTGGACTGCGCCATGAGGGACTTCTTCCAGTCCGCCTCGCAGATGCCTTGGTACGACCGCACCCTGTTTGTCATCACATCGGATTATTCCAACAGCGAGCACTTCCAGCCCGAATACAGCAACGTCTGGGGCATGTATTCCATCCCAGTAGCCTTCTATTATCCCGGCAAAATCAAGGCTCAGCGTTGCGACGAGCTAGCCCAGCAAATCGACCTCGGACCTTCCATCCTCTCCGCACTCGAAGTCAACGACACCTTGTTTGCCTTCGGGCGCAACCTCTTCGACACGCTCAGCGAACAAGCCTTCGCCAGTTACTACAACCTCACTTACCAGTATTGCGACGGAACTTATCTGGTGCAGTCCGACGGTGACACGCCTTTTGGCATCTTCAAGCCCATCAGCGACTCACTCTTGAGCGACAACCTCCTCGACCGCCTGCAGTGCCCCGATATCTACGACAAGTTGTACCGTTTCCTTCAGGTGTACAACAACAGGATGATCTCCAATGAATTAAAACCCACAATTGACGACTTATATGAGCAAGCAGAAGATACGATTCATTATTAACCCCATCTCTGGAAAGAAACACAAAGACCATCTTCCGCAGCAAATCGAGGAGCACCTTGACCATTCGAGGTTTGACTACGAAATCTTCATCTCGAATTATGCGGGGCATGCCTCCATCCTTGCCCAAGATGCCATCAACCAGCACGTTGACATCCTTGCCGTAGCTGGCGGCGACGGCTCCATCAATGAGGTGGGCACAACGCTCATCGGCACCGATATGGCATTGGCAGTCATTCCTTGTGGCTCAGGCAATGGTTTATCGCGCTGCATGAACCTCCCTCTCGACCCCATCAAGGCCCTGCAAGTCATCAACAAGAACTATCGGCGCAAGATTGACACCGTGACTGTCAACGACAAGTCTTTCATCAGCATTTCAGGAACGGGTTATGATGCCAAGGTGGCCGAGGACTACAGCAAAGACATACGTCGTGGCTTCGAGACCTATTTCAGGTACATCATCCGCAACTACATCACCATGGAGGAGCAGCCCTACACCATCGTCATGCCCGATGAAACGCTGGACGTCAAAGCGTTCTTCATCTCCTTCGCCAACTCCAACCAAATGGGCTACGACTTCCCCATCTCGCCTCATGCCTCGTTGTGGGACGGCAAGGTGGACCTTTGCATCGTGCAAAAACCCAATCCTTTTGAACTGCCCATCATGGGAGGTTTTTTGATTGACGGGATGATGGACAAAGCCCCGAAAGTCAAGATCATCCAAACGCCCGAAGCCACCATCATCCGCCCCAAGGCCGAGGTCATCAACCTCGACGGCGAGTCGGTGATGATGGGAAAAGACCTTCATCTTAAAGTCAACCCATTAAGTCTCAATATCATCTGCAATGAAACACAGAAGTGACAACAACGGCACCGTGTACTCCACCAACCCCGACTTCGTCTTCGGCTACGGCGAAGAAGAAGCCGTCACCCTGGAGCCTGCCAAGCAAAACCTCCGTGTGATGCTCGACAAGAAGCAGCGTGCCGGCAAGAAAGTAACCCTCATCACGGGCTTCCAAGGCTCTGACTTCGACCTTGCCGTTTTGGGCAAGGAGTTGAAATCGGCTTGCGGCGTGGGCGGCAGCGTCAAAGATGGAGAAATACTATTGCAAGGCGACTTCCGTGAGAAGGTATTGGCCCTGCTCTTACAAAAAGGATACACGAAAACCAAAATCAGCGGAATATGATTGAAAAATACATAGAAATACTGAAAAACACAGGGCTGCGGCTTCATTTTGGCGAAGCGTTGTCCGTCGGCATAGCCGAAACTCTGGCAACGCTCTCGCTGCTTTTGCTTGGCTTTGGGATATATTTTCTCGCAAAATTCATCCTGAAAAAATCCATCTACGGCATCATCCAGCGTTCCACCTCCAAATACGATGACTTATTGCTGAAAAACAAGGTGTTGAATCGCATTTGTTTGCTCATCCCCGCCCTTCTCACGGCTGCCTTGCTCCCCGACGTCCTCCCTGATTTTCCAGAGGCGGCAGCATCCTTGCTGAAGTTGGTCAGGATCTTTGAAATCATCATTTATACGATGATCCTCAGCTCCATTGTGACGACATTGGAGGACATCTACAACACCCACGAGATGTCGAAACTCAAGCCCATCACGGGCTTGGTGCAAGTCATCAAAATCGTGCTATACGTGGTGGCTTGTTTGGTCATCATCGCCTACCTTTTGGACACCAAGCTCACCACCATCCTCATCAGTTTGGGCACCATGTCGGCAGTATTAATGTTGGTTTTCCAAGACACCATCAAAGGCTTTGTGGGCAGCATACAGCTCTCGGCCAACGACATGCTCCGCATCGGCGACTGGATTGCCATGGGGCCCGCCGACGGCAATGTACTGGAAATCAACCTCACCACAGTGAAGGTGCAGAATTGGGACAACACCATCACGACCATCCCGACCTACAGTTTGGTCTCCAGCCCGTTCACCAACTGGCGCGGCATGTCGGAGTCGGGCGGACGACGCATCGCCCGCACCATCAACATCGACGTGAACACCATACGCTACTGCACACCAGAGATGATTGAGAAATACAAGCACTATTCCCTCATCAAGGACTATCTCACACAAAAAGAAGAAGACATTCTCGAATACAACAAGGCCAACCGCATCGACACGAGCGAGATCATGAACGGTCGCCAGCAGACCAACCTAGGTGTTTTCCGCGCCTATATCAAGGCTTACCTGAACAACAACCCGAAGCTGAACCACAACCTCACCATGATGGTCAGGCAGATGCAGCCCACCGAGTTTGGTATCCCGTTGCAAATCTATGCTTTCAGCAACGACAAGAGATGGGTCAACTACGAGGAAATCCAAAGTGACATCTTTGACCATATCATTTCGGCGGCGACGATGTTTGATTTGAGGATATACCAAAAACACTAAGACGCGCTTCGCGTCATTGCGAGCGGAGCGAAGCAATCTAGACTACCGACTTCATCCCTAGATTAACTCCGTTGAATCTTCGATTTGCTTCGTCGTTCCTCCTCGCAATGACGGCAAGCGACAAAACAGTAAGTATAATAATGAACGCAGGAAGAGTTTTTACTGAAAAGTATTTGCGACTGATGTTCAAGTCGTTGCGGGATGCCACGCCTGACGAGGTGATGGAGGAGTTGGAGCATTGCCGTCGCGAGAACCGCCGCCCTGTGAGAGTGCCGCGCTATTTCAGAGGCTACTTCACCGAAGAGAAATTCAATGCGTCAACGGGT
>Ga0247608_10007930_pt1 | contig 10819 bp, 11 predicted proteins | sample 176DNAGHGlowgp2_FD_193490 | JGI IMG/M metagenome (GOLD analysis project Ga0247608, IMG submission 193490) | Sheep rumen microbial communities from Palmerston North, Manawatu-Wanganui, New Zealand - 1766 DNA GHGlow gp2 | ecosystem: Host-associated > Mammals > Digestive system > Stomach > Rumen ... | reverse complement strand
CCATGTAATACACGATGACCTACACCTTTAATTTCATCTAATGATTTAACAGCACCATGTTTTACTAATTCATCTAATAAAACTTGTACAGCTTCACTATGATTCTTTAAATATTTTGCTCCTTTAATTTTTTCTCCATTTACTTTAGTTGTCCAGAAACTATCTTCTAATCCAATTTTTTCAATATAACCACTAATTAATACTTTTTCTTCAGGCATATCAAATAATTGAAATTTTAAAGAACTGCTTCCAGCATTTACACATAAAAATTTCATATTATCTCTCCTTTTCAATATACATATTTTATCAAAAAAACTGTAAAATGACAATAAATAATAATATGAAAATATAAAGATATGCTATAATTTAAATAATAGGAGAAGTATATGGAAGAACAATTAAAACAATTAATAGAACAAGCTAAGGCAGCTAATAATTCTGTACTAGTAGCACAACTAACTCAAGCATTAAACACTGTTTTAGCAAGTAAAAAAGAACAACCATCAACAAATACTATTGGTACACTTCCTCGCGAACCTGCAATTGCACCTGTTTGGGGTGCTGATTATAGTACAGCTTATTTTCAAGAATCTGAGGAAAAAGAAACAACTCCTGTACGTACCGAAGAAGAAAAAGAAGAAATAAGAAAAAAATTACGAGAATCAGAAGAAAGAGTTCGTCAACAATTAGAATGGGCAAAGCAACAACCAAATGAACCAGAAATGACATATACAGGCGATTTAACTAATTTACCTGATCATGTTAAAGCAGAAATTATTAAAAGAATACAATCAAAATCTAATGTTGAAATTTCTGAAATAGATAGTGTTTATCAACATGGAAATTATATTGTTGTAGATGCAAAACAAAGTAATGGTAACTTTATTGGATCAGAATTTACAATTCGTGATTTTGCAGAATTAGTTCATCATGCAAATACCTATAAACAAAATACAAAGCAAAAAGAAGACATAAAAAAAGTAGCTAATGGAGAAGTATCTAAACTTATAACAACAAAAAATAATAATAATATATTAGAAAGTAAGTATATGGATACACCTTCTCACGCTAAAAATTCAAAACTACGTACAGAGTTAAATAGTATATTAGTTACATTAGCTTTAGATGATATAACAAAGCAACAAAAAGGCGCAATGAAAATATGTAGTCTACTAGATACATTTGAAGAACCTGAAGATATCGAAGACATACAACAATTTCTAGAAGATATTTCAAAAATTGGACGCGTTGGTTTAGAAACTAAAGAAACAGTAATCAGCGCATACAGTAATAGAGACAAACAAAAAGAAATATATACTAAGTACTTTGATGATCAATATGAAGATTTAACTAAAAGTTTAAATCTAGCAGATATGGAATTAGATGAAATAAATAATAAAAGTTTGAAAGATACAAAAGACTTAGAAGATATAGAAACTAGATATCAAATAATACTACAAAAACTAGAAAAATTATATGATGAAACAGCAAGAAAAATAGATGATAAAAAGTCACAAGAATTAAAGAAAACTATAGAATATGTAAAAGAACAAATAAAAAATATTAAAAGCTATGGTAAAAGTATAAAAGACATAGAAGAATTTGTAAATCAATCATTTAATATATAAAACAAAAAACAAGGTTTAACCTTGTTTTTATTTTATAATAAATCACTAAATTCTTTTTCTACTTCATCAGTAACTTTAATTGTATTTAATTCTTCTACACATTTATCTATCATAGATTCATAATCAAATTTACTTTCTTCTTCTATACAAGTACCTAGTTTAGGATTAATTACAGGATGTTTTGGAACAAACACAGTACAGCAATCTTCATACGGAATAATACTAGTTTCATAAGTATCTATATCTCTAGCAATATCCATTATTTCTAGTTTATCAAAACAAGCTACTGGTCTAATTACTGGTAAATTAGTAACACTATTAATAACATTCATACTAGTTAATGTTTGTGAAGCAACTTGTCCTACACTTTCTCCATTTACTATTACTAATCCCTTATATTTCTTACATAATTTATCCATTATTCGATACATCATTCTTCTCATAATAGTAATCATATAGTCTTCTCTACAGTTCTTATATATTTCTTCTTGTATAGGAGTAAAATTAACTATATGTAAATTAATATGATCAGTATAACTACTTAACTTCTTACATAAAGAAATTACTTTATTACGAGCTTCTATACTAGTATGAGGCATAGCTTCAAAATACACTGCATCCAAAGTCATTCCTCTTTTCATAGCAAGGTACCCTGCAACAGGAGAATCAATTCCACCACTTAACATCAACATACCTTTAGATTGAGTACCTACTGGATATCCGCCACTACCTTTATATGAATTAAAATATATAAAACTAGTTTTTTCTCTAATCTCAACAGTAATCCATAAATCAGGATTATGAACATCTACCTTAGATTCAGTATTTTTTAATATTAAACCTCCTAATACTCTATTATAATCTTGACTATGTATTGGGAAATTTTTATCACTTCTTCTAGTTTCTACTTTAAATGTATTAAAATCCATTTCTTTAACAGCACTTAATACTTTATCTTGAATAGTCTTATCATCTGTCTCAACTATATAAGCAATATGATAAGTATGAATACCAAATACACGAGATACAATACTCTTAATAGAATCTAAATCTTTCTCTAAGAATTCTATATACATTCTAGCTCTATCTTTATGTATTTTTACTTCAAATCCATCTAATTTACTTTTTAAATTTTTATACAATGTATTAATAAAAAAATTACGATTAGCTTTCTTAGTAGATAACTCACCATATTTAATTAATATAACACGATCCATAAAATCACCACGCACATATTTTAGCAAAAATCCATAAAAAAAACAACCGAAGTTGTTTATTTTATTAATTTCTTAGTACGATATAAAGTTTTAGTAACTACTACACATTCATTCTTTATAGTACTAGCTCTATAATGATCACTTCCATAATCATTATTAATTAATGAAACGAAGTATAATTCTTCTACATAATCTTTATATTTTTCTTTTCCACCATCTAAACAGTTATATAAAACTTTCTTTTCTAATTTTGCTTTTTTATTAGTTTTAGGTTTCTTTTCTGTCCAAGCACTTACTTTATATAGTGGAATATCTTCATAACTAGTAGTAATTCTAAAATCATCTATTAGATAATCATCACATCTTAATGTAGTTTTAGGTTTACCTTCATTCATATCAACTTTAGATTCAGATAATGAACAATCTTTACCACTAAATGGACTCTTTATAGCAGGAAGGAATCCTCCAGTAACTGCTTCTCCTAAATAAGCTATTTCTGTATTATGGAAACTAGCAATATTAGCTACTATTGTTTTATTAAAATTAACTGCATCCTTTTTCATAGTAGTATAACGCTCTTTATTAGCAACACCTATAAAATACCATAACACTAATACTACAGCAATCATAAAGATTACTATCATTGTTAATAATTCAAATTTTCCTATTCCTTTATTATTTTTCATATACACTTACCAACTTTCTATAAATATTTTCATCTACTTTTGAAGTAGCTTTAATAGATATATCTAATGCTTCTTTATAATTACCTTTATAAAACATCTTTTCAGCATCTGAGAGTTCTTTATCAACCTCATCTATTGAATTTCTATATCTATTACCATAAACAATTACCATTTCTGCCATCTTAGCAGTTTTAACCATATTCATCGTTGTATTATAAAGTTTTAATACTAAATCTCTTGCTGTATCAACTCTAGTATTTAATACCTTTATAACGATTGGTTTCTTTTCTAATTCTTTTATTACCTCTATTATAGCATCATTTGCTTCTCTAAGTTGTACATAATAATTATCTGTAATAACAGGTAATTTATAACTTCTAATTTCATTTTTACATGTCTTTAAGAAATCTTCTATTTCTTCTAACTGTTCTCTAGCTCTTAACTCATCATCATACATATTACCAAGTGATTTTAATGCTTTATCAAAATCATCTTCCATAATAGTAAGTCTATTAGTTAAATCATCAACTTCTTCATTTAATACTGAATATGGACTAGATTTAGAATCATCTTGAGCAATCATCTTACGATAATCATCATTAATAACTACTAATGTCTTATTAACTTCATCGATTATTGATACATCTTCATCACTTAAATCATACATATTCTTAATATCATCTAATTGATTATATACATCTTGTACTAAATGATTGGTCTTATCTAATTTAGTATAAAAACTACTGACATTTTCTTCATATACTTTTCTAGATAATCTTTCTTTTTCAAAATCTACAAATAATGAATCATAATACTCAAGCATTGTTTTTAAATCAAACATAGCTCCTTCTAGATTAAGTACCTTTACTTTATCCATTATTTTTTCAATATTCTTTTTAGATTCTTCTATATTATAATCAATATTTAAATAATCTAAAACATATCCATCATTAACCATTTCTTTATGAGTATTAGCCACTTCATTCATTCTATTAGGAATAATCTTTTGACTCATTAATAATATATCAGGCATTTCACTAATAATAATATCCATATGTTCTATCATAGTATCTAGTGCCTTACATATATTAACTACTTCACTATACTCATTATCTTCCATAACTTTTTCAAAATCTAAGAATCTTTTTTCTATGTTTTCAAGTTGTAATTCTATAGCTTCTTGCATAAAATCATATAATTCTTTATGATCTTGATACTCTTTAGTTAATGTTCTATATTTAGCTTTAAGTTTAGTAACAATATTACGATATTTTTCTTCACTTAATGTAATATCTTTTATTTCCTCAAGTAAATGTTCTGCAGCTTCTCTTACTTTATAAATTTCTATTTCAGTTGAAGCAATACGATATCCGCAGTTTTTATAATCCCTTTTATCTACATAGATATCTAAATCTATCAACATATCATCTATAACAGTTAATCTACGAGTTTTAATATCTTCAAATTTTTCTTGCCACTTATTATATTTTTCTTCCATCTTATCATTTTTAATAATTGGCTCAACTTTAGAAAGTTCCAAAAGTACTGGAGTAGAAGCAATCATATTACGTTCTATCTCCAAGTTTTTAACCTTGTTACGATAGTACTTCAGTTCTGCCTTTCTAACTAAATGAAGAATTACAATAACAATAATCAGTGCAATAACTACAGCTGATCCTATAATAAGAAATTGTCCTTGCATGCCTTCACCTCTATTCTAAACATTATTTTATCATATATACCATACATTTTTCTACATTTTACGATAAAATTTCATATTTTTTCATACAATCAAGTTAAAAAGTAAACAATTCCTTGACATATCAACGTTTTTACAATATAATTAATAGTGCAAATTCCTGAAACAGCAGGTTTAGAATATTTTAAAGTGTTTTCCATTAAAAAGTAGCAGTTAGCTGTCAACGTGAAAGGAAAACTCCCTAAGATATGACTAAACCCTTCAAGACTTTGTAATAAAGGAAAGGAGAAATATTATGTCAAGATATACAGGATCAAGTTTTAAACAAGCTCGTCGTGTTGGTTTCTCAGTTGCTGAAACTGGAAAAGAATTAGCTCGTCGTCCATATGGACCTGGTCAACATGGTAATGACCGTAAAGGTAAATTATCTGACTATGGAACTCAATTAAAAGAAAAACAAAAAGTTCGTTTCATGTATGGAGTAAACGAAAGACAATTCAGAAAAACATTTGATGAAGCTAGTAAAATTGCTGGTATTCATGGTACTAACTTCTTAAGATTATTAGAATCTAGATTAGATAACTTAGTATACAGAATTGGTTTTGCATCAACTAGACGTGGAGCTAGACAATTAGTTAACCACGGACACGTAACTGTTAATGGAAAGAAAGTTGATATTCCATCATACAGAGTTAAAGTTGGGGACGTTATCTCATTAAAAGATGCTGATAAAAACTTAAAAGTAGTTGCTGAAAGCTTATCTAAAGTTACTAAGAGAGTTGAATTCATTAATTATGATGAAAACAAAATGGAAGCTACTTACGTAAGATTACCAGAAAGAAATGAATTAAATGCTGATATTGATGAAGCATTAATCGTTGAATTCTATAATAAGTAAAAATAAAAAGAAGACTAAGTCTTCTTTTTTTATATCTCAAATTCTAAATATTCGGAATTTTCTATATTTCTTTCAAATACATTACCTTTCAATTCTTTATTTCCTAGTAATAATTTAAGTGCCTTTACTGGAGCACTATGAGTAACTATTAAAATAGTAGTATCGGAAGGATACTTATTTTTTATATATTCTAAGAAATCCCTACATCTATCAATTACATCTCTAACAGGTTCTACTCCCATATCGTTACTATTCAAATCATAATCCCAGTATTTACTAACATCATATGTATCTCTTTTTTTACCCTCTAGTTTACCTAAATCTCTTTCAATTAATCGATCATCTCTAATCATTTCACATCTATCACCAATTAAAATAAAAGCAGTCTCTACGCATCTAACTAATGGAGACATATAACAATAATCTATTTTCTTATCAAGTAATTTTTCCCTTAGCTTTTGGCATTGTCTTCTTCCTGTATCATTTAATAAATTATTAATTCTCCCCTGCATAATACCATTAAAATTAGCTTCAGTTTGACCATGTCTTACTAATATTATTTTCATATAATCACCATAATAATTATATCATAAAAAATAGATGTCCAAGACATCTATTTATATATACCTACATAGTATTTTTTCTTACCTCTACGTACTACTAAATATTTAGAATCAATACAAGCTGATTTAGTAACAACAAACTCTAAATCAGTAATCTTATCTCCATTTAAAGTAATAGAACCATTACTTATAAATTCACGAGCTTCACGTTTACTAGAGCAAACACCACTTTCTACTAATAAATCAACTATATTTAAATCATTATTAATTTCAAATGGAACAAGTCCTTTAAAAGCATCTTCAACTTCTTTAGAAGTAAAACTCTTAATATCTCCACTAAATAATGATTCAGATATACTAAGTGCTCTATTAAAACTTTCTTCTCCATGTAAATCAGTAATTATTTGTTTAGCAAGTTCTTTTTGAGCCAATCTTAATTCAGGAGATTCATTGTGTTTTTTCATAATATCAATGATTTCTTCTACACTTAAGAATGTGAATACTTTTAGATATTCTTCTACTTTTTCATCCCCAGTATTAATTAAGTATTGATATAACTCATAAGATGAAGTCTTAGTTTCATCTAACCATAAAGCATTACCTTCACTTTTACCAAATTTTTTACCGGTAGAATCAAGTATCAATGGCATAGTAAATCCATATACTTGTTCACCTTCCATTTTTCTAATTAAATCAATACCTGTAGTTATATTACCCCATTGATCAGAACCAGCAGCTTGTAAAGTAACTCCTTTTTCTCTAAATAAATGTAAATAATCATATCCTTGAAGTAACATATAAGAAAATTCAGCAAATGTAATACCTGTTTCTAATCTTCTTCTTATTATATCTTTATCTAACATATAATTAACATTAATATATTTACCTACATCTCTTAAAAAATCTAAAAATGAAAACTCTTTCATCCAATCATAGTTATTAACTACCTCTACATCATTACCAACTATTTTTTTAACTTGTTTAGATAAACCATCTACATTTTTATCAACAGTTTCTTTAGATATTATTTCTCTTTCAGCAGTTGGTCTAGGATCTCCAATAAGACCTGTAGCACCACCTACTAATAATATTGGATGATGTCCAGCTTTAGCTAATCTCTTAGCAGTTACTAAACTAGAATAATGCCCTAAATGTAAACTATCTGCTGTAGGATCAGTTCCCCAATAAAATGTTAGGCTCTCATTGTTTAATTTATCTTTAATATCATCACCAGCTAAATCCTTAACAAGGCCTCTCCATTCTAATTCCTCAAATAATGTCATATTCTTTCCTCCTTCAAAAAAAAACGCGAAATAATCAATCCTAAGGACGAATTATTCGCGGTACCACCTTAATTCATAGTAATCTATGCACTTAAACTTTAACGCAGTAAACGATGTTTTCTAAAAAGGTGTAATTCATAAAATAATATTTCTAATTTTCACCAACCATTAGATCTCTAAATAATAATTATTTTACTACTAAGTCTTTCTCACTGAAAACTTAACTATATTTTATCATAAAAAAATAAAAAGTCAAATGACTTCTTATTTATCTTCTTTTTTAGCTTTTTCTAATTTCTTTAAAGCATCTTTAGAAACTTTAATTACATTTTCTAATACTTTTTCAGCTGTATTCATTAAAGCAGGAGTTCCTTTTTCTTTAGCTAATACAACTAATTCTTCTGCCTTAGCTTTTGCTTCTTCTCCTTTTTTCTTAGCAATAGATAAAGCTTTTTCTTTATCCATATCTGCAAGTTCTGCTTTAATTTCTTCTACTTTCTTATCAAATTGTTCTTTTACTTCTTGAACATCAATCTCTTTAGCTTGATCAAGTAATTCATCTAATTTCTTTTTTAAATCAGCTCTTAATTCACTACCTTTTTTAGGAGCAAATAATAATCCTAAACTAGCACCAGCTAAAGCACCTAAAATAAATCCTCCATAATGTTTCTTTTTCTTTCCTTCTTTACTCATCTTCTTCATCCTCCTTTAATTTTTTACTAAATATTTTACCAATAGCAGTTGTAATACCAGTAACTATAGAACTACTGATACCCGCAAAACTATTAGCAGTCTTACTTAATAATGATATAGCTCCTTCAAACTCATCTAATTTATCTTGAGCATCCTCAACCATATCTTCAACATTATCTAAAATCTTAATTGCTTTAAGTCCTAATATAATTAATACAATTAATAATACAATACCTGCTATATATAATATTATAGGTAAAATTTCATTCAAAAATTCCATTTTTATTCTCCCTTTCTATTAATTTTCTTCATACATTGAATCAATTAAATCAAATAAATTATCATCATCAGGTTCTGTTTCTTTTTCTACTTCCATTTTAATATCATCAAATTTTTTTTCTTCTACTTCAACAGGTTCTTCTTTTATCTCTTCTTTTATATCTTCCTTGACTTCTTCTTTTATATCTTCTTTTATTTCTTCTTTAGGTTCTTCTTTTTGTATTTTAGTTCGATCTGTACTTACATCTACATAATCTACATTATATTCTAACCCTAAATCTTCAAAATATTCTTCTGCATCACCCATAGTTAATTCTTTAACTTCTGGCTTAGATCTATCACTTAAATCAACCATTACATTATCTTCAGCATTATTTTCTACTTCAAAGATATTTTCTTCAACTTCTGGTTCTGTTTCTTTTTCACTACCATAAGCTTTAGCTCTTATGTCATCAACATTCATATTGCTTCTTGTATAACCAGTTAATCTAATCTCTTTTTTTTCCTTAACATCTTCTTTTTTATAGTTCTTATCTAATACACCATAAATTGGTGAAATAATTGGACTTGGTTTAAAATAAGTTTTTTCTCCTTTTTCATAAGTACCATATTGATGAACAGGAACATTATATGAAGAATGATTGTTCATACCATATAAGTTTGATTCACTACTACTTCTATAATTAGGATTATTATAAGTAGTAATTGGTGTATAAACTTCTTCTATTTTTTCTTCTTTATATTCACCATATAGAGGTCTTTCTTCAACAATAGGTTCCTCTACTTTATCTTCACCTAAATACTCTGGTTCATCATCAACTTTGAAATCATTATCATCCATAAACTTAAATTGTTCACGAGGCTTTTCTTCCTCTAAAGGACGAACTTCGAAATCTTTATCAATTAATTCTTCTTCTTGTAATTCCTCTACCTTATCTTCTCTCTTACCAGGTAAAACAACTCTTTTAGCTATAGGTTTTTCTTCTTGTTTTTCTTCTACTCTGTCTTTTTTCTTTTCCCTTTTTTCTTTTTTAGGTGGTTCTTCAACTTCTACATACTCAACTTCAAATAGAGCATTTTTTATTTTATCAAATACACCCATAAGTCACCCTCCTACTAATCATTTAAGTCTATTTTCTCATCCTCTAGATCCTTCTTATATTTATCTGTTTCTTCTCTTTTTACTACATCTAAGAAAGATTCTTTAGAAGAATTTGCTTTAAATAAAGTATAATCTTCCTCTTTATAATTTATTTTATTTTCTCCAATTAAACTTTCTAATACAACATTATTATATTTTATTGTTCTAAGAACTAAACACATATTAGTAACTACATCAACTAAATCATCTTCACTTACATAAGCTTCCATCTTAGCATAATTATATACAAACTGTATAAAGTACTTACCATCTACTTCATCTATTTGAATATAACCAGTTTTACCATTATAATCCAATCTCTTAGAATAATGCGCATCATTTTTTATCTTATAATCATTTTCTGTTTTATGATAATAACTAATCGCATCAACATATAAATAATATTTATTATTGTTTTTATCTTTTAATATTGCATTATAATCATCTTTATCTAAAAAACCCAAACCTTTTGGTAAATAATATTTATATCCTTCATAATAAACATTATATAATTTAGTTTTTTCAGACATAAGAGTTTTTATATTCTTACCAATATCATTATCATCAAGTTTATTAATACTGCAACCCGTTACCAAAACAGTAACAATAGAGAGTAAAACAATTAATCTTTTCATAATTTTTTCACCTACTCTTATATCATTATATCATTATTTCATAAAATATGAAAACTTTTTCTATTTATTTACATCTTTATTACACATTACATAATAT
>Ga0247608_10007928_pt1 | contig 10821 bp, 20 predicted proteins | sample 176DNAGHGlowgp2_FD_193490 | JGI IMG/M metagenome (GOLD analysis project Ga0247608, IMG submission 193490) | Sheep rumen microbial communities from Palmerston North, Manawatu-Wanganui, New Zealand - 1766 DNA GHGlow gp2 | ecosystem: Host-associated > Mammals > Digestive system > Stomach > Rumen ... | reverse complement strand
ATGCCCTCACGGAGAGGCCCATATCGGAAAGTTTGGTAAGGAGAAGGTGACGCATCCTCAGGGACTCCTCGTCAAGCTCCTTGCTGTCTGTCTCTACGGCAGACTCGATGGCGATCTTCTTGTCGTCTGTGAAGAGCTTGAAGTGATAGATGAGGATGTTGGCTGCATCCTGCAGAGCGGCCTCCGGGGTGATGGAACCGTCGGTGACAATCTCAAGGAGGAGCTTTTCGTAGTCGGTCTTCTGTTCAACGCGGTAGTTCTCCACGGTCCAGTTGACCTTCTTTACAGGGGTGTAGATGGCGTCCACGGGAATTGTGCCGATGGGCGTGTTCTCATCCCTCTCCTCTTCGGCCGGAACGAAGCCGCGGCCCTTGGTGATGGTCAGGGTGATTTCAAGTTTTACGGAAGGCTCGAGTGAGCAGATGTGCAGTTCCGGATTCAACACCTTGAAAGAAGACAATCCCTCTGAGATGTCCTCAGCGGTAAATTCGGATTTGCCGCTGATTGTGATGTTCGCCACTGCGCTGTCCTCGGTTTCCACCATGCGGCGGAAGCGGACCTGCTTCAGGTTGAGGATAATGTCCTGCATTCCCTCGATAACGCCGGGAATGGTCTGGAACTCGTCCTGGACACCACTGACCTGAATTTCGGAGATGGCGAAACCTTCGAGTGAGGCAAGGAGAATACGACGGAGGGCATTGCCGATGGTCTGGCCGTATCCGGGTTCCAAAGGACGGAACTCGAAACGTCCGACGGTGTCGGTGCCTTCGAGCATGATCACCTTGTCCGGTTTCTGAAATGCTAAGATTGCCATAGTCTTTTGGGTGTTTAGTCTGTTACTTGGAGTAGAGGTCAACGATAAGCTGCTCGTTGATGTTCTCGGGAATTTCCTCGCGGGCGGGGACATTCAGGAACTTGCCGCAGAGATTGGTGGCGTCGAGCTCGAGCCAGGAATACTTCGTTGCGGAAGCGATGCTGTTCTGGATAACCTCAAGGCTCTTGGAGCGCTCGCGGACGGCGATTACCTGACCGGGCTTCACCTGGCAGGACGGGATGTTGCAGATTGCTCCGTCCAGGGTGATGTGGCGGTGAAGGACAAGCTGACGGGCAGCTGCGCGTGAAGGAGCGAAACCAAGGCGGTACACCAGGTTGTCGAGACGTGCTTCGAGGAGGAGAATGAGGTTCTCACCTGTCTGGCCCTTCATGCGGGCTGCACGTGCATAGGTGTTGCGGAACTGACGCTCCAGTACACCGTACATATATTTGACTTTCTGCTTCTCCTTGAGCTGGGTGCCGTACTCTTTCTGCTTTTTGCGCTTTGCAGCAAGGCCGTGCTGTCCGGGAGGGGTATTTCTCTTTTCGAAGGTCTTGTCAGGGCCATAGATGGGCTCGCCGAATTTACGGGCGATGCGGGTGGTAGGACCAGTATATCTTGCCATGTTAGTTCTCCTTTAAAATTAAACTTTACGGCGTCCCTTAGGGCGGCAACCATTGTGAGGCATAGGTGTTACGTCGATGATTTCGGTAACGACGATACCTGCGTTGTTGATGGTACGGATTGCAGACTCACGTCCTGCACCGGGACCCTTAACATAGCACTTTACCTTGCGGAGACCTGCGTCGAATGCAGACTTGGAGGCGTCTTCTGCTGCCATCTGAGCGGCATAGGGAGTGTTCTTCTTGGAACCACGGAAACCGCACTTGCCGGCAGAGGACCAGCTGATCACCTGACCCTGAGCGTTGCAGAGGGACACGATGACATTGTTGAAGGTGGATGAAATATGGGCTTCGCCATAAGCCTCAACCTTGACAACTCTCTTCTTTGTTGTTGTAGTTTTCTTTGCCATAATTCATCTGGGATTACTTGGTTGCTTTCTTCTTGTTGGCAACGGTCTTCTTGCGGCCCTTACGTGTACGGGCGTTGTTCTTGGTGCTCTGACCACGGACGGGGAGACCTGCACGGTGACGGATGCCACGATAGCAACCGATATCCATGAGGCGCTTGATGTCCATCTGGACTGAGCTGCGGAGCTCGCCTTCGATCTTGTACTCATTGTTGATGAGTGCACGGATGGCTGCAATCTGCTCGTCGTTCCAGTCCCCGACTTTGACAGTGGGGTCGATGCCACAGGTGTCCAGAATCTTCTTGGCGCTGCTGCGGCCGATACCGAAGATATAGGTGAGGCCTATAACTCCATGTTTGTTGTTCGGTAAATCAACACCGGCTATTCTTGCCATATTCTATCTGTACTATTTAATAATTACACATTAACCCTGGCGCATCTTGAACTTGGGGTTCTTCTTGCAGATCACGTAGAGGCGACCTTTACGCCGGACGATTTTGCAGTCTTCACTGCGCTTTTTGATGGAGGTCTTGACTTTCATCGTTATCTGATTTTTATTTGTATCTGAAAGAAATTCTTCCTTTGGTTAAATCGTAAGGTGATATTTCCACTTTGACCCGGTCACCGAGAAGGATATGGATAAAGTTCATCCTCATCTTACCGGAAATGTTGCAGAGGAGGACATGACCATTCTCCAGTTCAACGCGGAACATTGCGTTGGGAAGGGTCTCGATCACTGTTCCATCCTGCTCGATAGATACTTGCTTGGACATCGTTAAAAACTCACTTTAAAATTTAATCGAACCATCTTTCTCAATGTAATCGAAGGTCGAAAGCTGAACTGCTTTGCCTTTTCGGACAACAACCGTAAGCTCGTAATGGGCTGCGTTCTTGTGGTCTGCCGTGTGTACTGCCCAACCATTTTTTGCAAGGTACACTCCGCGGCCTCCCGCACAGATCATAGGCTCAATACAAATGGTCATTCCGTCTACAAGCCTTGCACCGTGGCCGCGTCTTCCGTAATTGGGGACGCCGGGCTCTTCGTGCATTTCACGGCCCACTCCGTGTCCTTCGAGTTCGCGGACAACGGAAAAACCGAATGACTCTGCGTACGACTGCACCGCGTATCCGATATCGCCGGTACGGTTACCTGCAACGGCTGCTTCGATTCCCTTGTACAGAGATGCCTTGGTGACATCCAGGAGTTTCCGGGTTTCGGCATCCACCTCCCCGACCGGGAAGGTGTATGCTGAATCTCCGTTGTAACCCTTGTACAGGGTGCCGCAATCTACGGAAACGATGTCACCCTCTTCGAGAGGACGGTCTGACGGAAAACCGTGGACCACCACATCGTTTACGCTCATGCACAGTGCTGCAGGAAAGCCGTCAAAACCCTTGAAGGAAGGAATAGCGCCGTGATCGCGGATGAAGGTTTCGGCCACCTCATTCAACTTCGCAGTTGTCACACCAGGGGCGACCAGTTTACCAACCTCTGCAAGAGTCCGTGACACGAGGTCTCCGTTGATGCGGAGCAGCTCTATCTCTTCTTCTGTCTTGGGTCTGATCATATCGACTTCCGATTCTACATTCAATTAATTACATGCCGGAACGTCCGGTAAGACGGCCGGTCTTCATAAGTCCGTCGTAGTGACGCATCAGGAGGTAGCTCTCTATCTGCTGGAGGGTATCCAGAACAACACCTACGAGGATCAGCAGCGAGGTGCCGCCGAAGAAGCTTGCGAACTGGTTGTTAACGCCCATGAGGTTAGCAAGGGCGGGAAGGCATGCGATGATTGCAAGGAAAATTGAACCCGGGAGGGTAACCTTGGTCATGATGCTGTCCAGATATTCGGCAGTCTTCTTGCCGGGCTTTACGCCGGGGATGAAGCCACCGTTACGCTTCATGTCTTCTGCCATCATGGTGGGGTTCACCGTAACGGCTGTGTAGAAGTATGTGAAGACTATAACGAGGAGACCGAATACAATGTTGTACCAGACGCTGGTGTAGCTGGAGAAGGCGGCTGCGATACCACGGGTGGCATCATAGCGGCCGAGCAGCATAGGGAACATCATAAGAGCCTGAGCAAAGATGATAGGCATAACACCCGCAGCGTTGATCTTGAGCGGGATGTACTGGCGGACGCCGCCATACTGCTTGTTGCCGATAACCCTCTTGGCATACTGCACAGGAACCTTCCTGACAGCCTGGACAAGAGCGATGGCTGCAATGATGACGAACACCCAGACTATCATCTCTACGATGAAGAACATGGGACCGCCCACGCCGTTGCCGGTGAACTTCTGGGTTGCTTCAGCAACGAGGGCGTAAGGGAGACGGGCAACGATACCGATCATGATGATCAGGGAAATACCATTGCCGATACCGCGGTCTGTAATGCGCTCGCCAAGCCACATGACAAACATGGAACCGGCCATCAGGATAACGGTGGATACCAGGTTGAACATGAAGTTGCTCCAGGTAACGGTGCGGGCTGCTGCAGGAATCATACCGGCAACATAGGCAGGGCCCTGGATGGCAAGGATAGCCACGGTGAGGTAGCGGGTAATCTGGTTCATCTTGCGGCGGCCGCTCTCACCTTCCATCTGCATTTTGCGGAAGGAGGGAACGAACATGCCCAGAAGCTGGACCACGATGGATGCCGAAATGTAAGGCATCACGCCAAGTGCAAATATCGAAGCGTTGCCGAAAGCACCGCCGGAGAACATGTTAAGCAGTCCGACGAGACCTTCCTGGGTACCGCTGATACCACCCTTCAGAGCCTCGGGATCGAGACCGGGAAGAAGGATGAAGCTGCCCAGACGATAGATCAGCACAAGAAGGATAGTGTATCCTATCCTCTTGCGCAGTTCTTCGATATTGTAGATGTTGCGTATTGTCTGAATGAACTTCTTCATCGCAGTCAAACTATTCAATTACGGTTGCTTTACCTCCGGCAGCTTCAATCTTTGCAATTGCAGAAGAGGAGAAGGCGTTTGCCTTTACCTCGATGGCGACATTGATTTCGCCGTTTCCGAGAACCTTTACGAGTTCTCCCTTGGATGCAGCACCTGCAGCGATGAAGGTCTCAGGAGTGAACTCCTTGACACCGAGCTTTTCGCTGAGAGCCTGGAGGGTGGAAACGTTAACGGCACGATACTCTACGCGGGTAGGGTTCTTGAAGCCGAACTTGGGAAGACGGCGCTGGATAGGCATCTGGCCACCTTCGAATCCGACCTTGTGCTCGTAACCGGCACGGGCCTGTGCACCCTTGGTACCACGGGTAGCAGTGCCACCCTTACCGGAACCCTGGCCGCGGCCAACGCGCTTTGTGTTATGGGTTGCGCCCTTTGCGGGCTTCAGATTTTCAAGTTTCATCTCTCTTATCTCCTTAGTCAATTACTTCGCAGGTAACAAGGTGCTGAACTTTCTCCAGCTGGCCGCGGGTGATGGGAGTGTCTTCCACGATCACGGTCTGGTGCATCCTGCGGATACCGAGAGTCTTAAGGTTTGCGATCTGACGCTTGGTCTCTCCGTTCTTGGAGCGAACCTGGGTAATCTTAAGCTTTGCCATAGTTTCTCAGTATTAACCGTTAAAAACTTTACTCATGGGAACGCCGCGAAGGCCGGCCACGGTGTAGGCGTCGCGCATCTCGGTGAGAGCTGCGATGGTAGCCTTTACCAGGTTGTGAGGGTTGGATGAACCCTTGCTCTTTGCAAGAACGTTCTGTACACCTGCGCTCTCGAACACGGCACGCATAGCACCACCGGCCTTTACACCGGTACCGGGAGCTGCGGGCTTCATGAAGACCTCAGCGCCACCGAAGCGGGCGACCTGCTCGTGAGGGATAGTAGTATTGATGACGGGGACCTTTACGAGGTTCTTCTTTGCATCCTCAACGCCCTTGGCGATGGCTGCAGTAACCTCATTGGCCTTACCAAGGCCGTAACCCACGACACCGTTTTCGTCACCGACGACGACGATAGCTGCAAAGCGGAAGTGACGACCACCTTTGGTGACCTTGGTAACGCGGTTGATGGCTACCAGTCTGTCCTTGAGTTCAAGGTCAGAGGTCTTTACTCTTTTTACGTTTGAATTTGCCATAGTAGTCTTCTGTATTAGAATGCGAGTCCGGCTTCACGGGCTGCATCTGCCAAACTTTTAACTCTGCCGTGGAACAGATATCCTCCGCGGTCGAAAGCGACGGCGTTGATGCCTGCTGCGAGGGCGCGCTCTGCGATAGCCTTACCTACGATAGCTGCAGCCTCGATGCCGCTCTTGCCTTTGGTTTCGGCTGCGAGGGCCTTGTCATTGGATGCAGCAGATACGAGGGTCTTGCCTTCGAGGTCGTTGATAACCTGGACGTAAATCTGCTTGTTGGAACGGAACACCACCATACGGGGACGTTCAGCGGTACCATTGACATGCTTGCGGATTCTGTAGTGAATCCTTCTTCTTCTTTCAATTCTGTTAAGTGCCATAACTGTGTCCTCCTTTTACTTGGCCGATGCGGACTTGCCAGCCTTGCGGCGGAGCTGTTCACCGACAAACTTGATACCCTTGCCCTTGTAAGGTTCGGGACGACGGAATGAGCGGATCTTGGCAGCGATCTGTCCGACAAGCTGCTTGTCTGCGCTCTTGAGGATGAGAAGCGGGTTCTCGCCTTTGCGGACCTGAGGGGTCTCTGCGGTGACCTCGGCAGGGAGCATGATCTGGATGTCGTGGGAATAACCCAGTGACATGGTGAGGAGCTGGCCCTGTGCAGCCACACGGTAACCTACGCCAATAAACTCCTGCTTGATGGTGAAGCCTTCAGCAACACCCACTACCATGTTGTGGACGAGTGCGCGGTAAAGGCCGTGCATGGAGCGGAAGCGGGGAAGGTCGCTGGGGCGCTCGAACTTGATTTCATTTCCCTCGATGGTGACCTTGATGTCCGGATCTACTTTCTGGGACATCTCGCCAAGAGGGCCTTTCACCTTCACAACGTTGCCGTCAAGGAGTTCAGCCTTGACACCGGCGGGAAGGACTACAGGTAATTTACCGATTCTTGACATAATGATATGTATGATTAATATACGTAGCAAATAACTTCACCGCCTACGCCAAGTTCCTTGGCTTCCTTGTCGGTGATGACGCCCTTGGAAGTGGAAAGGACTGCGATTCCGAGACCATTGAGGACGCGGGGCATGTTCTGGACGTCTGCATACTTGCGAAGACCAGGGGTGCTCACGCGGACGATGCTCTTGATGGCAGCGGCCTTGGTTTCAGGATGATACTTGAGGGCGATCTTTATAGTGTTATAGGGAGTTCCTTCAACCACCTTGTAGCTGAGGATGTAACCCTTTTCGCACAGAATCTTGGTGATAGCCACCTTCATTGTGGAGGAGGGAATCTCGACTACCTTCTTTCCTGCGAGGTAGGCGTTACGGATTCTGGTCAGATAATCTGCAATAGGATCAGTCATTTTCTTCTTCTTTAAAAGGTTATTACCAGCTTGCCTTCTTTACACCGGGGATGAGACCCTGGGAGGCCATTTCGCGGAACTGAATACGGCTGAGGCCGAAGTCACGCATGTAACCCTTGGGACGACCGGTAAGGGAGCAGCGGTTGTGGAGACGTACGGGGCTGGCGTTCTTGGGGAGCTTGTCAAGGGCTGCATAATCGCCGGCTTCCTTGAGAGCTGCACGCTTTGCGGCGTACTTAGCAACTAATTTCGCGCGCTTTACTTCGCGGGCTTTCATTGATTCCTTTGCCATGCTATCTTAGTTATTATGTTTCTTGAAAGGAAGACCGAAGGCCTTGAGAAGGGCGTGAGCCTCTTCGTCGGTCTTTGCGGTGGTCACGAAAGTGATCTCGACGCCGTGGATACGGGGGTTCTTGTCGATTTCAATTTCGGGGAAGATGATCTGCTCCTTGATACCAAGGGTGTAGTTGCCCTGGCCGTCCATCTTCTCGGAGATACCGTTGAAGTCGCGGATACGGGGAAGAGCAACGCGGATGAGGCGCTCCAGGAATTCGTACATGCGGACGTCGCGGAGGGTAACCTTTGCGCCGATGGGCATGCCCTTACGGAGCTTGAAGTTGGAGATATCCTTGCGGGAGGCGGTGATGACTGCCTTCTGTCCTGCGATGATGGAGAGTTCCTCGGCTGCTTCCTCGACAAGTTTCTTGTCCTGGGTAGCGTCGCCTACACCTTCATTGAGGGTGATTTTCACCAGGCGGGGAACCTGCATTACAGTATGATAGGAGAACTGCTTTACGAGAGCGGGGACAATCTCCTCCTTATAGACCTTCTTGAGGTCAGGGCAGTAGCCGGCGGGAAGAGCCTGGACTTCTGCGGTTTTTGTAGCTTTCTTTGCCATAATTACTTGATCTCCTCTCCAGTTGTTTTAGCAATGCGGACCTTCTTTCCGTCAACCTCCTTATGGGCAACCCTGGTGGGCTTGCCAGCAGCGTCCATGAGCTGAACGTTGGAGATGTGGATACCGGATTCCTGCTTGATAATACCTCCCTGAGGGGCCTTGGGGTTGGGTTTGGTATGCTTTGATACCATGTTCACGCCCTCTACGATGACGCGGTCCTTGCTGCGAAGAACCTCGAGGACCTTTCCTGTCTTGCCCTTGTCGTTACCGGCATTCACATACACGGTATCGCCTTTCTTGATGTTGAACTTTTTCATACTCTTCTAATCTTTTAAAGGACCTCGGGTGCCAGTGAAACGATTTTCATGTAGTTCTCGCGGAGTTCGCGGGCAACAGGGCCGAAGATACGGGTGCCGCGAAGTTCACCTGCGCCATTGAGAAGGACGCAAGCGTTCTCGTCGAAACGGATATAGGAGCCGTCGGGACGACGGATTTCCTTCTTGGTGCGGACGATGACGGCCTTGGTAACGGTACCTTTCTTGACATCACCACCAGGGATGGCGCTCTTGACGGTAACCACGATGGTCTCACCGATGGTTGCATAACGGTGGCGGGTACCACCAAGCACACGGATGCAGAGGACTTCCTTTGCACCGCTGTTGTCAGCAACCTGTAAACGTGTTTCCTGCTGTATCATATTACTTGACTTTTTCTACGATTTCAACTAATCTCCAGTTCTTGGTCTTAGAGAGGGGGCGGGTTTCCATAATGCGGACGGTGTCTCCCTCGGAGCACTCGTTCTTGGCATCCTCTGCGACGAACTTGGTGGTCTTCTTTACGAACTTGCCGTAAATAGGGTGCTTTTCGTGAGTTTCAACAGCCACGACGATGGTCTTGTCCATCTTGTTGCTGACCACGATGCCAACCCTTTCCTTGCGAAGATTTCTTTCCATAGGTCGATGTCTTAGTTAGTTCTGCTGTTTCTCTTTCTCTGCCAGGATGGTGATCATGCGAGCGATATCCTGACGGGTCTTCCTGATCTTGGAAGTGTCCTCAAGGGGAGAAATAGTGTGATTGAGCTTCATGGTGTCGAGGTTGTTCTTTTCTACCTCAATGCGGTCGCGGAGGTCTGCGATGGACATCTCACGTACTTCTGATACTTTCATTTTTACTCCTCCTCTAATTATTCTTCTACATAATCCCTGCGGACAACGAACTTGGTTGCCACGGGAAGCTTGTTTGCTGCAAGACGCATTGCCTCTTTTGCAGTCTCGAGGGAAACGCCCTCTGCCTCAAAGAGGATACGGCCCGGGGTGATGGGAGCTACGAAGCCCTGAGGGTCACCTTTACCCTTACCCATACGGGTATCGAGGGGCTTGGCGGTGAACGGCTTCACAGGGAAGACACGGATCCAGATCTGACCTTCACGGTTCATGTGACGGGAGATGGCCTGACGGGCTGCCTCGATCTGCTGTGCTGTGAGCCAGCAGTTTTCAAGGTTCTTGAGGCCGAAAGAGCCGAATGCGAGCTGGTTTCCACGACCGGAATTGCCCTTCATGCGGTTTTTCTGTTCCCTTCTGAATTTGGTTCTTTTAGGCTGTAACATTGCTGTAATGTTTTAAAATTTCCTTAATTAATCCCTAACTTATTGAAACTCAGCTGGTTGGGTGCTTTTTGCTCCAATTTCGGGATTGCAAAGTTACAAAATTTTTCTGAATCACCAAACTTTTTTACTAAAAAATCAAACATTTTCGACCGCGGTTTTTACAACTTAACTATACGGTTTTATCGGTACTTACGTATTTTGTTAAAAAAAACTTCCCTTCATTTTCGACATTCGCTTTTGGACATAGGCGGAACTATTATTCCCAAACCCTCGGACTATCGTCCTCGTCCCTCCCAACGCTTCGCGTCGGGCCCCTCCCACTCATGTGCCGTGGGCGGCGACAGGTTTGGGAATAATAGTTCCGCCTATGCATTTGGCAAAGTCTTTGTAAAACCATACCTTTGCAATGATGAAACGTATCGTACATATCGCAGTGGCGGCGGCACTTGCACTTCTTCCAATATCGGCAGGAGCGCAGGGTCACGTGAGGAAGGCGATGGAAAAAGCCCGTGAGAAGGAGCAGGCCATGGCTGCGCAGCAGGCCGCCCGGGAAAATGTTCCGGACGGCATCTTCATGCGCATGAAGGTAGAGAACGGAGACACCACTTTCATCGACAAGATTCCCGCAGTGTGGATTTTCGGCAGAAGGCCCCACGCCAGCGAGAAAGAATGGCGGAAGTATTACAAGCTGGTATATCGCTTTGCCAGGGTGTATCCTTATGCACAGGCATCCGGAGGGCTGCGCCATATTGTGGACAGCACCATCGAGGCCAACCACTACAACAGGTTCCAGCGGGAGCAGTATATTAATAAGGTACAGAAGCAGCTCTTCAAAGACTTCGAAGGCGCGCTCCACAAGATGACTATCTCACAGGGGGCCTTACTGCTCAAGCTCATCGACAGGGAAACCGGCATGCCGCCATATACCGTAATCAAGGAATACAAAAACGGAGCCGCCGCGGGCTTCTGGCAGGCTGTTGCCAAGATCTTTGAGAACGACCTCAAGT
>Ga0247608_10007927_pt1 | contig 10822 bp, 5 predicted proteins | sample 176DNAGHGlowgp2_FD_193490 | JGI IMG/M metagenome (GOLD analysis project Ga0247608, IMG submission 193490) | Sheep rumen microbial communities from Palmerston North, Manawatu-Wanganui, New Zealand - 1766 DNA GHGlow gp2 | ecosystem: Host-associated > Mammals > Digestive system > Stomach > Rumen ... | reverse complement strand
CCCCCTGCAAAAACCGCCCCAGCCCCCTCCGCTCGCCACTCGGCACTTGTCACTCGTCACTCGTCACTCGTCACTCGTCACTGAACCCGCCATGCCTACCTTCCGCACCTACACCGTCGCTCCCAAGGTTCCCGAGAACCTCGCCTTCCTCACCCGCCTCGCCAACAACGTCTGGTGGTGCTGGAACGCGGACGCCGCCGCGCTCTTCCGCCGCGTCTCGCCCACGCTCTTCCGCGAGCTGGAGTTCAACCCCGTCCGCCTGCTCTCCCACGTCGGGCAGGAGCGTCTCGAGGAGCTCTCCGCCGACGCGTCGTTCCTCGCCCACATGAAGTCGGTCGAGGCGCAGTTCGAGAAGGAGGTGCAGACCTCCAAGCACTGGAAGAGCCACGCCGAGACGCACCGCCGCGTGATCGCCTACTTCTCGATGGAGTTCGGCCTGCACGAGTCCGTGCACATCTACTCCGGCGGCCTCGGCATCCTCGCCGGCGACCACCTCAAGAGCGCCTCCGACCTCGACATCCCGCTCGTCGGCATCGGCCTCTTCTACCGCGAGGGCTACTTCGAGCAGGAGATCAACGCCACCGGCTGGCAGGTCGAGGGCTACCCGGAGAACGACGTGCACCGCCTCCCCGTCTCGCGCTGCCTGCGCGAGGAGGACGGCCAGCCGCTCCTGCTGGAGGTCCCGCTCGCCGAGGGCCCGCTGCGCTTCACCGCGTGGAAGATCGACGTCGGCCGCATCCCGCTGATCCTGCTCGACACCAACATCCCCGAGAACCCGCCCGAGCTGCGCGGCGTCACCGGCCAGCTCTACGGCGGCGACAAGCTCAACCGCCTCCGTCAGGAGGTGCTGCTCGGCGTCGGCGGCCTGCGCGCCGTCGAGGCGCTCGGCTTCGAGGTCGCCTGCTCGCACATGAACGAGGGCCACGCCGCGTTCCTCGGGCCGGAGCGCATCGCCAACACGATGAAGCGCCACGGCCTCACGTTCGACGAGGCCAAGGCGTTCGTCCGCCGCACCTCGGTCTTCACGACGCACACGCCCGTCCCGGCCGGCAACGAGACGTTCGACCTCGGGCTCCTGTGGCCGCAGCTGCAGGCCTTCGAGCGCGACGGCGGCCTGCCCGCCGAGACCGTCAAGGCCATGGGCCGCGCGCCCGGCGACGCGGGCAACGAGCTCTCGATGACGATCCTCGGCCTCGGCTGCTCGCTCTTCTGCAACGGCGTCGCGAAGCTGCACGGCGTCGTCGAGCGCGACATGTGGCACCACCTCTGGCCGGAGTTCCCGGTCGACGAGGTCCCGATCGGCCACGTCACCAACGGCATCCACGTCCCGACCTGGATCAGCACCGACAACGAGCAGCTCTACTCGACCGTCCTCGGCCCCGACTGGGACAAGGCCCCGATCTCCGAGGCGCAGGCCGCCCGCGTCGACCACATCGCCGACGAGGAGCTCTGGCGCGTCCACGAGTCCGCGCGCGCGCACCTCGTCCGCTCCGCGCGCGAGATCCTCGAGCGCTCCGCCCGCCGCCGCCACGCCTCGCCCGCCGAGGTCGAGGCGTGCCGCAACGTGCTCGACAAGGACGCGCTCACGATCGGCTTCGCCCGCCGCTTCGCGACCTACAAGCGCGCGACGCTGCTGCTCTCCGACCCCGACCGCCTCAAGCGCCTGCTCTGCGACGACGCGCACCCCGTGCAGATCGTCTTCGCCGGCAAGGCCCACCCCGCCGACAACGGCGGCAAGGAGCTCATCCGCCGCATCGTCGAGTTCTCGAAGGACCCCGCCGTCAAGGGCCGCATCGTCTTCCTCGAGAACTACAACATGCACATCGCGCGCCGCATGGTGCGCGGCGTCGACGTCTGGCTCAACACCCCGCGCCGCCCGATGGAGGCCTCCGGCACGTCCGGCATGAAGGCCTGCGTCAACGGCGCCATCCACGTCTCGACGCTCGACGGCTGGTGGCCCGAGGGCTACAGCGAGAAGTGCGGCTGGCAGATCGGCGACGGCCAGGAGTTCGCCGACGAGGGGCAGCAGAACTGGAACGACGCGCAGTCGCTCTACAACCTGCTCGAGACCGAGATCGTCCCGGCCTTCTACGACCGCCCGCACGGCGAGCTGCCGCTGCGCTGGATCGGCATGATGAAGGAGTCGATCAAGATGTCCATCTCGCGCTTCTCCTCCACGCGCATGGTCGCCGACTACTTCCGCGGCTCCTACGAGCCCGCGCTCGCGAACTTCGCCTCGCTCTCGGCCGAGAACTTCGCCGCCGTCCGCCAGGACATCGCGCGCCGCAACGCGCTGTGGGCCAAGTGGGACGGCGTCCGCGTCGAGTCGGTCGAGACCGACCGCGACCTCGTGCGCAGCGTCGTGGGCGACTCGTTCGAGGTGACCGCGAAGGTGCGCCTCGACGGCGTCGACCCGGCGGACGTGCGCGTCGAGCTCTTCCTCGGCCGCCCGGACGCCTCCGGCGAGGTCCACGGCGGAACGGCGCTCCCGATGGAGCCCTCGAAGAAGCTCAGCGCCTCGCTCTACCTCTACAAGCTCCAGGTCCCGTGCGACCGGACCGGCTCGTTCGCCTTCTCGGCGCGCGTCGTCCCGTCCTCCGACCCCTGGCGCACCTCGATGCCCGGCTACATCCGCTGGGCGTAGCGGATCCGGCCGGTCTTGCCGGCCGGATCCCGGGTGCGGTAGAATCCCCGGCATGGAACGAGAAAACGGGAGAACGTCCGGATTCCGCAACGTCCTCGTCACCGGCGCGACGAGCGGCATCGGCGAGGCGTGCGCCGAGTGGCTCGCCCGCCGCGGCGCGGAGCGCATCTTCTTCTGCGGCCGCGACGAGGCGCGTCTCGCCGCGGTCGCGGAGCGGCTCCGCGCGCTCGGCGCGGACGCCCGCCCGGAGCGGCTCGACGTCTCCGATGCCGACGCGGCGCGCGACTGGATCCGCCGGTGCGACGCGGTGGCGCCGCTCGACCTCGTCTTCGCCAACGCCGGCATGAGCGCCGACGGGCGCGAGGACGACGAGGCGGTCGTGCGCCGCGTCTTCGCGGTGAACGTCGGGGGCGTCCTCAACACCGTCCTGCCCGCGCTCGCGCTCTATCGCGAGAGGCCGGAGGGGCGCGTGGCGCGGCGCATCGCGATCACCTCGTCGATGACCGGCTACCACGGCATGCCGCAGTGCCCGGCCTACAGCGCGAGCAAGGCGTGCGTGAAGGCGCTCGGCGCCGCGCTGCGCGGCCGCGTGCGCGGCGAGGGGATCGCCGTCACCACGATCTGCCCGGGGTTCGTCCGCTCCCGCATCACGGACAGGAACACGTGCCCGATGCCGTTCTTCCTGGAGGCGCCCGCCGCCGCGGAGATCATCGGTCGCGGCATCGAACGCGGCAGGGGCATCGTCTCGTTCCCCTGGCCGATGCGCCTTGCGACGTGGTGGCTCTCGACGCTTCCCGAAGCCCTCTCCGAGAGGATCTTCCGCCTCCTGCCGGAGAAGACCGGCGCGAAGCGGCCGGGCGTTCCGACGCCATGAATCATCTCATCCCTTTCGCCGTTTGCTTCTCCGCCCTCCTCTCGTGGGCGGGCGCGCTTCCGCCGGCGTCGCCGGCGGAGATGACGGCGGAGACGGAGCGCTGGATGGTCGAAGGCGCGGGCGCGCGATTCCCGGACGGGATGGCCGGCCTCGCGAACGACGGCGACTTCGTATTCGTCGACGGAACCTGGCCGGTTCCGTTCCAGGACCGCGTGGGCGAGGCGGTCGCACTCCGCGTCTCGCCGGAGACGGGCTGCTACGAATTCGCCGACGCGGGCGGCATCGTGTTCTGGATCGTCATCCCCGTCGAACCGCTCACGTGGAACTGGATATCCCCCTTCCGCTCGCCCCTCCGCGCCGACGCGCAGGACCTGTATTCCCCGTTTCGGATCGCCCGCAAGTGGCTTCTTCTCTCCCCTGCGGAGTTTGAATCCCACGCAGAGCGCGCAGAGAACGCAGAGCCTTTTGGTTTTGATTTGAGATTTGTGGACAATGGCGGTCAATCGAGATTTGTGAACAATCCCACAGGCCTTTGCTTCACCTCCTTCTCCTGCACTGAAACGAACCTCTGTTTCGCCGCCGCCTGGCCGACGAACGAGACGCTTCCGGAATCGGTCATCGACCTCTACGGATCGTCGAACCTCTCCTCCCGAGCGTGGCTGCTCCTTTCCTCCCACCCCGTCACGACGAACCCCGTCTCGTTCGCCGTCGCGAACGACGCGCTCCCGTGGTTCGTCGAACCGACGCAGCACGTCCATGACGCGACCTGCGCCTCCGTCACGAACATCGTCGCGTCCCCCCTCGACGGCGTTACCGTCTACACCAACGTCCTCTGGTCCTGCTCGACGAAACGCGTTCCCGGCGAGGCCGGCTTCTTCCGGCTCGGGACGCGATTCGACGGCGACGGCGACGGTCTCGCCGACGCCTACGAGCTTCTCGTCCTCGGCACGTCGACGAACGCCGTCGACACGGACCTCGACGGCCTCTCCGACGCCGACGAACTGGCGATCGGCACCGACCCGCTCGACCCGGACACCGACGGCGACGGCCTCTCCGACGGCGACGAGACGCCGCGCATCCTCCGCGACGCCGCAGTCCCGTGGTTCGTTCTTTCCAACGCGCTTGTCGTCGCGAGCGGGAGCTGGGACGACAAGGTGTTTTCCTTCGGCGTCGATCCGGTTCGACTCGGCGGACTTCTCTCCACGAACCTCGCCGCCGATTCCAACGGCCGCGTCTTCTTCCGCGACGCCTTTCGCGGCTCCGCCGTCTCTTCAAGCTGGCGCAACGCCACGAACGAAGCCGCCGTCCTCCATTCCGTCCATGCCTGCATCGCCGCCTACTGGACCGACCTCGAGCTGCGTTCGTCCCTCGGGTCGGCGATCCGGATCGGCACGTACGGGCCATTCCGCGTCGTCCAATACGAGAACGTCGGAATGATCGCCAACGCCACGAACCGCGTCTCCTTCCAGCTTGCCGTCGCGTCAAACACAGTCTTCGTCACCTACGCGACCGTCGAGGACACGCGATCGAACAAGACCACGACCTTCGCCGCGCAGGGACCCGGCGCTTCCCCGAACCTCTGGTACGGCGTCGGCGAGCCGACGCTCCCGCTCGCCGGCCGGACGATCGGCTACCACTTCGGGACGGGCTCCTCGCCCTTCCTCGCTGACACGGACGGCGACGGCGTCCCCGACGGCGCGGAGGTCGCGCTCGGCCTCCATCCCGGACGCGCGGACACGGACGCCGACGGCCTCCCCGACGCCTGGGAGCTCGCCGCCGGCACCGACCCGCTCGACTCCGCGGGCGAGAACGGCGGATCCGGCGACCCCGACGGCGACGGACGGACCAACTCGCAGGAGCGCTCCGCCGGAACGGAACCCTTCCTCGCCGACACCGACGGCGACGGCATCCCCGACGGCACCACCGCCTCCTCCTGGAACAACCACTCGCTCCAGGCGTCCTATCGCCACGAGACGAACCTCGTCGTCGTCGCCACCGCCTCCGTCCCGACGAACGCCTCCGCCTGCCTCCGGATCGGAACGCTCTCCATTCCGCTCCCCGACGGCGAAAGCGTCATCTGCCTCCGTCTCCAGTCCGGCACCCGCTATTCCTTTCGCATCCGCTGCACACGTGGCGCGACGGTCTCCGCGCAGATCGTTCCCGCGTGGGACGAAGAGCCCCTGCGCGGCTCGGGGCCTCCCCGTTCGAGCATTCCGGGGTTCGAGCGCATCGATCCCGACGGAGGATTTTCCGGCGATCCCACCGCTCGCGCCGACGGGACGATGGCCGCACCGCTTCTCGGGCTCCAATCCCGCGACGGCCTCGGCTCCTGCGTCCACGAGACCCCCGGAACGCGCTCGTGGAACATCGCCGTCTCGCCCGGAAGCTGGTCCCAGTGGAGTTCGCGCGCAGAGATCGAAGGCTTCTCGGTTTCCGGGTCCGTCGTTTCGCTTTCCGTGGCGGACGAATCGCCTTCCGTCGTGACCGGGACGGTCCGCGTCGCCTCCACCGAACCCGGCTTCCCGCCCGCCGAAACCTCGGAGACTATCCATCGCTGCCGCTACGACTATATCGACGACGAATGCCCACTCTGCGAAGGCGGTCATGACACGACGGGCGTCTCGATCACCGTGACACAGGACTACCGCTACGCGCTTTTCGGCGAAACGAACATGAGCCGCTTCGCCGCGACGGCGCACGGCGGAAACGCGAGCGAGGTCGTGTGGACGGTTTCGCCCGAGCTCGACGACGGAGTCTGGCTCCATGCTTCGGACGATCCCGAATCCGTCGGCGAAGGCGAAATCGCCGGCGCCGCTCAGGTTTGGGCCGATTCCGGATTCAGCACCAACTCGTTCACCATCACGGCGGCCTTCCCGTTCGCGCCGGACAAATCCGTCTCGAAAACCTTCACGACCGTCGCCATCGACGCCGAGGCGATCTGCGCCGAGACGGATCCGTCCGGCTTCGTCGTCAACCCGATTTCGGTTCCGATCGGCGAAACCGCGACCTTCCGCGTCAAAGTATTTCCCGCCTCCGTGCCGGACAACGATGTTCAATGGACGGTTTCCTTCGGCTCCGCCAATGCAACGGTGGTCGGTTCGGGCAGAGGACGGGAAACGATTCTTCAAGGAGTAGACAACGGTAATGTGTATCTGGACACATGGCTTAATGGATGCAATGGTCCGAGTCCCCAGTTCCAGACCACAGTCATGCCAATGGAAGAAGTGCCCGTCGTTGTTTGGGTCGTTCGGGATGACGCTGGATTCAATCCCGTGACAACGGAAACACATGTGACAAACCTCATTCATCAAGCCAACAAGATCCTGAAACAGATCTGCGTTTCTTGTTGCGTCGACAGGGTCCTCTACACGAATCGAACGGAATGGGTGGATTTGGGCAGCCGTTTCGATCCGGATTTCAGTCGGAAAATTAACGAAATTGTCTCCCCAACAAACCCTGTGGACGGAATCGAATTGCACTTTGTTGGTTCGATGGACAATGCTGACGGCACATGGCGCAACGGCGGAATTGTCCAATGCTTCCGTCGGCGTTTTTCCCGGACTCACTCCACCACATCCAGCCAATGACTAACTCTTTGATTTCCATTTTGGTTTTCGTCTGCGCGGCTTTTTCCGTCATTGCGAAGGAGCCGGAAAACAACGATCCGGAACGGATTCTCCATGACGGAATCTGGTGTTGCTTGCACGATTTGCACAGCGAAGCGACCGGATTCTCCGCGTTCGCGAATCGGATGGAGGAAGAATGGGGAATCTCCAAATCGCGTTTTTCCGATCTTCTTCTCGAAACGGCGCGGGACGAACGCGAAGACCGGTTCGCGCGAAAGAACGCTATTGTCCGTTTTTGCGAACTTGCTCCCGCTGAAGATTTCCCCAAAGTGTCCGAGTTCTTCTCGAACACGAACTCCGAACTCAGGTTGACGGCCCTGAGGAGCGCGATTGTCCGGTTCCCCGATGTTTCCGACCGCGTGGGTTTCGCTCGCGAACGGCTGGAATGGCTACAAGCGCATCCCGTGTTTCGGCATGACGCCTCTACCATTATGATCGCGTTCTACAACGGGATGGTCTCGTCCGGCGCCACGGACGAATACAAGGATGCGGTTTTGACGTTTTACCGGGAAGAAGCCAAGAATCCCCGTTTTGGAGAAAACGCCTATGCCGTTCTCTCGTTTTTGAATCGGCACGATCCGTTCTGGAAAACAAGCGAACGTCGTGTCGACCTGCTCCGCAAATGGAAAGACGATCCGGAACTGTCCGAAGACATCCGGGAATTCATGCAGCAAGAATTGACGGTTTTCTCCCTGAGCGACGACAGCGGCGGCAACGTTGTTTCCGACAAGCCAGTTTTCGGAGAGGACTCAGTCGAAGAGTCTTCGCCAGCTCTGACGGAACTGGAGCCGGCCCCGGCCGAAGCGAAGCCCGCCGCGGCGGACGAGACCCCGGCGAAAGCTCCGCAAGAACCGAACGGATCCTTTTTCACCAGAATCGCCGGCGCGCCGGCGGCAGCGCTCGCCGTCGCGTTGGCCTGTCTCGTCCTTCGGAGGAATCGACGCAGATGAAGAGCGCCTTCTTCCATGAAGGGCGTTTGCGGGATGCCGGGGCCCTGTGCTAGTATCGTCGGCATCGCGCGGGGAAGCCCCGCGCGGAAAGGAGCGACCAATGGGAGCCTTCCACGCATACGACATCCGCGGCGTCTGGAACGCCGACTTCGACGCCGACACGGTCTACCGCGTCGGCCGCTGCCTGCCGGGCCTGCTCGGCGCGGACCGCGTCCTCGTCGGGCGCGACGCGCGCGCCAGCTCGCCCGAACTCTTCGAGGCGCTCTCGCGAGGCCTCGCGGAGGCCGGCGCGGACGTGGACGACGTCGGCCTCTGCACGACGCCGACCACCTACTGGCTCTGCGCCGAGCGCGGCTACGCCGCCGCCGTGATGATCACGGCCTCGCACAACGCCAAGGAATACAACGGCCTCAAGATCTCGCGCAGGGGCGCGCTGCCCGTCGGCGTCGACTCGGGCCTGAAGGAGCTCGAGGCGATGATCGCGGGCGGCCTCCCGCCGAAGGCCCCGAAGCCGGGCGCGGTGCGCGCGGTTCCGGGGGCGCTCGACGACTACGTCCGGTTCCAGTCGCTCTTCGCGCCGGACCTCTCGGGCCTCCAGGTCGTCTTCGACTGCTCGAACGGCGTCGGCGCGCTCGTCGCGCGCAAGCTCTACGGCGACGGCGCCGCCTATCTCAACGAGGAGCTGGACGGCTCGTTCCCGAACCACCCGCCGAACCCGCTCCTGCCGGAGGCGACGGCGCAGCTCTCCGCGGAGGTCGCGCGCACGGGCGCGGACCTCGGCGTCATTTTCGACGGCGATGCGGACCGCGTGGCGTTCGTCGACGAGACCGGCGCGTTCGTGCGCCCCGACACGATGACCGCGGTCCTCGCCGAGCACTACCTCGAGGAGGAGCCGGGCGCGCGCGTGCTCTGCGACATCCGCACGTCGCGCGGCGTCACGGAGCGCGTCTCGGCGCTCGGCGGCGAGCCGCATCTCTGGAAGGTCGGGCACGCCTTCGCGAAGGTGAAGCTGCGCGAGCTCGGCGCCGTCTGCGGCGGGGAGCTCGCGGGCCACTACTACTTCCGCGACTTCCACAACTGCGACTCGGCGATGCTGTGCGCCTCGATCGTGCTCGGGCGCGCCGCGGCCGCGAAGCGGGCGGGGCGGCGCTTCTCGGACCTCGTGCGCGCGATCGACGTCTACGCGAACAGCGGCGAGTGCAACTACACCGTCCCGGACAAGGACGGCGCGCTCGCGGCCGTCCGCGCGTGGGCGGATTCGCTCCCGCCGCCGGACCGCGTCCTCGACTTCGACGGCGTCCGCTACGACTGGCCGGACTGGTGGTTCAACGTCCGCAAGTCCAACACCGAGCCCTACCTGCGCCTCATCGTCGAGGCGAGGACGCCGGAGCTGCTTGCGGACCGCAAGGCCGCGCTCGAGGCGGCTCTGAAGCCCTTCGTGGCGGGGTAGCCGCGTTGCGCGCGGGGGGCGGGCGTGCTAGAATGCCGGCCATGAACCACGACGACAGCGACGCGGCCCGCATCCGGCCCGCGGTCTACGAGGACGCCCGGCCGATCTACCGCCTGATCCGCGGCCACTCCGACGCGCTCCTGCTGCGGCCCCTCAGCAACGTCCTGGAGAACCTCGACCGCTTCCTCGTCGCCGAGGCGCCCGGCGGGGAGGTCGTCGGCGCGATCTGCTACGGCCTCTGGCCCGAGATCGGCGACGAGCTGCGCACGAGCGCCGAGCTGCAGTCCGTCTGCGTGGACGCCGCCTGGCGCCGCCGCGGCGTCGGCCGCCGTCTCGTCCTCGCGCAGATCGAGCGCCTCCGCGCGCTGCACGTCGGCCAGATCGTCGTGCTCACCTACGCGACGGACTTCTTCGCCTCGCTCGGCTTCCGCGAGATCGACAAGCACGCGATCATGTACAAGCTCTACACGGGCTGCGTGAACTGCCCGAAGCACGAGGATCCCTTCACCTGCCCGGAGCACGCGATGGCGCTGGGCGCGGAGGCCCCCGCGCCGTGAGCGCGCCCGGCGACCGCACGCTCCTCGTCCCGCCCGCCGCCGCGGGCGGCCCCGCGCGCATCCGCCGCGCGACGCTGCGCTTCGCCGGCGGCCCCGAGGACGGCCGCGAGGTCCCGATCCCCGGCGACGCCTTCACCATCGGGTCGGCGCCCGGGTGCGACCTGCGCCTCGCCGACGGCGCCGTCTCGCGCCGCCACTGCCGCGTCTACGTCGACCCCGCGCTCGGCTACGCCGTCGAGGACCTCGGCAGCACCAACGGCACCTTCGTGAACGGCGTCCGCGTCTCGCGCGCCTGCCTCCCGCCGGACGCCGAGCTGCGCCTCGGCGGGACGGCGCTCGTCTTCTCGCCGCAGAAGGGCGCCCGCGCCCTCGAGCGCAGCGCGGCGGAGTCGTTCGGCCGCGTCGTCGGCCGCTCGGACGCGATGCGCCGCGTCTTCCACCTCGCCGAGACCTACGCCCCGACGGAGGCGACGGTGATGATCGCCGGCGAGACCGGCACCGGCAAGGAGGTGATGGCGCGCGAGATCCACGCGCACAGCCCGCGCCGCGGCGGCCCGTTCCTCGTGATCGACTGCGCCGCGCTCTCGCGCGAGCTGGTGGAGAGCGAGCTCTTCGGCCACGTGAAGGGCGCCTTCACCGGCGCCGCCGCGGACCGCGTCGGCGCGTTCGAGGCGGCTCAGGGCGGGACGGTCTTCCTCGACGAGATCGGCGACCTGCCGGC
>Ga0247608_10007925_pt1 | contig 10824 bp, 6 predicted proteins | sample 176DNAGHGlowgp2_FD_193490 | JGI IMG/M metagenome (GOLD analysis project Ga0247608, IMG submission 193490) | Sheep rumen microbial communities from Palmerston North, Manawatu-Wanganui, New Zealand - 1766 DNA GHGlow gp2 | ecosystem: Host-associated > Mammals > Digestive system > Stomach > Rumen ... | reverse complement strand
GACACAAACGGTGCTCACCAGGAAACAGATGTATGCGTATCCATTCCTTCAAAGGAAGATTCATACTTTGCCGCAAAAGAGATAGGCGATGTAAAAGAATACTGGCTTAACATGCTCGGCGACCTTAACGTATGCTCACAGAAGGGCCTTGTTGAGAGATTCGACGGATCCATCGGCGCAGGCAGCGTATATATGCCTTACGGCGGAAAATACCAGCTTACCGAGACACAGTCAATGGTGGCAAAGCTTCCCGTACTTGACGGAAAGTGCGACACCGTGACCATGATGTCTTACGGATACGACCCTTATCTTTCAAGCTGGAGCCCTTATCACGGCGCAGTATATGCCATAACCGATTCCATCGCAAAGATCGTTGCAGCGGGCGGTGATCATACAAAGATCCGCATGACATATCAGGAATACTTCAAGCGAATGACCGCTGACCCTTACGGCTGGGGAGAACCTTTCTGTGCGCTCCTTGGAGCATATGATGCTCAGATGGGCTTTGAGCTTCCCTCAATAGGCGGAAAAGACTCAATGTCAGGTTCGTTTAACGACATCCACGTTCCGCCCACACTCTGCTCATTTGCTGTCGACATCGCAAAAGAAGAAAACATCATCACGCCCGAATTTAAGAAGGCGGGAAACAAGCTTGTAAAGGTAAGCATCGTAAGAGACGAATACGATCTTCCAGTTTTTGCAAAAGTAAACGAGATCTATTCGGCTACCGCAAAGCTCATCTCAGAGGGTAAGGCAGTAAGTGCATGGGCACTTGGCGCAAACGGCATTGCAGAAGCAGTAAGCAAGATGGCATTCGGTAACGGCCTCGGCGCAAAGGTCGATGACAAGGCAGTCTCTAAATCAGAGCTCTTTGCGGTAAGCTACGGCGATATCCTCCTTGAGGTTCCGGCAGATGCTGTTTCAGACTGGGAAAAGACAGGTTTTGCAAAGCTTGTCGGTGAAGTTGCGGATGCGGATCTTACGTACGGAAATGTAAAGATCGCTCTTTCAGAGGCGCTCGATACATGGAAGGCACCTCTTGAAAAGGTATTCCCCACAGACAGCCATGCCGCCCAGAAGGCATATGATGCACCTCTTTACAATGCGGACAGCATCTATGTATGCAAGAACAAGGTCGCAAAGCCCAGGGTATTCATACCCGTATTCCCCGGCACCAACTGCGAATATGACAGTGCAAAGGCATTCGAGCGTGCAGGCGCCGATGTCACCATAAAGGTACTTAAGAACCTTTCCGCACAGGATATAAGAGAATCTGTAGATGAATTCGTATCTGCAATAAAGCAGTCGCAGATCATCATGTTCCCCGGAGGCTTCTCTGCGGGCGACGAACCCGAAGGCAGCGCTAAATTTTTTGCGACAGCTTTCAGAAATGAAAAATTAAAAGAGGCGGTGGACGATCTTTTAGGCAACCGTGACGGTCTTGCCCTCGGTATCTGCAACGGCTTCCAGGCTCTTATCAAGCTCGGCCTTGTGCCCTACGGAAAGATCACTGCGCAGAAAACCGATTCGCCCACACTTACATACAACACAATCGGACGCCATATTTCAAAGATGGTCTACCTTAAGGTGGTTTCAAACAAGTCACCCTGGCTTGCAGGCGCAAAGCTCGGCGGAGTATATGTAAACCCCGCTTCCCACGGTGAAGGAAGATTCGTTGCAAATGACGAATGGATAAAGAAGCTGTTTGCAAACGGTCAGGTGGCCACAAGATATGTCGATATAAACGGCAATGTCGTTATGAACGAAGAGTGGAACGTAAACGGTTCGTTTGCCGCTATAGAAGGTATCACCAGCGAGGACGGAAGAGTGTTCGGTAAGATGGCACATTCCGAAAGACGCGGCGAGTCCGTTGCCATCAACATCTACGGCGAACAGGATATGAAGATCTTTGAAAGCGGTGTAAATTACTTCAAGTGATAAAGGATCAAAAATGGAAACGATCAGGATCAAATATTTTTCGGACAAAATAGAAAAGCTCTGCTACATCGGCGGAAAGAGCGACTGGATAGACCTTAGAAGCGCAGAGGACGTCGTTTTGAAAAAAGGCGATTTTAAGCTCATAAAGCTTGGAATAGGCATGCAGCTTCCAAGAGGCTATGAAGCACACATAGTGCCAAGAAGCTCCACCTACAAGAATTTCGGCGTCATTCAGGCAAATCACTGCGGCATAGTGGATGAAAGCTATTGCGGCGACAATGACGAATGGATGTTTCCGGCGCTTGCCATGAGGGATACCGAGATACATGTCGGCGACAGGATCTGCCAGTTCAGGATCATGGAGCACCAGCCCGAAATAGTGTTTGAAGAAGTCGAAAAGCTCGCCGATACAGACAGAGGCGGTTTTGGCAGTACAGGAAAAAACTAGAGATCGGGACTTAAACACTACCGGAGAAGAATATGCGAAAAATAACACTTGCCGTTGCCGCTCTTGCGGCAGTGGCGGTGCTTTCCGGCTGTTCAAAAAAAGATGAAAAGTATTCCGAAGCAAAGAGACTTATGAATGCAGGCAGCTATTCGCAGGCTCAGCCCCTGTACGAAGAAGCTGCCGCAAATCATAATGCCGATGCTGAATTTTATGTCGATATGGGTTATAACTGCCTCGGCCTTCAAAAGTATGTGACGGCGGAGGAGTGTTTTAATCATGCCATCAGCATGGAAAAAGAGCTCGAGGAGGCATACAGAGGGCTTGGCATATCCTGCTACGAACAGGGCAAGCTTTCGGATGCTATAACAGCCTTTAACAAGGCCATCGAACAGGTGAACAGTCAGGTTCAGGCACTCGAATATGACATACTTGAATATCGCGGTGATTGCGAGGCGCGCCTCATGAAGTATGACGAAGCCATCAAGACCTATGACGCCCTGATAGAACTGGGCGTGCACCGCGAAGACCAGTATATAAACAAAGGACGCATTTACCTTGCGATGAATAACACCGATGAGGCGACGGAATGCTTCAACAAGGTCATCGAAAAAAAGGGAAATGACGTCGAGATGTATTTTGCCATATACCAGAGCTATGTGGAAAACGGCTTTACGGATGAGGGCGTTAAATATCTTTCAAAGGCTCTTGAAGTAAAAGGTGATTCCGCCGAGGCGCATCTGTACAGAGGCAAGATATATTATCTTATGGGCAACAACTCGGCGGCTCTCACAGAGCTTCAATATCCCATGGAGGAAGGCATCCATGAGGCGGCCCTTTACGAGGCATTCTGCTATGAGGCAATGGGCGATACCGATAAGGCCGAGGTAATATATAAGGAAGAACTCACTAAAAATTACGACCCCGAAATGGCGAACTATTTCGCACTGTGCCTTTCCCGCAAGGGCGATTACAACACGGCATGGAACGTGGTGCACAAAGCCATATCGGATTATCCGGACTGCGCATGCATCCGGGATCTTTTGTGGAACGAGGTGGTATTGTATGAGAAAATGGGATACTACCCCTCGGCATACACACACCTGCTTGAATATCAAAGCAGATATCCCGGAGACAGCTTAGTGCAGCAGGAACTTGATTTTTTGCTCATGAAGATAGGGTGATGCCACGATTGCTTTGCAATCGTGGCAGTCCGCCAGCCGGACGCATGCGGCTGTTAAATCAATAAAACTCCGAACATAGTGAGGAGTTTTTACAATGGCAAGATTGCTTTGCAATCGTGGCAGTCCGCCAGCCGGACGCATGCGGCTGTTAAATCAAAGAAACACCAGGAGAAAACAACGATGATAAAACTCGAACGAACCACCGTCATGAACCTTGAAAATGCCATGCGCGGTGCCAGAAACCCCATGAATTCATGGAACAGGACCGACAGCTACTACGATGAAAACGGTGATTACATTCTCGGCGAAAACGATCTCGATCTTGCCAAAAGACTTTCCCATGCCGGCACGGATCACAGAAAATACATGAGAATGATCTTCGTAAGCGTGGATATCACCGCACCCCTATACTGGTGGAAGGAATATGACACCTATAAGGTGGGGACAGTTGCCAATTCCACATCCACCATGCACAAGATCCATTCAAAGCCCTTTGAGCTTTCGGATTTTTCCGTGGATCACATGACGGATGAAAGTCTTGAGAAAATGAAGGGATTCATAGACTATCTGGAAACGGTCAGAAACAGGTTTATAGAGACCAAGGACAAGGCTCACTGGTATGACATGATCCAGCTTCTTCCCTCGAGCTACAATCAGATGAGAACCTGCACATTCAACTACGAGACCTGTGCGAACATCTACAAGTCCAGAAAGAATCATAAGCTTTCCGAATGGAGAGAATTCTGCGACTGGATAAAGCAGCTTCCTTACGCAGAAGATCTTATCACCTGGGGAGAATAAGGAATCAAAAGGATGAATATTGACAAACTTTTAGAGCGCCTTTCATATACTGTGATACGCGAAGGAAAAACAAAAGAGATCACAGGCTTTTCGGTAAACACAAAAAATGTTACGCCGGGCTGCGCGTTCATCTGTATAAAGGGCGCAAGATTCGATGCCCACACCTGCATAAGAAAGATCGATGAATTCGGGGCCGCGCTCATTGTCATAAGCGATGAATATGCCGCAGGCGGGTTTGATGCCTCGGGCATTTCGGCTACTGTCATAAGAGTTCCCGATACAAGGCTTGCAAAGGCGATGATAGCTGCCGCGTGGTATGGCTACCCGGCCGAAAAGATGGTCACCGTAGGCATTACGGGCTCAAAGGGAAAGACCACCACAACGCATATGCTGTCCGATATAATAAGCCGTGCAGGCAACAAGGTGGTCACCATAGGCACCAACGGCTTTATACTTGACGGTCACGTGACAGAACTTGCAAATACCACTCCGGACTCGGAGGATATACAAAAATATCTTGCACAGGCAGCAGATGCAGGCTGCACCCATGCAGTCATAGAATGCTCGTCGCAGGGCCTGATGCAGCACCGCACCGGCGGTTTCACCTTCGATTACGGTATCTTTACAAACATAAGCGAAGGCGACCATGTGGGGCCGAACGAGCATAAAAGCTTCGAAGAATACCTTTTCTGCAAAGGCCTTTTGTTAAAGGGCAGCAAGCAGGCAGTAGTCTATGCGGGCGACGGGCACATAGACGATCTTTTAAAGGATGTGGATACTCCCACTATTTTTTATGCGGACGATCAGAAGACCTACAGGAAGCCCGATTACATTGCCTCGGGCATAAAAGAGACCTACGAAAACGACCTTCCGGGCATAGCCTTTGACATCTCGGGCGGGTTTAACGCACACATTAACGTAAATCTCCCGGGAAGGTTCAATGTCTGCAATGCTATGGCTGCGGTAGTCGTGGCACATCTTCTTGGCATTTCCGAAAGTGTCATGAACGAAGCACTTACCCATTTAAAGATAAAGGGCCGCTTTGACATGATACTGCGCACAAAGGAGCTTTCCGTATGCGTCGATTTTGCGCACAACGGTTACAGCACCAGAAATCACCTTGAAGCCTTAAGAGAATACAGGCCGAAAAGGATAGTATGTGTCTTCGGCGCCGACGGAAACAGATCGAAGCACAGAAGATATGAGATGGGCGAAGCGTCCGGACGCCTTGCGGATTTTTCGATAATCACCTCCGGACATAACAGATATGAGTCTTTCGAGACCATACTCGCAGACATCATGATCGGTATGAACAAGACAAAGGCCGCCGAGGAAAAGAATTATCTTGTCATAAAGGACAGAAAAGAAGCGGTCAGATATGCTATAGAAAACGCAAAGGAAGGCGATCTTATAACCATACTCGGGCTCGGACACGAAAGCTATCAGGAGGAAAACGGAGTCAAGACTCCATACAGCGATACGGAGTATGCAAGAGAAGTCCTTCGCTCGCTCGGAAAGATGTAACTTAGGGGCTGTAAAAAAACAGCCCCATATAGTAAATGCAAGACAGCGTCTCAATGATCTATTTGCAGAGCTGGACTGTCGTGAGCGACCGATCTTCACGACGAAAAGCGGCGGTGCGCAGGCGACAACGTATTTATCGTCGCCGGAGCATCCGTCCGAATCTTTTTGTCTGCCCCTGCACTTTCAGTGCAGGGGAGCCCCCGCCGGCTTTGAGGCGGTTCAAAAGAAATCCGAAGGATTTCTTTCCTTGTTTGCGAAGTGAGGGTAGCGAACTCTGTCCTGCGTGCAAATGATCATTGAGACGTTTAAACAATAACAGGGGCTGTATTTTTACAGCCCCTATATTAAAAAATAAGGAAATAAAAAAATGAAACAGACATCCTGGAGGATACACCAGAAAAAAGCCGATTTTAACGAACTTGGAAAAAGGCTGGGTGTCAGCCCTTACATAGTCCGCATCATGAGAAACAGAGGACTTACGACCTATGAAGAGATGTATGAATTCTTAAATGCCGGAATGGAGGCGCTTCATTCGCCGTGGCTCATGAAAGGCATGAAGGAAGGCGTGGCTCTTTTAAAGGAAAAGATTGCTTCGGGCAAAAAGATCCATATAATAGGGGATTATGACGTAGACGGAGTATGCTCCGTTGCGATCCTCTACCGGGCGCTTAAAAACGCGGGAGCCAATGTCTCTTACCGCCTGCCTCACAGAATAAGGGACGGATACGGCATGAACATGCAGATGGTAAAAGACGCCCATGAAAAAGGCGTTGATACCATCCTTACATGCGACAACGGCATAGCGGCGCTTGCGGAGGTGGAGCTTGCAAAAAGCCTCGGCATGTGCGTCATGGTAACAGACCACCACAGCGTGCAGGAAGCGGGTATCCCGAAAGCAGACGTAGTGATAGACCCCCATGTTGAAGGCGAGACATACCCCTTCCCCGGCATATGCGGGGCGGTAGTATCATGGAAGATAATGCTTGCACTCTATGAAAGCCTCGGCATCAGCGCCGGTCCTTTGTATGACATGACCGAATTTGCCGGCCTTGCAACCATCCAGGACTCGATGGAGCTTATCGGCGAAAACAGGATAATAGTAAAGGAAGCTATACGAAGGATAAAAAACAGTTCCTTCCCCGGAATAAGGTGCCTTATGGATGTTTGTTCGCTTAAGAGCGAGACCTTAAGGGCGGGGAATCTGGCTTTCGGCATAAATCCATGTCTTAATGCGGGGGGCAGGCTTGACTGCGCTGACAGGGCGCTTGAGCTTCTTCTTTGTGAAAATGATGAGGATGCGCGTGAAAAGGCAGAGTATTTAAAAGGGCTTAACGACCAAAGAAAGGGCATGCAGGACAAGGCCATAGAGGATGCCAAAAAGTATTTGGCCCAAAACGGCAGAGAGGATGCAAATGTTTTGGTTGCGGTCCTTACGGACTGCCACGAAAGCCTTGCGGGACTTGTCGCCGGAAGGCTCAAGGAAGAATATTACAGACCCTGCATAATACTTACGAAAACCGAAAACGGTCTCAAAGGCTCGGCAAGATCCATAGAAGGCTACAATATTTTCGAAGAACTTCAAAAGTGCAAGGAGCTTCTTTCAAAGTTCGGCGGACACCCCATGGCTGCGGGACTGTCGCTTCCGGAAGAAAATGCCGACAGGCTTTATGAGATGTTAAACGCATCATGCACCCTGACCGAAAACGAGCTGGTCGAAAAAGTCTTTGCCGACATGGTCATGCCTCCGTATGCCATAAACCACGAATGGGTGGCGCAGCTTGACAGGCTTGAGCCCTACGGAGAGGGAAATCCGTCGCCGCTGTTTGGCGCAAACGAGCTGATGCTCATGAGCATGAAGTTCATGGGCGCAAACTCGGATCACTTAAAGCTTACGCTGATGGACAGCTTAGGGCGCAGCTTTACCGCGCTCAAGTTTTACGCGGCTGCCGAGTTTGATGCAAAGGTCACAGCTCAGTTCGGGAATGGTATCAGGGCCGCTCTTTTAAAGGGATATACAGGGAAAAGCCCCATCGGAATATCCCTCATGTACGAGCCTTTGGAGAACGAATACCGCGGGATAGTCACTCAGGAGCTCAAAATTAAGGACTTTAAATTAAAAATGCTTTAAAAGAAAGGTAAAAAACGGCCTATCTTTGGCAAATATGCAATTGACATAAGCAAGGTTTTTTTTTAGAATATATTAAAAAATTTATATAAAAATAAGGGCGAAAGGAGGTAAGATGGGCCATGAGCGAAGTAAAAGAAAACACATTCGTTACAAAACTTCCGGGTGATATCCACGAAGATATAATAAGCGAAAGAACCATAAGCGGCGGCGCGAATGTCACGGGCGGCCTTCTTACCGTGCCCGATGTCACAAAAACTCCGGATGAACTTTTTGAAGAACTGGTAACAAAAATAAGAAAATATCATCCCTCGGGCGACCTTTCAATGGTTGAAAAGGCATACCGCGTGGCAAAGGAGTTTCACAAGGATCAGAAAAGAAAATCCGGCGAACCCTACATCATCCACCCCGTATGCGTTGCAATAATTCTCGCAGAACTCGAACTCGACAAAGAGACCATAGAGGCAGGTCTCTTGCATGACGTGCTCGAAGACACTTCATATACATATGAAGAAATGGAAAAGGAATTCGGCCCCGAAGTCGTGACACTTGTCGACGGCGTCACAAAGCTGACCAACATCACCTTCTCTCACGACAAGGTGGAAGAGCAGGCCGAAAACCTCCGCAAGATGTTCCTTGCAATGGCAAAGGATATAAGAGTCATTCTTATAAAGCTTGCCGACAGGCTTCACAACATGAGGACCATGCAGTACCAGTCCCCCGCAAAGAGAATAGAAAAATCCAGAGAGACCATGGATATCTATGCGCCTCTCGCATCAAGACTCGGTATTTCGAAAGTAAAGGTAGAACTCGATGACCTTGCCCTTCGCTATCTCGAGCCCGATATCTACGAAGAGCTCTCAAAGAGCATCGCAAACCAGAAAAAGGGCAGGGAGGATTTCATATCCGGCATCGTTGCCGAAGTCTCAAGTCATATCGAGGCGGCAGGCATAAAAGCACAGGTCGGAGGCAGGGTAAAGCATCTTTTCAGCATCTACAAAAAGATGAAGAACCAGAACAAGACCCTGGACCAGATATATGATATCTTTGCGGTCAGAATACTTGTTGATGATGTAAGGGACTGCTATGCCGCACTCGGCGTGATCCATTCTCTCTACAAACCCATACCCGGCAGGTTCAAAGACTACATCGCCATGCCCAAGCCCAACATGTATCAGTCGCTTCATACAACTCTTATCGGTACCAACGGCCAGCCCTTCGAGATCCAGATAAGAACATATGAAATGCACCGTACCGCTGAATACGGTATCGCAGCGCACTGGAAATACAAAGAGGTCGGAAGCGGCCAGGCAAGCGATTCAAGCGAGGAAAAGAAGCTTTCATGGCTTCGCCAGATCCTTGAATGGCAAAAGGATGAAAACGACAACTCAGAATTCCTGAGCATGATAAAGACGGACCTTAACCTCTTTACCGATTCCGTTTTCTGCTTTACGCCCGCCGGTGACATAAAGACACTTCCCCTCGGCTCGACACCGATAGATTTTGCCTACAGCATACATTCCGCAGTCGGCAATAAGATGGTAGGCGCCCGTGTAAACGGTCGCATGGTCAATATCGACTATAACCTCAAAAACGGCGACAGAGTAGAAATAGTAACATCCCAGAACTCCAAAGGCCCCAGCCGCGATTGGCTCAAGATCGTAAAGACGGCACAGGCCAGAAACAAGATCAACGGCTGGTTCAAGACAGAGCTAAAGGAAGAGAACATCCTGCGCGGCGGCGAGCAGATCGCAGCCTACTGTAAATTAAAGAACATAAATCTTACCGATATCAAAAAGCCCGAATATGTCGAAGTCATCTTAAAGAAATACAGCTGTAAAGACTGGGATGCCGTTTTGGCCGCAGTCGGTCACGGCGGTCTTAAAGAGGCGCAGATAGTAAACAGACTTCAGGAAGAATACTTAAAAGACCACCCCATCGTCCTCACCGATGAAGAGGCGATGGAAAAATACACCGCAAAGACCATAAACCGCATGAAGGTCTCAAGAAGCGGCCGCGGCGTTGAGATAAGGGGAACCAACGATGTTGCAGTCAGATTCCCCAAGTGCTGTTCGCCCGTGCCCGGCGATGAGATCGTCGGTTATATCACAAGAGGAAGAGGTCTTTCGGTCCACAGGACGGACTGCATAAATATCCTTTCCCTGTCTGAAGAGGAAAAAGGAAGGCTCATCCCCGCCGAATGGGAAGAGACCGTCGAAAACGAAAACTATCTGACAGAGATCAAGATATTCGCAAACGACCGTATCGGCCTTTTAAAGGACATTTTGAACATGTTTGCCGAAGAGCGCATCAGCATCCACTCTTCTTCGACAAGCATCACAAAGGGCGGAATAGCAACCATAAACCTTTCCTTTGAGACGAAAAACAAAGAACATCTTCAAAGAATAGCCGACAAAATAAGAAACGTTGCCGGAGTCATAGACGTAGAAAGGAGCTAGCATATGGGAACACTTAAAGTAGAACACGTGGTGGTAAGCCTCTGCGCTACAAATTGCTACATCCTTTTTGATGATCAGACCTTAAAAGGCTGCATCATAGACCCCGGAGAATCGCCCGCACGCATCGAAAAAAAGGTAAGTGACCTCGGCCTTTCCATAGAGTGCATCATCCTTACCCACGGACATTTCGATCATATCGGCGCCTGCCCGGAAACAAGAAAAAAAATGGGCTGCGAAGTGATCGCTTTAAAAGAAGCGGCGCAGGAGCTTCGCGACATAGATCTAAACCTCACCGGACAGATGGAGGGCGTTCCCATCAGCGTTACCGCTGACAAAGACGTCTCTGAC
>Ga0247608_10007924_pt1 | contig 10825 bp, 10 predicted proteins | sample 176DNAGHGlowgp2_FD_193490 | JGI IMG/M metagenome (GOLD analysis project Ga0247608, IMG submission 193490) | Sheep rumen microbial communities from Palmerston North, Manawatu-Wanganui, New Zealand - 1766 DNA GHGlow gp2 | ecosystem: Host-associated > Mammals > Digestive system > Stomach > Rumen ... | reverse complement strand
TGAGGCAACTGTCAGATATGACCTTCATAACAGACTTGAGGGGATGAAAAAGCATAAGAAGGTACTGCACGGGGATTATAACCCCTCCAATGTGATTGTAACACCCGAAGGTGAATACTATGTCATTGACTGGGCACACGCAACACAGGGCAACGCTTCTGCGGATGCGGCAAGAACCTATCTCGTATTTACGCTTGAGGGCAAGACCGAACTGGCGGATAAGTATTTAAAACTATTCTGCAAAAAAGCGGATATCGCTATGCAGCTTGTTCAGCAGTGGATGCCGATTGTTGCCTGCTCCGAAAGCACCAAAAATATTGACAGTGAACAGGAATTGCTCGATTCCTGGGTGAATGTGTTTGACTTTCAGTAAATGAAAGGTGTAAAATAACCGCAAATGTATAAAATCGGAGGATAAGCATATCCTCCGACAGTCTTACGGAGAATATATGAATATCGTTCAGATGAAATGTGCTGTGGAAATCGCAAGAGCAGGCTCTATCAATAAAGCCGCGGATGTTCTTTTGATTGCCCAGCCGAATTTAAGCAAAACAATCAGAGAATTGGAAGATGAACTGGGCATCAAAATATTTTTGAGAAGCTCCAGAGGCATGAGCCTGACGCCGGAGGGCGAGGAGTTCATCGGTTATGCCAAAAAAATCCTCAAGCAAATCGAGGATGTGGAAAAACTGTATAAGGACGGCGGCCAGGTAAAGCACAGCTTTGCTGTTTCTGCGCCGCGCGCGTCTTATATATCGGATGCATTTGCCAATTTTACAAAGCATATTTCTGAAGAAGCCGTGGAGTTGGTGTATAACGAAACCAATTCCATGCGAGCGATTGACAACATTGTCAACAGAGACTACAACCTCGGCATCATCCGTTATGCCGAATGCTATGAGCGATATTTCAGTAAACTGCTCGAGGACAAGGAGCTGGTGGGCACGCCCATCGTCCGTTTTCAGTATGTGCTGGTAATGAATAAAAACAGCAGCCTGGCTAAAAAAGAGCAGGTGCTGCTTTCAGACCTTGCACATTACACGGAAATCGCCCATGCAGACCCGTATGTGCCGTCGCTTCCGATTTCCGTTGTGAAAAAACAGGAACTGACAAATTATTCCGAAAACACCATCTTTGTGTATGAGCGAGGCAGTCAGTTTGATTTGCTCAGTCTCAATCCGAATACCTATATGTGGGTTTCGCCGATTCCGCAGCGCGTGCTGGATAATTGCGGTCTGGTGCAGCGGGAATGTCCGGAAAGCAGCAGAGTCTATAAAGATGTGCTGGTGTATAAAAAGAATTATAGATTTTCAAGGCTCGACAGACTGTTTGTGGAGTTTATAGAGCAATCCAAGGCGATTATCTGATGAAAGTCTTCCGTTATATAAAATTTATATAACCGCATATAAGATATATAATTCCAAATAGTTCTTTTATTTGTTAAAATACACATGAATTGGAATTAGGTGTATTTGCTTTAATTAAATACTATGTTGATAACGGGTCCGATTTCAGCCTGTTATATCCTTTCTATGCAGCAGTTATATCTAATGGATTGACTGCTGTTTTTTGATGATATAGGTGTTGTTATGATATATGTTGAAATTTGTGTCGGTTCCTCCTGCCATCTGTCAAAAAGTGAAGAAATCATTGCGCTGTTTCAGCAGGCGGTGGAGGAGAAGCATCTCGAAGGCGATGTCATTCTGATAGGCTGCTTTTGTCTTGGCAAATGCAACCGTCAGGGCGTCAGTGTTGCCGTGAACGATGAGGTGCATACCGGTATTACCAAAGAAAACTTTGAGGCATTTTTCCAAAACGAAATTATGGCAAAAATTGAGGGATAGGAACGCTTATGGCAAATTGTTTAACGCTGAAGAAATCAAATTGTAAAAACTGTTATAAATGCATTCGCCACTGCCCCGTAAAATCCATCCGTTTTTCCGGAAACCAGGCGCATATTATCGGCGATGAGTGTATTTTATGCGGTCACTGCTTTGTTGTCTGCCCGCAAAACGCCAAGCAGATTGCCGATTCCACCGAAAAGGTGAAGGTGCTACTGCAGGGGGACTGTCCGGTGGTTGTCAGCCTGGCGCCCTCCTTCATTGCCAATTATGACGGCGCCGGTATTGAAAGCATGCAGACCGCTTTACGGCAACTCGGCTTTCACTCCGCTGAGGAAACGGCAATCGGCGCCACCTTTGTGAAAAACGAATATAACAAAATGCTCCTGGAGGAGCAGCGAGATGTAGTGATTTCCTCCTGCTGTCACTCCGTTAACCTGCTGATTCAGAAATACTATCCCGATTTGCTCGGCTGTCTTGCGGACGTGCTTTCACCAATGCAGGCACACGCACAGGATATCAAGTGCAGAATCCCTGACGCAAAGGTCGTTTTTATTGGGCCCTGTGTTGCCAAAAAGGATGAAGCGGAGATGTATCCCGATTTAGTGGATGCTGTGCTGACCTTTGAGGAACTGACGCAGTGGCTGGAAGCAGAACGGATTACCTTAAGCGGAGAAAGCGACCGGGATGAAAACAGCCGTGCCAGGTTTTTCCCGACCACCGGCGGTATTTTGAAAACGATGAATACAGAAATTGAGGGCTATTCCTATCTTGCCATTGACGGTGTGGAAAACTGCATCGCCGCATTGAAGGATATACAAAACGGTAAAATTCATCATTGTTTTATTGAAATGTCTGCCTGCGCGGGAAGCTGTATCGGCGGACCGGTAATGGAAAAATACCACCGCACGCCCGTTCTGGATTACATTCAGGTTTCGGAATATGCCGGCAAAAAGGATTTTTCGGTTGCCCAGCCCGAAACCGCATCGCTAAAAAAAGACTTTTCGGCAATACAGCATCATGCGATGCGCCCAAGCGAAGCTGAAATTACAAAAATACTTGCCGATATGGGCAAAACAACGCCCGATAAGGAACTGAACTGCGGCTCCTGCGGCTATAATACCTGCCGTGAAAAGGCGGTGGCGATTTATCAGGGGAAGGCAGAAATCTCTATGTGTCTGCCGTATCTGATGGACCGTGCCGAAGGTTTTTCAGACGCTATTGTGAGCAATACGCCAAACGGCATTATTGTTCTGAACGATAGGCTGGAAATTCAGCAGATTAACCAGCCGGCGCTGCATATTATGAACCTGCGTCATCCGTCTGAGGTGCTCGGCGAGCAAGCGGTAAGAGTGATGGACCCTGTCCCGCTTTTAAAAGTACAGCAGGAAAAACGAGGCGTCTACAACGAGAGATTGTACCTTGCGGAATATGATCGCTATGTGGAACAAACCATTGTTCCGGCAAAAGACAGTAAAATGCTGATCTGTCTTATGCGTGATGTCACCGGCGAGGAAAAGGAACGTCAGCGCAAGGAGGAAATCAGCCGCAATACGGTTGAGGTTGCCGACAAAGTTGTGGAAAAGCAAATGCGTATCGTTCAGGAAATCGCCTCTCTGCTCGGCGAAACCGCGGCAGAAACAAAAATTGCGCTGTCCAAGCTGAAGGAGTCTATTACCGATGAATAATCTGTGTGCCGATATTGGCTATAAAAGCATCAATCATTACGGTGAAGAGCTCTGCGGCGACCATATTGATATCATCCATAAGGACGACGATTCCGATGTGATTGTTCTTGCGGACGGTATGGGCAGCGGCGTGAAAGCCAGCATTTTATCCACGCTGACCTCTACGATTATTTCCACCATGATAGCCGAAGGACTGAGTATAGAGGAATGTGTTTCCACGATTGCAGCCACGCTCCCGATTTGCTCTGTCAGGGGCGTTGCCTATTCCACCTTCACTATCATCCATCTGATCAATAACCGCACAGCGGAGCTGATACAGTACGACAATCCGCAAATCATTATGTACCGTGACTATCAATGCTTTGATTATCCTAAGGAAGAAATCAACATTGACGGCAAAACCATCTATAAATCCACCATCCGTCTGAAGGAGGATGATGTCTTTATCGCGATGAGCGACGGCTGTCCTCACGCCGGTATCGGCACCGCCTATAATTTCGGATGGAAGCAGGACGAAATTGCCGACTACATGGGAAGCCTGATTCCCGGGCAGTACACCGCTAAAACGCTTGCCACGATGCTGGTGGACAAATGCAATGAGCTTTACGGCAACAAGCCGGGAGACGATGCCAGTGCGTGTGTGGTGAAAATCCGTGAACGCGTGCCGATGAACATTCTGTTCGGACCGCCCGCAGACAGGGATGACTGTGATAAAATGATGAGCCTGTTCTTCTCCAAGAAAGGCAAGCACATCGTCTGTGGCGGAACAACGGCGTCCATTGCAGCAAAATGGCTCGGCAAGCCGTTGAAAACAGATATTCACTATGTCAAAAGCGATGTGCCGCCGATTGCTGAAATCGAAGGCGTTGATCTCGTTACCGAGGGTGTTGTTACGATGAACCGAGTGATTGAATATGCCAAGGATTATCTTGCCGACAACACCGAAAATGAAAAATGGAATTTCGGTCACGACGGCGCGTCCCTGATTTGCAGACTGCTGTTTGAAGAGGGAACTGATGTCAATTTCTATGTCGGAAGAGCGATAAATCCCGCGCATCAGAATCCCGATTTACCCATCAATTTCAATATAAAAATGAATCTGGTGGAGGAACTGACTAAAGCGCTCCAACAGATGGGAAAGCGTGTTAAGGTCAGTTATTTTTAAAGATTGATACGGCTTGTGCAATGATGTCTCCTTAACAAAAAGCATAAGCATATCATATAAGAAGCCTCTGTTTTGCAGAAGCGGGCAGGGGCGAAATATAAAATTATATTGGTTGATAACCATTACATAGGAAGGTGCATGAAATGGAAAAAGAATTTGATTTAAAGGTAGTGGATGAAATCCTTTCCCGCTACCCGGCAAACGAAAATTCAACGATTGCGGTACTGCAGGATATTCAGGAACATTATCACTATCTGCCGAAGGAGATTTTTCCCTATGTTTCAAGAAAACTGGCGGTAGGCGAAGCAAGGCTTTACGGCGTTGCCACCTTCTACGAAAACTTTTCGCTGGATCCGAAGGGAAAATATGTCATCCGTTGCTGCGACGGCACGGCTTGTCATGTAAGAGGCTCTATCCCGATTTTAAACAAGCTGCGTGAGGAACTCGGTCTGACAGCGGGAAAAACGACCACCGATGACCTCAATTTCACTGTGGAAACCGTATCCTGTCTCGGCGCATGCGGACTGGCACCGGTCATCACCGTCAACGGCGAGGTACATCCTGCGATGACACCGGATAAGGCATCCGCTTTATTGAAAGAACTGAAAGAAGCAATTGCAAAGGAGGAAGCGGAAAATGCATAAATTAACATCAAGAGCAGACCTTGACGCGTTTCGTTCCCTTTGCAGCGAAGCGCTTGCCTGTGAAACAAAGAAGATTCTTGTGTGCGGCGGTACCGGCTGTGTAGCCGGCGGCTCGCTGGACATATATGACAAACTCCTCCAGCTGATTCAGGAAAAGGATCTGCCGGTTGAGGTGGACCTTGCCGATGAACCTCACGGCGATGTGATCGGCATGAAAAAAAGCGGCTGCCACGGTTTCTGTGAGATGGGACCGCTGGTGCGCATTGAGCCGCAGGGATGGCTTTATACGAAGGTTTCCCTTGACGACTGCGAGGAAATCGTTGAAAAAACAATTATCGGCGGAGAGAATATCGAACGGCTCGCCTATAGGATTAACGGCGAGGTATATCGCAAACAGGAGGATATCCCGTTTTATAAAAAGCAGACAAGACTTGTTCTGGAATCCTGCGGTCATATCAACGCTACCTCCATTAAAGGCTATATTGCCACGGGCGGCTACAAGGCGTTGGAAAAGGCGCTGTTTGAAATGACGCCGGAAGAGATTGTGAGCGAAGTATCCGAATCCAATCTGCGCGGCAGAGGCGGCGGAGGTTTCCCTGCCGGAAGAAAATGGGCTTCCTGCGCAGCGCAAAAGGAATTCCCGAAATATACGGTATGTAACGGCGACGAAGGCGACCCCGGTGCGTTTATGGACCGCTCCATTATGGAAGGTGACCCGCACAGACTGCTGGAAGGTATGATTATCGCCGGTCTTGCCATCGGTTCTACCGAAGGCTACATTTATGTGCGTGCCGAGTATCCGCTTGCCGTTGACAGATTAAAGACGGCGATTGCCCAAGCAGAGGAATTGGGCATTCTCGGTGATGACATCTGCGGCTCCGGTAAGTCTTTCCATATTCATATCAACCGTGGCGCAGGAGCGTTTGTCTGTGGCGAAGGCTCTGCACTGACCGCTTCTATCGAGGGCAAGCGCGGTATGCCGAGAGTGAAGCCGCCCCGTACCGTGGAGCATGGCTTATTCAACAAGCCGACCAATCTTAACAATGTTGAAACCTACGCCAATGTGCCGATGATTATCAACAAGGGCGCGGCGTGGTATAAATCCATCGGTCCGGAAAACAGCCCTGGAACAAAGGCATTTGCGTTGACGGGTAAAATCAAGAACACAGGTCTGATTGAAGTGCCGATGGGAACAACGCTGCGTGAGGTCATCTTTGACGTCGGTGGCGGTATGCGCGACGGCGCCAAATTCAAAGCCGTTCAGATAGGCGGTCCCTCAGGCGGCTGTCTGACGGAAAAGGAACTGGACATCCCGCTCGATTTTGATTCGCTCAAAAAGGTCGGCGCGATGATTGGTTCCGGCGGCCTTGTTGTGATGGATGACAAAACCTGTATGGTGGAAATTGCCCGTTTCTTTATGGATTTCACGCAGAATGAATCCTGCGGTAAATGTGTACCGTGCCGTGAGGGCACCAAGCGTATGCTCGAAATTCTGGAAAGAATTGTGGAGGGCAACGGTAAAGACGGCGATATTGAAACGCTGGAAGAGCTGGCGGACACCATCTCCAACACTGCTTTATGCGGCCTTGGTAAAACAGCTCCTTCTCCCGTAATTTCCACTATTCAGAACTTCCGTGAGGAATACGAAGCGCATATCTATGACAAACGCTGCCCGGCTGGTGAATGCAGCAAACTGAAGAAGTTTGTCATCATTGCCGACAAGTGCAGAGGTTGCTCCAAGTGTGCCCGTAACTGTCCCGTGAATGCGATTGACGGAAAAATCAAAGAGCCGTTTGTCATTAACCAGGAAAAATGTATCAAGTGCGGTGCTTGCATTGGTAACTGCAACTTCGGTGCAGTCATAGAGGAGGCATGAGAATGGAACTTGAAAAAATGATGCTGGTAGACGGTGTACCCGTCGCCATTGAAGGGGAGAGAAACCTTCTTGAAGTAATCAGCAAAACCGGTGTAAAGCTGCCGGTATTCTGCTACCACTCCGACCTGTCCATTTACGGCGCCTGCCGTATGTGTATGGTGGAGGATGAAAGAGGCAGACTGATGGCTGCCTGCTCCACGGTTCCGAGAGCCGGTATGAATATCAAAACAAATACGGGCAGACTGCGCAAGTACAGAAAGAATATTCTGGAACTTCTGCTTGCCAGCCACTGCAGCGATTGTACCACCTGTGAAAAAAGCGGCAAATGCTCTCTGCAGGAAATGGCAGTGCAGTTCGGTATCAAAAATGTCCGTTTTGAAAACGTGAAAGATAAAAGCGAAAGGGATGAATCCTCTCCGAGCATTATCCGTGATGCCAGCAAGTGTATTCTTTGCGGCGACTGTGTGCGTGAATGTAACGAAATTCAGCGCGTCGGTGCGATTGACTTTGCGTTCAGAGGTTTTGACGCTAAAATCAGCACAGCCTTTAACAAGCCGATTGCCGAAACCCTTTGTGTCAACTGCGGCCAGTGCGCTGCAGCGTGCCCGACAGGTGCTATCATCGTGCGTGATGACAGTGAAAAGGTGTGGAGCAAACTGGATGACCCAAGCGTATTTGTCACCTGCGAAATTGCCCCTGCTGTCAGAGTCGGTATCGGCAAGGAACTCGGTCTCGGCGACAGCGAAAACGCGATGGGTAAAATCATTGCCGCGCTTCACCGTATGGGCTTTGACGAGGTGTTTGATACAGCCACCGGCGCGGATATGACGGTGATTGAGGAAGCAAACGAGTTTGTTCACCGTATTGAAAACGGCGAAACGATGCCGATGTTCACCTCCTGCTGCCCTGCCTGGGTACAGTATGTAGAAAAGAAATATCCCGAATTCCTGCCGAATGTTTCCACCTGCCGTTCGCCGATGAGTATGTTTGCCGCGGTCATTAAAGACTATTACAAGGATAACCTTCCCGAGGGCAAAACAAGTCACTACCATGTTGCCTTAATGCCCTGTACTGCAAAGAAGTTTGAAGCAAAGCGTGATGAATTTAAGGTCGAAAATGAACCGAATACCGATGATGTTATCACCACACAGGAACTGATTAAGATGATTAAAAAGTCCGGTATCATGTTCAATGAGCTGGAGCCGGAGGCAGTGGATTTGCCGTTCGGTACAATGTCCGGCGCCGGCGTCATCTTCGGTGTTACCGGCGGCGTCACGGAAGCGGTACTGCGTAAACTCGCGGCGGATAACTCCAAAACCACGCTGGCTCAGATTAAGTATACCGGCGTAAGAGGAATGGAGGATGTCAAGGAGGCAACCGTTCCTTACGGAGACAGAGAACTGAAAATCGCTGTGGTCAGCGGTCTTTCCAATGCTCGCAGAATCATTAAGGATATGCAGAAGGGTATTGTGAAATATGATCTTATCGAGGTAATGGCGTGCAGAGGCGGCTGTATCAGCGGCGCTGGCCAGCCGTATATTTCGCAAATGCACAGAAGCAAGCGCAGCGACGGTCTGTACCGTTCCGACAGAGTCAGCACCATCAAGCGCTCCCAGGACAACCCGCTGATGACAGAACTGTATAACGGTCTTCTCAAAAACAGAGAGCATGAACTGTTACACGTTCATTATGTCAAGTAATCCAACGCGATATCAATTTGCTTAAATGAAGGTCACTAATTCCTAAAAAATGCATAATACACTCGGCCTTCATATAAGACCCCTTGCTCAGCAATAAGCAAGGGGTTATTTTTGTCAGTTACGCTCTTCAGATGAAAGTTTAATAAGCCTTATTAAAAGATTTAAAGGTATGGATGTGAAAATTCCTTTGCATTTTATGCAAAAATCATTGGTTTACACTTGGCAAATATGCGAATTAGCCGACCAGAATTTTTCGAACGGGGTACTGGTTGTTTCAAGAATTTCTGTCGGCTTAAACCGATTTTTCGCCTGTCCGAAGTCCCAAAACCCTTGCAAACACTCACTTTTTAATTATGTCAAAACCACCATGCTGTCTCCGTACCTTTTTTTAATACTGATGATTTTGCTATTTCCTCTCACAAGGCTGATTGTCGGAACAGTTGTTGGCACCGTGGCAACCATTGTACCGCTTGTGATAGCCGCATTTCCGTTCATTGCAAGGCTTGTTGAAAGCTCGCTTCGTGAGGTGAATCCGAATCTGATTGAAACTGCAAAATCAATGGGAGCGTCACCCTTTCAAATTATTATAAAGGTGATGATTCCCGAATCAATTCCCTCTCTGCTTTCCAATCTTACAATCGCAGTAACAACCGTTTTGGGCTACTCGTCAATGAGCGGCATTATCGGCGGCGGAGGTCTCGGCAAAATCGCAATTAACTACGGTTATTACAGATATAAATATTTGGTAATGGTGCTTGCCGTAAAACTGAACTTATATTTTTGAACTGGTTTTTGATTATTTTTTCTGTTCAAGAGCAAAGAAAAAAGCAAATTATTATAACAGATTTCATTTTTCATATCCTACATCATTTTGCATGATGCTATTTGCTAAAAACCATTTTCCAATGTTCAAGACGACAATATAATAAGTATAGAATAAGGCGAGGATTTCTCCTCGCCTCAACTTATGTATATGCTTCTATTATTAATCTTGCACCTAATTTGAAGCCGACCTTGAAGCAGTCAAGTTCAATAAGGGTTGCAAATTCTTCGCTCGAAGTAAGAAACTTATCAAGTAACTCTTTTTGCTCATTTGTCAGCGTTGATTTCAAGCGTTCCTGATTCTGATTGACTAACCTTAGTGCTTCCTTATAATTTGCATTATTCTCAATGCGGCTGTATTCTGTCGGCGTAATATTACCATACCAAAGCTCTTCAAGAATATCCATAGCGTCACCTCGTATAAATCACTTCGTTATAGACAATCTCTCTTGCCTGATTCGTGATATTGTTCGCCGCCTGCACCCATGCTATCATATCATCAGCCTTGAGCTGCTCTGTGATGCCTTGTTGCTCTTTGAGTTGCTTCACAAGGCGGTCATACATCTCGTTTGCTCTAACATCAATCTCGTGTAAATGCGTATTCAATTTGCATTGCACCCTCAATGAAGTACAGAAGGCAGGGCGGTGTTCTTTGATGTAATCATAATACCTCATACCCCAAATACCAATTTCATAATTCGTTTCGGATGAAACCAAATTAGGCAAATAAACACCGTTTACCAGTGTATAATCAAGTCCATTTTTCTTATCAGTAATATACTTTTTCATTGCATTTTCCTCCAATATTAATGTTTTTAATTATTGTTGTAAAATGCAAAATGCCATAACGATTGTTTCTACTTACTTTCAAAACCTTCGTTATGGCACCTTCTCTAACGAGACCGCTTCTTTAGTTTAAAGTTCTTAGGTTTAAGTTCAGAGTCAGCGGGTGCTGCGCACGGCGATTATAAAACGGAGCGAAGCGACCATTAACTCTAAACTCTCAACTCTAAGCTTTCAACTCACAAAAGGCCGGTTTACCGCGTGCGGTAAACCGGCCTTTTGTTATACATTGATTTCCACGTCGAT
>Ga0247608_10007923_pt1 | contig 10826 bp, 10 predicted proteins | sample 176DNAGHGlowgp2_FD_193490 | JGI IMG/M metagenome (GOLD analysis project Ga0247608, IMG submission 193490) | Sheep rumen microbial communities from Palmerston North, Manawatu-Wanganui, New Zealand - 1766 DNA GHGlow gp2 | ecosystem: Host-associated > Mammals > Digestive system > Stomach > Rumen ... | reverse complement strand
AGTAGCAAATTGTTAGGGAGTTTTATATGATTTTTTATGATAAAAGAGGAAAAGCAACTTGTTATACTAACGATAATGATGAGATTTATTCATTTGATGGGGCACCACTTGGTTTTATTTATTCAAATCTAATTTATAAAGTGAATGGTGAACATTTAGGCTTTTTAGATAGAGGCTGGATAATAGATAGAAGTGGTTATGCAGTTTATTTTTCTGAAAATTCTTCAAATATTGGCTTAGTTACTCCTATCAAATGTGTTAAGCCAATTGCTAGTGTTAAAAGAATATTCCCTGTTAAAGGTATTAGACGCGTTCCTTCGATTAAACCAGTTTTTAAAATGAGTTGGTCTAGTGCCACAGGAACAGAATTTTTTAGTTAATTGACATTTATTAAAAGTGAATTATAAAAAGTATTAGTATATAATACTTTAGAAGCAAAAAAGTAGTGATTAATTTGTATTATGGAAAACGAAAAGCTAAAACAACTTATTGAAGGAATTCAAAAAAGAAAAGAGTTCAAACTCCCTGATTATAGCGAACTACCTCGCATCCCTTTATATATGGAACAGGTTACAAACTATATTAAGGAAACTTTAGCTCCAGTTTATTCAAATCAAAGCAATCAAATTATTACTCATTACATGGTCAATAACTATGTTAAGGCTAAAATTATCGATGCACCAAAAGATAAAAAATACGATGTTAATCATATTGGTTATTTGCTTTGCATCTCGCTTCTTAAAAATAGTGCAAACTTAAGAAATATTGCAGCTCTTATCGATATGGATAAATATTTCCCTGGAGATGAAGAAGCTCTTTATAGCTTATTTAAAGAGATTCAAGAAAATGAGATGAAAGAAGAGTTTGAAATGGTTGAAAAAAGACTCACATACATTCGTAAAAAATATGAGAGTACAATCAATGAAGATGAAAAAGAAAAAGGCTTTTATGCTCGACTTGCAAATCTCATTTTAAGACTTTATGTAAAAAGTGAAGTCTCTAAAGCAATTGCAGATTCAATTATGGATAATGTTGTTCAAGAGATGCTTCCAAGTGCAGTTTTAAAAGAGAACAATGCTGTTGAAAAGAAATTTGAAGAACAAAAAATGAAAGAAGAAGCTAAGAAACTTAAATCTAGATAGTTAAAGGGAGGACGTTATGAAAGTACTTGTTACAGGTGGATTAGGATTTATTGGATCACACACAGTTGTAAAACTTATTGAGAATAAATTTGATGTTGTTATCATCGATAATTTATTCAATTCTAAACTTGTTGTTTTAGATAGAATCGAAAAAATAACTGGAATTAGACCAGTTTTTTATCAATTTGATGTTCAAAATAGAGAAAAATTGAGAGAAGTTTTTAAAAAGGAAAAACCTGAAGCAATTATTCACTTTGCGGGATATAAAGCTGTTGGTGAAAGCGTTGCAAAACCTTTAATGTATTATCAAAATAACTTAGAATCAACATTTGCACTTTTAGATTGCATGGAAGAATTTGGTGTAAGAAATTTAGTTTTCTCATCAAGTGCAACAGTTTATGGCTTACCTGATAAAGTTCCTCTAACTGAAGATTCACCTGTTAAATCAGCAACATCTCCTTATGGTGAAACTAAGGTAATGATCGAAAGAATCTTAAGCGATATATGTGCAGTAAATAAAGATTATAATGTAGCTTTACTTAGATATTTCAACCCAATTGGAGCTCATAAATCCGGATTACTTGGAGAAGATCCTAATGGCATTCCAAACAACTTACTTCCTTATATAAATAGAGTTGCAACAGGTCAACTTAAAGAACTTAATGTTTTCGGTGATGATTATGAAACTCCTGATGGAACTGGTGTTAGAGATTATATACATGTTTGTGATTTAGCTGAAGGTCATGTTTTAGCACTTAAAAAATTAGCTACAAATTCAGGTCTAGTTATTTATAATCTTGGAACAGGAAAAGGAACAAGCGTTTTAGAAGTAGTTCATGCTTATGAAAAAGCAACCGGAATAAAGATTCCTTACGTAATTAGAGAAAGAAGACCAGGCGATGTTCCTGAAAATTATGCTGGAACAGATAAGGCAAGAAAAGAACTTGGTTTTAAATGTGAATTTAATGTTGAGGACGCTTGTCTTGATGGATACAATTTCCAAAAAGCTGAAAATGAAAGAAACAAAAAGTAATGAAATCTCTTTATGTTTTAAGTGGACTTCCAGGTAGTGGGAAAACTACTTGGGCTGGGGAATTTAAGAAGACTCATAAAGAGCCTTCATTTATTGTTGCTAGCGATGATATTCGAGTCGAACTTGGAGGATATCCTCAATATTTTGAAGAAGAAGAAAAAGTTTGGGATTTATTTTATTCAAGGATGAACGAACCTTTAATTTATAACGATGTAAATGTAATTATGGATTCAACTTGTTTAGAAGACAAATTTAGAAAACTAATTATAGAAAAAGCAGGAAATTTTGATCGCAAAGTTCTTGTGTTCTTTAATGTTTCTCCTTCAATTTGCAAAACACGTAATGAAAGTAGAGAAAGCGATAGAAGAGTTAAAGAAACTGTTATGGATAAAATGATTGAAAATTTCCATTATCCATGTGATGAAGTTATTTCTTTATACGATTCAGTATTAATTGTTTCTCTTTAATTTTTGCCCTCTAGACTAACGGTTAGGTCACATGTCTCTGAAACATGTTATTATTGGTTCGAATCCAATGAGGGCAGCCATATTGAAACAATAGGATTGATACCAAAAATATCAGTCCTTTTTCATTTTTAAGGGTTATTTCGCTTATTTTTAGGCATAAATTGCTTTATTTTAGGTGAAGTAGGCCTCTTTTCTTTGCCTTTTTAATATGTTGGCATTTTATGAAAAGCACGATTTGATAATAAAAAGCACGAATTAACTATCAAAAGCACGAATATTATATTTGTTACGTGTCTCATTAATAAAATTTTCTGGTTGTTTTCTGGTTGTTTTCTGGTTGTTCTTGTGATATAATATAAGCGTAAGAGGATTTGAATATGTTTGTTGATGAGGATAATAATATAGAATTAAAAGAAGTATTAAATAGTTCTTTAGCCAAGGAGATTGTCGCATTTTTGAATACAGATGGGGGCACTATTTATCTAGGTATAAAAAACAATCGAGAAGTTATTGGAGTGAATAATATCGACGAAAACATGAGAAAAATATCTGATGTCATAACAGATCAAATTTCACCAAGATGTGTTTCATTTGTAAATCAATATCACGAAACACTTGAAGGAAAGAACATTATTAAAATTGAGGTAAAGAGAGGTAATCAATTGTTTTATATTAAAAAGTATGGTATGTCTGAAGCAGGTTGCTATGTTCGTATTGGTTCATCTTGTAAAAGCCTACTACCCGAAGAAATTCAGGATAGATTTATTAAATCTTTACAGATTCATGAACAAAATATAATAGATATTCCTTCAAGAAGAAAAGATTTAACTTTTAAGATTCTTAAGAATTATCTTTTATCTAATGACAACCACATTTCAGAAAATACATTTTTAGATAATTACCATCTAGTAACCAAGAATGGTGAATATAACTATCTGGCTGAAATTTTATCTGATAAAAACGATATTGTTATTAATGTTGCCACATTCTCATCTAATGACAAGACTCAATATTTAAGTAGAGAAGAGTTTGGTGGGAAATGCTTGCTATTGGCTATGGAGCAGGCAAAGAATTATATTAACTCAATCAATCAAACGTTTATAAATTTGGAAACTACACCTAGAAAAGAAATAAAAATGTTTGATACTGAAGCGTTTGAACAAGCTTGGATAAATGCATGTGTACATAATAAGTGGAGTGAAAGCAATCACCCAGGCATTTATGTTTATAGGGATAGATTAGAAATTGAGTCTTTTGGAGGTATTCCAAAGACTTTAACAAAAGAACAATTTTTAAGAGGAAAAAGTGAACCAGTTAATAAACAATTGTTTGATATCTTTAGAGCTTGTAATTTTGCTGAAGAAAGTGGACATGGAGTGCCATCGGTTGTAAAGGTTTATGGAGAAGATGCTTATGTTTTTTCTGATTTTTATATCAATGTGGTTATTCCATTTAATCGCGACGGTTTTAATACTGCTGCCAGAAAAACTGACAGTAAACAACCAGAAAACATTGATAAAGAGATCATTGAAATACTAAAAAGTAATGGTAAAATCTCGAGAAAAGATCTTGCATTATTTTTAAACAAGACCGAAGGGAGCATTAGACATCACTTAAATAAATTGCAAGAAAAAGGAATAGTTAAGCATCAAGGCCCAGACAAAGGTGGATATTGGGAGGTTTTTGATGAAGCATAAAATGAATTTGTGAAATGATTCTTTCGATCATTACCTTAGTTTCACCATAAGGAGATGTTGCTAATTTAACAGGTGAATCTTCAGTTAGACGAACTTTATCAGGTAAGCCATAAACTGTTGCACTTGATGAGAAAACTAAATTTCTTATCAACTGAATTGGTAGCAAGAAATATAAAACTATTTTATTGGAAAGGGAAACGCAATAGCGAATTGGAATTCTTAGTAAATGTGGATTCTCATGTGATTCTGTTTGATGTAAAAAAAGGAAAAAGCAGTCTCAATTCGTTGAGTGAATATAGGTGCCGAATCATAAAAGATCTAGCTATAAAAGTATCTTCAAATCAATACGGATATGACAGTGAACAAAAATTACTAACATTACCATTTTATTATGTTCCGTTTTATTTGGACATGTTGCAAAAAGGTGTAATTATTGACGAATGAAAACATGCAAAAAGGTGCAATTATTGATTCAATATGGTATTATTTTGCTGGCAAATTTAAATTCCAGAATTGAAATTGGCGTTATTTCACAGGCAGAAAGACATTCTATTGATACTGAACTGATGCATTGTGTTAGTTCAGTTTTTTCTTTATTTATAAAAAATAGCCCTTTTCTGTTTATGACTATTTTCTTGATGAAAAAGTAAAGATAATTTTTACCAATTAAGGGAAAATATGTTTCACCAATTATGGTTAATCGTCTTTAAATAAGTCCTCCTTGTCTTTCATTCGATAAGAAGGGCCAATAATTTGAAATACTTTAGAATAATGTAATATGCGATCAGGCATGCTCTAGTTATATGATTTCAATGTCATCACCAGCGAATATGCATAAGATAGGTATGATTTTGATGATAAATATTGAAATAAATACAGTGAATGGATATAATAAGAAATGTAAGAAAAGGAGGAATTTTGAGGATAATTTAATTGATTCAAATTTGATCTTAAAAATAGAAAATTTGCTGAATAAAGCAAGAGCTTTTGTAGCAACCACGGTGAACACCACATTGTTAACTACCTATATAGAAATAGGAAAAATTTTATCGAACGATTTAGGTGCACATAAATCCGATAGTTCCTATGAAAATAGGTCTATTAGATTCATTTCCAAAGAATAGGCAAATAAATTTGGGCGTGGCTTTTCGAAATAAAACATCTATAACATGATCTCGTTTTATCAATCATATAGAAGCGTTCAATCACTGACTGGACAATTTACTTGGACACATTACTGTGAGCTTCTATCTATTAACGATAAAGAAAAGAGGTCATTCTACGAAAAAGAATGTATCAACGCTAACAAACAAGGAAGAACTGATTAGACAAGTGGTAATGGTTCTTGAAAATAACAATAAATAGAAAGGGAGAAAATATGAAAAACATACAAGAAGACCGATTCATAGTGAGCGTTAGAGTTGGACCAAAAGGACAAATAACAATTCCGGTTCAAGCTAGAGAAATGTTCAATATTAAAGAAGGAGATACCATCATGGTTATGGGAGATAGAAATAAAGGCATTGTCCTCATTAAAGATGATGCTTTCTATCAAATGATGGATGGGTTAAACAAAAAATGAAAATATTAGAAATTAAAAATATCTTTAAAAGTTATCCTTCGTTTGAATTAAAGAATATTTCTTTTACCATTGAACCAGGCAAAATCATTGGTTTTATTGGTCGAAACGGAGCGGGTAAAACAACTACTTTAAAATGCATCTATAATTTGGTTAAGCCTACAAGTGGAGAGGTTTTATATAATAGTACATCCATCGTGGATATCGAAGCTAATTATAAGCAAGATGTCGCTATGCTCATTGGCGAGATGGATTATTACAGCACTAAAACTGTGAAAGCTTTAACGAGTGTTACAAAAAGGTTTTATAAGAATTGGGATGATAATAAATATCACAATTATTTAAATGAGTTTGGAATTGATGAGAACAAACAAATCAAAGCCCTTTCTAGTGGTATGAAAGTCAAATACGGCTTAGCTTTAGCGCTGTCTAGAGGAGCAAAAATTTTACTTCTTGATGAACCAACATCAGGTTTAGATCCAGTAAGTAGAGATGAATTGATGGATATTTTCATTGATTTAGTAAACGATAACGAACATGCGATTTTATTTTCAACTCATGTTATTTCAGATTTAGAAAAATGCGCTGACAAAATTATTTATATTAAAAAAGGTGAAATTATCGTTAATGATGATGTCGCAAATTTTGAAGCTAGTTATTTGCATTATGCTGGAGATAGCGAATTATTTGCTCATGACAAAGATAAATTTATTTTTTATCGAGATAGGCAAGGAAAATTTGAAGGAATTATTAAAATAGAAAATAACTTAGAAATTGATGAGAGTAAAATCGAAAAAAGAAAAGCAACAATGGAAGAAATAATGGTAGCTTTTGAAAGAGGTGAAAACAATGAGAAATTTGCTATATAAAGAAGTGGTGCTTTGTACAAATATACAAGTTATTTTATTTTCGCTTTTTGCTTTGTTTGTGTTGATTCCTTCTTGGCCACCAGCAGTAGCTTTTTTATATCCGCTTAGCGGACTTATGTCTTTATTTCCTAGAGGATTAGCTAATAAAGATATTGAATATACATCTTTATTACCAGTTAAAAAGACAGATATAGTTAAAGGAAAATTGCTCTATTTATGTTTAATTGAAGTTGTAGTTATTCTTTTGGCTTCTATTGGAGGAATTATTAGGTATTTCTATTTTAAGGAACCAGAAAATCCTGATGAATTACAATATTTTATGGCGGTTAAACCAACAATTTCTTTATTAGGATTTGCCTTTTTATCTTTTGGCATAATGAATCTCTTATTAATTGGTTTATATTATCGTAATCCATATAAAAGATTAGCTGGACCAAACTTAATTTCTTTATTTATTTGCATGATTGTTTTAGCCATTGGAAGCGTAATAATCGCATTTATTCCTGCTTTAAGAGAATACGATATGATTGGTATTATTGCTCAAATATCAACTCTTGTTGTTGGCATAGTGCTATTTGGATTATTCTCTTTTATTGGTTATAAAATTGGAGCAAAAGCATTTATTAAAGTAGATTTGTAGTTTTTAAATCATTTAAGTTGTGATTTAAGTTCATTTTGAAGACAGTATTAATTTATTTTAATACTGTTTTTATAGTTTGATATAATTAATTTAATATGAAAAAGATTCAATCAATTATTCATTTAGCATTTATCGTTATTTTGCTTAGTGCTTGTTCATCAAACAAGGATAGTGAAATCTATTTAGATAGACCAGATGACACTAATCTTGAATTTTGGATTACACAAAAAGTAGATTTAAAAGAATTTGAGGATAAAGGATGCACTTATCTTCCAGGACGGTTTGGTGCTGATGAATATTTAGATAGTCGATACACAGCCGATATAAATGATGGGATGGCTGTAGCTCCTGCAATTCATGTAAAATATTTAGTTACAGGTTATCCAGATTTAGTTGATGAGCTTGCAGTTACTCATATTGAAATAACTGATCCATCAATTACAGTTTATGGGCTTAATATGAATTCAACTGATAATGAAATATTAAATAGAATTAATAATTTAACTAACTCTTTTTCTTATGTTACAACACAAGAAGAGTGTTATTTAAGGTTTACAGTTAATAATTGTTCATTTTGTTTCATGAGTGAAAAAATAGTAATTGATGCGACAGTCACAAATAATACTGATGTCGTCTTTTAAATAAATCCGTTTAAAAACTTAGCTTTCAAACAACTTATATCAGCTCTAAACTTTAATTTGGGTTTATGTGGGGTAACACATAAATAGAGAGAAAAACTATAAACTAGAATGTGGGATGCATTCTAGTTTTATATGTCTTAATTAATAAAGCTCTTTTTCTAAATCTTTCAAAATTATAACATTCAAAAGAAACGTCAATTATTCTTTGCAATATATCGTTATTTTCTTCAGCCAATGAATATTAAACGCGTCTCTCGTTTTCATCTTTTTGGATCATGCTTTGCTTCAATTGAATTATAAAGAAGGTTTTGAAAACTCTAAATTATTATGTGGGAGAGAAAATATTATCCCACATTAAAGTTTAGAGAGCCCAAAATAATTGATAGCTAAAATCACCATCATTTTTTTCATTTTTTGATATATTTTCTATTTTATAGAAAAGGTACAATTTCTACTTAAAAGTTAAAACCTAAAAGTGTATAATAATTTTGCTTATTTAATTGAAGGAGATTTTTTTATGGCAGAAATTAAAAAGTCAATGCTTAGTGTTGATGGTAATACAGCTGCTGCTTTAATGAGTTATAACTTTACTGAAGTTGCTGCTATCTTCCCAATTACTCCATCTTCACCAATGGCAAATTATGTAGATATTTACTCCTCACAAGGAAAGAAAAATTTCTTTAACAGTACAGTAAAAGTCTGTGAAATGGAAAGTGAAGGGGGCGCTTCAGGTGCATTACATGGTGCTTTAAGTGCAGGTGCTTTCTCAACAACTTATACTGCATCACAAGGTTTATTATTAATGATTCCTAACATCTACAAATGGTGTGGTGAATTATTACCAGCAGTAATGCATGTATCAGCAAGAAGTTTAGCAACAAGATCATTATCTATTTTTGGTGATCACCAAGACGTCTATGCAATTAGACAAAGTGGTATAGCAATGATTTGTTCAGATTCAGTTCAAGAAGTTGCTGACTTAGCTTCAGTTGCTCACCTTGTTGCAATCGATGCTGAATATCCAGTATGTCATTTCTTTGACGGATTCAGAACTTCACATGAAATTCAAAATGTTGAATTCGTTGCTGATGAAGAATGGAAGAAATTCGTACCATGGGATAAGGTACAAAAATTCAAAGATAGAGCATTAAATCCACACGGACACGCAGTCACAAAAGGTGGTGCTGAAAATGATGATATCTACTTCCAAGGTAGAGAAGCTCAAAATGCTCACTTTAACAACGTTTTACCAGTTGCTGAAAAATATTTCAAAATCGCAAGTGAATTAACTGGTAGAGAATATGCACCATTTGTTTATCATGGTGCAAAAGATGCTACAAAAGTTATCATCGCTATGGGTAGTGTTAACGAAACTGCTCTTGAAGTCGTTGATGATTTAGTCGCAAAAGGCGAAAAGGTTGGTATGATTAGAGTTCACTTATTCAGACCATTCTCATCAAAACACCTCGTCGCAGCTATTCCTGAAACATGTAAAGAACTTTGTGTTTTAGATAGATCAAAAGAATTAGGTAGTGTTGGCGAAGCACTTTATGAAGATGTTTGTGCAGCACTTACTTTAGAAGGTAGAACAGACCTTAAAGTTATCGGTGGAAGATATGGTTTATCTTCAAAAGATACACAACCAAAACACATCAAATCAGTCTTTGATTTCATGTTAAGTGGAAAAGAACATCACAATTTCTCAGTTGGAATTGAAGATGATGTCACATTCCTTTCAATCCCAGTCGATGATGAATACGAAGTCAAACAAAATTACACATCATGCTTATTCTATGGTTTAGGTAGTGATGGTACAGTTGGTGCTAACAAATCATCAGTTAAAATTATTGGTGATGCAACACACCAATACGCACAAGCATATTTTGCTTATGACTCAAGAAAATCAGGCGGTGTCACAAGAAGTCACTTAAGATTTGGTAAAGAACCAATTCACTCAACTTATTATGTTGAACACGCATCATTTATTTCATGTTCACTTGATACATATTTATTCAAATTTGATATGTTAAAGAACTTAAGTAATGGTGGTACATTCTTACTCAACACAGATATGAGTGATGAACAACTCGAAAAATCTCTTCCAAATAGAGTTAAATATCAATTAGCTTCAAAGAATGCAAAATTCTACGTCATTGATGCTAACAAGATTGCTCTTGAAATTGGTATGGGTAGACATACAAATACCATCTTACAAAGTGCATTCTTCTTCCTTAATCCACAAATTATGCCTTATGAAGAAGCAAATACATGGATGAAGAAATTAGCATTAAAGACATATGGTAGAAAAGGACAAGATGTTGTTGAACTTAACTACAAAGCTATTGATAAAGGTACAGAAGGTTTAAGAGAAGTTAAAGTCAATCCAGAATGGAAGAACTTACCATTTAATAGAGAAAGACATGTTACAGGTGATGATTACTTCGATTCATATGTTGACTTTGTTAATACACTTGATGGCTACGATCTCCCAGTTTCAAAATTCACTGAATATGAATTACTTGATGGAACAATGAGAGAAGATGTTACATATACAGAACAAAGAGCTATTGCTGATAGAGTCCCAGTTTGGAATTCAGAATTCTGTATTCAATGTAATAACTGTGCATTTGTCTGTCCACATACAACAATTAGACCATTCTTATTAACAGATGAAGAAGTTGCTAACGGACCAGAAGGTTTAAGTAATCTTGTTGTTCCAGCAAAACCTCCAGTCTCAGCAGGATTAAAATACATCTTA
>Ga0247608_10007921_pt1 | contig 10828 bp, 9 predicted proteins | sample 176DNAGHGlowgp2_FD_193490 | JGI IMG/M metagenome (GOLD analysis project Ga0247608, IMG submission 193490) | Sheep rumen microbial communities from Palmerston North, Manawatu-Wanganui, New Zealand - 1766 DNA GHGlow gp2 | ecosystem: Host-associated > Mammals > Digestive system > Stomach > Rumen ... | reverse complement strand
ATAAGCCTCAAACGCATCGGGATTGGCATCGGCCACAAAGTAACCCTGCGGGGGACAGTAGGTAGCCTCTATGCCGCCAAGCCAACCGGGAATAAGCTCCTGAGCCAAAAAATACGGCACCTCTGCATCCTTTGGCTCCGAATGATAATGGATGCCCAACTTGCTGGCCAGCCCAAAACCCGCATGCTTGTAGAAATCAATGTTTCCCTCCATGCAGATAAAGCCCACACCCATCTCACGCGCTCTGTCCAGAGCATAATTCAACAACTTAAGTCCATAACCCTTACGCTTATATTCCGGATGAATGCTGATAGGTCCGAAAGTCCAGGAAGGCTTGTGTGTGCCATCGGCCAATACCAGTTCCGCTCTGGAGAACATCACGTGACCTATAATCCTTCCGTCCTCCTCCATCACATAGTCCAACTCCGGAATAAAGTCAGGATTGTTCCTATACTGATTAAGTACATAATGCTCCAAACATCCCGGCTTATATACATTCCAAAACGCCTCACGGGTAAGTTCCTCCACCACCCTATAGTCCTCCGGCCGCTCAAGTCTTATATTCATGAATGTAAAACTTTAAGTATCATAGCATACAGGCCCAGCCAAACTTGCGGGCTATCTCCAACAGGAGGTTATGATCACGGACAGGAATGACAACTGGAATAGTCTCACGCTTGTTGTCCCTTTCGGCGATATCAGCCATATCCAGATCATAGTTTGTTTGCATATTTATCCATATATCGGCAGGAATATCAAAAGCCTTTTCAAGGGCAACAGCCATATTAAGTGAAACGCTGCGCTTACCGTTTATGGTCTCACTCAATACAGAAGGCTTAATGCCTGTCGCCTCAGAAAGTTGTTTCTGAGTCATGCCACGCTCGTTAAGTTCGTCCTTTATCATCTCCCCTGGATGTGTGGCTTCAAGCGGGGTTATTCTTTTCTTACTCATAATGCTTTGAAATATCTGTCAATAATGCATTTACTACTATTCCGCTCCCATCGGGAGAACTGTGGAACAAAAGTCTGTACTGGTTATTGATCCAAACAGCTTCTGTATCCTTCAAATCACCCTTTTTCTTTTCATAATGAAGCGACTTTATAAGATACAGGTCCTCTACTCTACGTGCCGCCTTAAGATAGTTCACTGTTTTGATATACCGTTTTACAATATCTTCAGGATGCCTTTTGTAACGTTTGTCAAGCGTTGTTCCACTTGAATAAAGTTCTTCTAAAGCCGTTGAATCAAAATTGATGTTCATAGTCTCAGATTCTTATTCAGATGCAAATATAACAACAAATTTGCGAATAGTTCACATATTTGCGAATTTTTGTTTGAGATTTAAAAGTGATTCCTTATTGTTTGATGTAATCATAGCAAGCTTGGAGCAACTCTCCATTTCACCGCAGTCACCGCAGGTCTCAAAACCCTTAGCCCGGGCGCACTTGCGTATGGGACAGAGCGAGTCACAGAACGGAGTCTTGGCACCCTCAATACGGCATCCGGTACAATTGATCATATCGGGAGTGATCTCAACCTTATTAAGTTCTGACCATTCCCGAGCCACTTTCCTGCGCAGTTCATCGTCATCATTAACAGTAGCCAACCGGGCCTGACACCCCTCACAATCCAATCCGCAAAATGCAATAAACTGTTTCATTTGCCGTATTTTTGGTAATAAGCCTCAACACGTTTCTTGAATTCGGGAACAAATGTCCTATAAAATTCATCTGATTCCAACGCCTCAAGCAGTTCACCCGATTCACACTTGGCACGCTGCTTCTTTATGTAATCAATGCATTCTGCCTTCTTGTTGTCAAAATCATCCAGCAGCCACTTGTCATCCACTAGTTTCATGACTATCCCGTATTCCCGGGCTTGTTCCTCAGGTTCAACATATTCGGATAAATCATCCTTAATCCGAACGGTGATAACGGCCTGAGCTTCATCCTTGGATTTAAGGGTAACGGACTTCACGGCGTACAGAGGTTCCCCGCCTCCGTTTCCGGTTACAAAATACAACAGCCACTCACCATATCCAGGTCCGTCAAAATCAATATCCGGAGCATCCCAAGCCTCGGAAAGAGTCTTGAAAAATTCCGGAGTCATGAAATCTTCGGCCTCAGGTTTAAGGACATGGTCAGGAATATAATTGCATAATACCAATGCCCTCTCTTTCAATTCCTTTTCCAGACTGCTGCATGAAACCGCCGCAACGATAAAACACAAACAAATGAGAATTCGTTTCATAAGCACTATTTTAATCCATGCGAATATAGTGCTTTTTCCGTCAATAACGTTTGAATGTTACGCTTTTGATACGGTTAGTTACTGGTTTGCTACTGGTTTAAGGCGTATCTTTGCGCCAAAATACACTGATTAATTATGGATTCAAGAATTGAGAAACTGCAATCCTGCCTGGCACAATTCCGCCAGATGCCCGAGGCCAGCATGCTGATAGAATACCGCAGCCGCCAGAACCGCCTTTCTTTTGATGACCGTATGGCAGTAACACGCTGTATAGAAACAGCTTTTGCACCCGTATTTCTAGAGATGAGGGCCGAGTCACCATCCCTTTCAGAGTCCGACCTTATATTTTGTGCCCTTGCTGCAGCAGGATTCAAGCCCGAAGTTATTTCAGACTGTATATCCATCTCTAAGGAGAGCCTTAGAATGAGAAGAAAACGTATCAAGGAGAAACTCTCACCGTTTTGGGCAGAGCAGCTTTTCCCTGAGGCAGAGACCGTAACAAAAACCGTAACAAAAACCGTAACAGGAAAATGTTACGATAATGGTACGCAACATATTTCCGGAGCCGATGAGGCCGACATACTTTTGCGTCAAAACCAATCAAACGCAAAAGTTATGGAAACAAAAAAGATCACATTCGGTGAGGCCATCAATTCCGGCTTCAGAAACATGTTCAAGTTCACGGGTCGCGCATCAAGGACTGAATTCTGGTATTTTATATTGTTATATACTTTAGTGTTCTATACGCTGGGAATAGCAGTATCTTTCCTGATTCCATTTGTTATGCTAAAGGCAAAACACCCTATTACACTCCAAGCCGAACTGATGACAGTCAGCTTTATTGCCTTTATACTGATAATACCATTATTAAGCATAACCGTACGCAGACTTCACGATTCGGAGCGTAAAGGAGCATGGGTGCTGGCATATTTACTACCCATGACTATTGCCGTGGTTTTAATGATACACTCAATGTTTCACTTTAATGTAGAGACTAAGGAAACTGAAACAGTAATCTCTTTCAACCCGGAAGAATACTATAACAGATATACTGATACAGACGGAGATACCATCAGGATATATCCCGACTATATGGAGCAGGTGCAAAGCGGAAAGAGATTTTTCTACTATAAGGCCAATGGTGACTCCATTGCAGTTGATCCAAGTGTATTCACTCCTGTAGCAAGGACAGCACATACTCAACAAATTAATCGCGAGCAGAAACTCATTTACGGAACAGCAGGAATCATGTCCTTCCTTGTGATCCTCTCCTTTGTAGGATTCATCATACTGATAATCTTCTGCGCCCTGCCCGGAACCGAAGGACCCAACAGATACGGCCCCGATCCCAACGTCATCACCCAACCCGCACAAGAAACCATTTGATAATCTTTAAGTTTGCACCAAATTATCCAGTTGCAGGAGCAGGACTATTGGGGTTGGGGACCATTAGCGGAGGGCGTAAGCGGAGAGCCCACGGAAGATCCCGTTAAGAACGGCGTTTGTTTGAGGAACGTTGCACACCGCAGGTGGGCAAAAGGACGAGTTCGCCGTTTAGGGTCTGGAGGGGCTCGTAGTAGCCCGGAGCTGTTGTGTCCCCAACCCCAATAGTCCTGCGGTGCATCCAAAATAAGTGACGCAAAACGCGCTCGGCCCGAAGGGACGCTTTCACCAAGCGAAGCGACTGAAAGAAACGACCCCTTTGCGTCACCAAGCGAAGCGACTGAAAGAAATACCCCTTTGCGTCATTTTTGCCTGAAATTGTGTACTTTTGCAAACCAAAATTCTGTAAGATGGAATACGATTTCAGAGCAATTGAAAAGAAATGGCAGGAAAAGTGGGCCAAGGAGGGAACTTATAAGGTAACTGAGGATGCCTCCAGACCCAAGTATTACGTACTCAACATGTTCCCCTACCCCTCAGGCGCCGGCCTGCACGTAGGACACCCCCTGGGATACATTGCTTCCGATATCTACGCACGCTACAAGCGCCAGTGCGGATTCAACGTCCTGAACCCCATGGGTTACGATGCATACGGCCTGCCCGCCGAGCAGTACGCCATACAGACCGGCCAGCACCCCGCAATTACAACTGAAAAGAACATAAACCGCTACCGCGAGCAGCTGGACAAGATAGGATTCTCTTTCGATTGGGACCGTGAGGTACGCACCTGTGAGCCCGGTTACTACCACTGGACCCAGTGGGCATTCCAGAAGATGTTCGGCTCATTCTACTGCAACAAGTGCCAGAGCGCCCAGCCCATTGAGAAGCTGATAGAGCACTTTGAAAAAGAGGGCTCTGCAAATCTGGACGTAGCCCAGAGCGAGGAGCTCAGCTTTACAGCCGCCGAGTGGAAAGCCATGGATGAGAAGCAGAAATCGGACATCCTGATGAACTACCGCATAGCCTACCTGGGCGAGACAATGGTAAACTGGTGCGCCGGACTGGGCACCGTGCTTGCCAACGATGAGGTGGTAGAGGGCGTATCGGTACGCGGCGGATTCCCTGTAGAACAGAAGAAGATGCGCCAGTGGTGCCTAAGGGTATCAGCCTACGCACAGCGCCTCCTTGACGGCCTGGACAAGATAGACTGGTCAGATTCCATCAAGGAGACCCAGCGCAACTGGATAGGCCGCTCCGAGGGTACCGAGATGCAGTTCCACGTAAAGGACTCTGATATAGAATTCACCATATTCACCACACGTGCCGATACCATATTCGGCGTGACATTCATGGTACTGGCTCCTGAGAGCGAGCTGGTGGCACAACTCACCACACCCGCTCAGAAGAAGGAGGTGGATGCATACATAGCAGCCGTAAAGAAACGTACCGAGCGCGAGCGCATAGCTGACCGCCGTGTAACCGGCGTGTTCAGCGGATCATACGCCATCAACCCCCTGACAGGCGAGGATGTACCCGTATGGATAAGTGACTACGTGCTGGCCGGCTACGGTACAGGCGCCATCATGGCCGTTCCCGCACATGACAGCCGTGACTACGCATTCGCCAAACATTTCGGCCTTGAAATAAGACCGCTTATTGAGGGTTGCGATGTATCCGAGGAGAGCTTTGACGCCAAGGAGGGTGTGATGATGAACTCACCCCGTCCCGACCAGATCCATGAGGGCGGACTCAACCTGAACGGCCTGACCGTCAAGGAGGCCATCGCCGCAACCAAGAAATACGTACAAGACAACAAACTGGGCAAGGTAAAGGTAAACTACCGCCTGCGTGACGCCATATTCAGCCGTCAGCGCTACTGGGGCGAGCCGTTCCCGGTATATTACAAGAACGGAATACCCACAATGGTACCCGAGCAGTGCCTGCCGCTGGAACTCCCCGAAATCAGTGAGTACAAACCCACCGAGACAGGCGAGCCTCCACTTGGCCACGCCAAGGTATGGGCCTTTGACGAGAAGAACTGTAAGGTTGTGGACAAGTCACTCATAGACAACAAGACCGTATTCCCCCTGGAACTCAACACCATGCCCGGATTTGCAGGCTCATCGGCCTACTATCTGCGTTACATGGACCCGCACAACAACAAGGCACTCGTAAGCCGTGAGGCCGACAGCTACTGGAAGTGCGTGGACCTCTATCTGGGAGGATCGGAGCACGCCACAGGTCACCTTATCTACTCAAGGTTCTGGAACAAGTTCCTCAAGGACCTGGGCGTAAGCGAGGTTGAGGAGCCGTTCAGCAAGCTCATCAACCAGGGTATGATCCAGGGCCGCAGTAACTTTGTATATCGTATAAAGGACACTAACAAGTTCGTGTCACTGGGCCTCAAGGACCAGTATGACACCACTCCCATTCACGTTGATGTAAACATAGTAAGTGCCGATGTACTTGACGTTGAGGCATTCAAGGCATGGCGCCCTGAGTACAACAACGCCGAGTTCATACTGGAGAACGGCAAGTACATCTGCGGCTGGGCTGTTGAGAAGATGAGTAAGTCCATGTTCAATGTGGTCAACCCCGATGACATCATCGAGAAATACGGAGCCGATACGCTGCGTATGTACGAGATGTTCTTAGGGCCCCTTGAGCAGTCCAAGCCCTGGGATACCAACGGCATTGACGGCTGCCACCGCTTTATCCGCAAGATGTGGGCTCTCTACTTTGACCGTGAGGGTAACCTGGCTGTAAGCGATGACGCTCCCACCAAGGACGAACTCAAGTCAATCCACAAGCTCATAAAGAAGGTAACCGAAGATATAGAGAACTTCTCATTCAACACATCGGTTGCCGCATTCATGATATGCGTAAACGAGCTGTCGGGACTCAAGTGCAACAAACGCGCCGTGCTGACAGACCTGGCCAAGGTGATTGCTCCCTTTGCACCCCACACCGCCGAGGAACTCTGGCAGGCACTTGGCAACCAAACCACAGTTTGTGATGCCGCATGGCCCAAGTTTAACGAGGATTACCTCAAGGAGGACAGCATAACCTACTCCATCTCATTCAACGGCAAGACCCGCTTTACAATGGACTTCCCGGCAGATGCCACCCAGCAGCAGATTCAGGATGCCGTTCTGGCCAATGAGAAGGCTTTAGGGTACATAAACGGCCAGACCATCCGTAAGGTGATTGTGGTACCGCGCAAGATTGTGAACATAGTTCTCTAAAACTCATGGAACTGGTTTTTGCCACCAATAACGCCCACAAACTGGAGGAGGTACGTCAGATTCTTGGCGAACGCTTTACAATACACTCCCTAAAGGAAATAGGCTGTCATGAGGATATCCCCGAAACCGGCGATACCTTCCAGGACAACGCCCTGCAGAAAGCCCGTTACGTCAAGGAGCATTACGGTTATGACTGTTTTGCCGATGACACCGGACTTGAGGTGAAGGCCCTTGGCGGAGCACCCGGAGTTCACTCGGCCCGTTACGCAGGTGACCATGATTCGGAGGCAAATATGACCAAACTGCTGCAGGAACTTGAAAAAAAACAGGACCGCAGCGCACAATTTAGGACAGTTGTTGCGTTATTACTTAACGGACAGGAAGTTCTGTTTGAGGGAATAGTGACGGGAAGGATAGCAACTGAGCGTCATTACGGAGAGTCAGGATTCGGATATGATCCACTGTTCATACCTGACGGCTTTACCGAGACATTCTCACAGATGAGTCCTGAAAACAAGAATCAGGTGAGTCACCGTGGACGAGCCGTAAGGAAACTGGCAGATTATCTTAAAACGTTATGATAAAGAAACTGACAAGAGGAGCCATTATCGCAATCGCTGCGGTAATGCTCCTTTTGCCTTTTAATATGGCCTATGCCGGTATTCCGGTAGGTACATGGAGAGCACATCCGGCATATAACGATGCAACTCATGCTATAAAAGCTTTCGGGTATATATTTGTATTGAGTGAAGGAGCAGTATATTTCTATGATCCTTCAGATGAAGGTATTTACACTATTGACAAAACAGGAGGTTTAAGTGATACTGATATAACTGAATTGGAATACTGTAATGCCGAAAAAGCAATTCTTCTGTTATACTCAAACGGAAACATTGACATTCTGTATGATGATTTTACTATTTATAATTTTACAGAACTCAAGAACAACAGTATTGGAGACATATCGGTAAACGAACTTAAGATTTCTAGTTCTGATGCATATATATCAACCAATTTCGGACTTGTAGTCTTTGATATAAAACGTAAGGTAATAAAGAACACATACCGTTTTGATTCAGCTGTCAACACTTCTGTAATTCTTTCAGACTCCATTCTTTGCGGAACCAAGGACGGTATATATCTTGGTCTCATGACCGATAACCTGTTGGATAATACCAAATGGAAACTATTCAGGAATATTGAGTTTCTTGACCTGTTTGAGTTTGACGGAAAACTTTCAGGGCGTTCATATGACAATAGGATGTGGACTATTAACAGATCCACCGCCTATTTGACAAATATCATGGATCATGTAAAAAAATTTACATTGACAGGAGATAACGGACTGGTTTTGATACAGGATTCGGTAGTAACTGTCTATAATACCTATTCTGATTATGCCCATTATAATATTCATACTCATATAAACCATATACTTATAGACGGGAATGACTGGTGGGTTTGCCAAGGATTCGAAGGTCTTTGTCATTATGTAAATGATGATAATAACATAATATGTAAGTCAACCGGTATAAAACCTGACAGCCCCAGAAGAAACTGGTTTCATTCTGTATCATGGCCCGAAAAAGGCAGATTGCTGGCAATTGGCGGATGTCATAATTATTCAGGTATCGATTATCCTGGAACCCTGATGATTTATGAAAACGACAGGTGGATATCTGTGGATGAAGACATATCTCAAAAAACCGGTCTCAAATTCATAAATCTTACAGAAGCGGCACAGGATCCTCTTGACAGAAACCACATCTTTGCAGGTTCAGCCGGCCAGGGTCTCTATGAATTCAGAAACAATAAGTTAGAAAAACTGCATACTTGGGATAACAGTGGACTTACAAGTATTCTGGATCATCATAAATATGATTATGTCCGAGTAAGTGCCTTACAGTATGATAAGGATAACAATCTTTGGATGGCTAACAATGAGGTTGATACCATCATAAAGGTTTTACAGCCTGACGGAAAATGGTTCGGATTATATTATAGTGAAATGGCTGGTTTGCCTACTTTCAAACAACTCAGATTTGATGACAACGGCTATATCTGGATAAATTCATCGAGAGGATTGAAACCCGGGTTATTCTGCATAGATATAAACGGAACACTCAAGAACAACAAAGATGATAAAATAAGATACTCAGGTAACATTTGGAAAAATCAGGATGGAACAACCGAAGAGATTTATGATGTGTTCTTTTATGAGTTTGACCTTAACGGTGATATATGGATAGGCACAAACAGAGGAATATTCATTTTAAGGGATCCTGATTCTTTCATAAACAATACAAATCCTGTGTTTGAAAGAGTAAAGATATCCAGAAATGACGGTTCAGGTTTAGCCGATTACCTTTTCAACGGAGTAATGACTACAGCAATTTATATAGATCAGGGAAACAGGAAATGGATAGGTACCCTTGATGACGGAGTATTTCTTATGAGCGCTGACGGAACAGAGACATTAGAGCATTTTACCGTCAATAATAGTCCACTTCCGTCAAACAATATACTGAGCATTACAGAAAACGGTCAGAATGGCTCATTATTCTTTGGTACAAGCCAGGGAATGGTAGAATATGGTGGTACAGCCAGGGACCCTGAAGAAAGTCTTTCAGAATCAAATATTATTGTATATCCCAATCCTGTAAAGCCTGATTTTGACGGATTCGTTACCATTACAGGACTAACTGAGATGAGTACGGTAAGAATATTGTCGAATTCTGGTAATCTTGTAAATCTTGGTACCTCAAACGGAGGTTCCTACAGTTGGAATCTTACAGATATGAATGGAAAGGCTGTACCGTCAGGAGTCTATCACGCCGTTATTACCAATCAGGAAAACAAACACAGTGAAAGCGTATCTGTTACAGTAATAAGATAGGAAACGACAGGTATCCGCTTATAATATATATGTATGTTTTTTCTTTATTTCTTTTGATTAATTGGTTTTTATAGACTGTTGAAACTGTTGATATCTTTTCTTTTTTTGAAGAATCATCTGTTTTTAAACTTGAACGACTATTTCATAACAATTTAATAAACAACTTAAACTATTGATATTCTGTATTATAATTAGTAATTAACAAGCAGTTCATATAATTGTTTAAATAATCAACTGTTATATGTCCTGATGTTGTCTGTTAATACAGTGTTTGAAAAATAAAAGAATAAAAAACGCTATCAACAGCATTATTTCAAAATAAAGTACATACCGTAACTGTTTTTGAAATACCAATTTTTTTATTCTCTTTTTACCTTATTTTTTTGAACACTTATTTACACTGTTTTCAACCGGAATAGTCACTTAAATAAACTAATTTTACACCGGATTAAATTGAATGTGTAATGAGAAAGCTTAGTGTTACTGAACTTTGCAGAATTAATATAGAAGAATACAGGAACAGCAATAAACTACCTGTAACCATTATATTGGACGATGTACGCAGCTTGTATAATGTAGGTTCGGTATTCCGTACTTCGGATGCTTTCAGAATAGAAAGGATAATTCTATGTGGCATTACAGCTACTCCTGATACATCACTTGTTGAAATCCATAAAACAGCCTTAGGTGCAGAGGAGAGTGTAGAATGGTTATATTGTAAGGATTGTGTCAGTATTGTCAAAGACCTTAATGATAAGGGTTATATTACTGTTGCCGTAGAACAGGTTGAAGGTAGCACAAAACTGGATAATATTAGAGTTGACAGGAACAGAAGATATGCACTAGTTTTTGGTAATGAGGTAAAAGGTGTGAACCAGAAAGTTGTTGATATCTGTAGTTTCTCTCTTGAAATACCCCAATATGGAACAAAGCACTCGCTGAACGTATCAGTGAGTGCCGGATTGGTTATATGGGAATTTGCCCGTCAGCTGAAGGATATTTTCTAGTGAGCTTCAAGCCAGTTGGCACCACATCCGCAATCAGCAATAAGCG
>Ga0247608_10007920_pt1 | contig 10829 bp, 22 predicted proteins | sample 176DNAGHGlowgp2_FD_193490 | JGI IMG/M metagenome (GOLD analysis project Ga0247608, IMG submission 193490) | Sheep rumen microbial communities from Palmerston North, Manawatu-Wanganui, New Zealand - 1766 DNA GHGlow gp2 | ecosystem: Host-associated > Mammals > Digestive system > Stomach > Rumen ... | reverse complement strand
TAAATAAGAAATGGCAGTACGTAAATTAAAGCCGGTTACTCCCGGTCAAAGACACAAGGTTATTGGCACGTTCGAGGATATTACTGCATCCGTGCCAGAGAAGTCTCTCGTTTACGGTAAACGCTCTACCGGTGGTCGAAACAACACCGGTAAGATGACCGTCCGCTACATGGGCGGCGGCCACAAGAGGAAGTATCGTCTGATCGACTTCAAACGAGAGAAGGATGGTGTTCCAGCTGTAGTGAAGACAATCGAGTACGACCCGAACCGTTCGGCTCGTATCGCATTGCTGTTCTACGCTGATGGTGAAAAACGTTACATTATTGCTCCTAACGGACTGCAGGTAGGTGCAACACTGATGTCGGGTGCAGAGGCTGCACCGGAGGTCGGCAATGCTCTTCCGCTTGCTAACATCCCCGTGGGTACGGTGATTCACAACATTGAATTGCGTCCCGGTCAGGGTGCGTTGCTCGTTCGTTCGGCTGGTAACTTTGCTCAGCTTACTTCTCGTGAAGGCAGTTACTGCGTGATCAAGCTCCCCTCTGGAGAGACACGCAAGATTCTCTCTGCTTGTAAGGCTACCGTAGGTAGTGTCGGCAACTCTGACCACGCTCTGGAACAGTCTGGTAAGGCCGGACGTTCTCGCTGGTTGGGTCGTCGCCCGCACAACCGTGGTGTTGTGATGAACCCGCATGATCACCCGATGGGTGGTGGTGAAGGCCGCCAGAGCGGTGGACACCCACGTTCACGTACGGGTCTGTATGCTAAGGGTAAGAAGACTCGCGCACCGAAGAAGCTTTCAAACAAGTATATCATTGAAAGAGCTAACAAGAAGTAATTTAAGTAATTAGAGTAGATTATGAGTCGTTCATTAAAAAAAGGTCCATACATCAACGTGTCGCTTGAGAAGAAGATTCTCGCCATGAACGAGAGCGGCAAGAAGACTGTCGTCAAGACTTGGGCCAGAGCTTCAATGATTTCCCCGGACTTCGTGGGACATACAGTTGCAGTTCACAACGGAAATAAATTTATCCCTGTCTACATCACTGAGAACATGGTAGGTCATAAGCTCGGTGAGTTCAGCCCTACACGTCGCTTCGGCGGTCATGCAGGTAACCGTAAATAAGGACAGGCTAACCATTCAGAATTAAAAAGAAACAATAATGGGAGCAAGAAAACATATTAAGGCTGAAGAAAGAAAGCAAGCCCTGAAGAGCTTATACTTTGCTAAGCTCAACAACTGCCCTTCTTCTCCACGAAAGATGCGCTACGTCGTAGACATGATTCGTGGCATGGAGGTCAACCGTGCTCTTGGTGTGCTTCGATTCTCTAAGAAGGCTGCCGCTCAGAACGTAGAGAAACTGCTGCGCTCTGCCATTGCCAACTGGGAGGTGAAGAATGACCGCAAGGCTGAGGACGGTGAACTTTACATCTCTAAGGTCTTCGTTGACGAAGGCGTTACAATGAAGCGCATGCGTCCTGCACCACAGGGCCGTGGCTACAGAATCCGCAAACGTTCTAACCACGTCACTCTCTTTGTAGACACAAAGCCTGTTGACGCTAACAATGATAAATAAGAAGCAGAATGGGACAGAAAGTTAATCCAATCAGTAACCGTTTAGGTATTATCCGCGGTTGGGACTCCAATTGGTTCGGTGGCAAGGACTTCGGTGACAACCTCGTAGAGGACAGAAAGATCCGCAAGTACCTCAATGAGCGTCTTGCCAAGGCAAGCGTTTCGAAGATTGTCATTGAACGTACACTGAAGCTGGTCACCATTACTATCTGCACAGCCCGTCCGGGTATTGTCATTGGTAAAGGTGGACAGGACGTAGACAAGCTGAAGGAAGAGTTGAAGAAGCTCTACAAGAAGGAGATTCAGATCAACATCTTCGAAGTAAAGAAACCGGAACTTGATGCTACTATCGTCGGCACGAACATCGCTCGCCAGGTGGAAGGCAAGATTGCCTACCGTCGTGCCATCAAGATGGCTATTGCAAACACGATGCGTGCAGGAGCCGAAGGTATCAAGATCCAGATTACCGGTCGACTGAACGGTGCTGAAATGGCACGCAAGGAAATGTTCAAGGAGGGTCGTACCCCGTTGCACACTTTCCGCGCAGACATCGACTACTGCCAGACCGAGGCACTCACCAAGGTGGGACTGCTCGGCATCAAGGTTTGGATCTGCAGAGGTGAAGTTTATGACAAGGTGGACCTCGCACCTAACTTCGCTCAGGAGAAGAACTCTGGCCGTTCGAATGGTGGCCGCTCAGGAAGAGGTAATCGCAAGAGAAACAATAACCGTTAAAAGTAGAAGCTATCATGTTACAGCCAAAAAGAGTAAGATATAGAAGACCTCAGGACGGACGTGGCAACAAAGGCAACGCCCACAGAGGTACACAGTTGGCTTTCGGTTCTTTCGGCATCAAGACGCTTGACGCCAAATGGATTGACAGCCGACAGATTGAGGCCGCACGTGTAGCCATCAACCGCTACATGAACCGTGAAGGTCAGGTCTGGATTCGAATCTTCCCGGACAAGCCCATCACCCGCAAGCCTGCTGACGTGCGTATGGGTAAGGGTAAGGGTGACCCCGCAGGATGGGTAGCCCCCGTGACACCGGGTCGTGTTCTCTTTGAAGTAGAAGGCGTAAGTTTCGACGTTGCCAAGGAGGCGCTGCGCCTCGGTGCCCAGAAGCTGCCGGTTAAGACAAAGTTTATTGTTAGACGTGATTACGATAAAAATGCCTAAGTTATGAAGATGTCAGAAGTAAAAGAACTCGCCGACAAGGACTTGCGCGAGAAGATCGAGAATGCAGAAACAGCCCTCCAGCACATGAAGCTGAACCATGCTGTTACACCGCTTGAGAATCCATCACAGATTAAGGCTGCCCGTCGTGACATTGCACGTATGAAAACAGAACTCCGCCAGAGAGAACTTAACAAATAACATTGGTCCAGATGGAAACAAGAAATTTAAGAAAAACAAGACAGGGTGTCGTTATCAGCAACAAGATGGATAAAACCATTGTTATTGCCGCTAAGTTCAAGGAGAAGCACCCGATTTATGGTAAGTTTGTGCAGAAGACGAAGAAGTACCATGCACACGACGAGAAGAATGAGGCCAATATCGGTGATACCGTCCTCATCATGGAGACCCGTCCCTTGTCTAAGACCAAGAGATGGAGATTAGTAAACATCGTAGAAAAAGCTAAGTAATTATGATACAGGCAGAATCAAGACTTACAGTATGCGATAACAGCGGCGCACGCGAGGCTCTTTGCATCCGTGTCCTTGGCGGCACCAAGCGCCGTTACGCAAGTGTCGGTGACGTGATTGTCGTTGCAGTCAAGAACGTTATCCCATCAAGTGATTTGAAAAAAGGTGCAGTATCAAAGGCTTTGATTGTTCGCACAAAGAAAGAGATTCGTCGCGCTGATGGCTCGTACATCCGCTTCGATGACAATGCTTGTGTATTGCTGAACAATGCCGGCGAGCTTCGCGGCAGCCGTATCTTCGGCCCCGTAGCCCGTGAGCTTCGTGCAGTGAATATGAAAGTCGTTTCTTTGGCACCTGAAGTTCTTTAATGATTAAATAAGGAAATATAATGGGTAAGTTACATATAAGAAAAGACGATCAGGTGATTGTCCTTGCAGGACGTGACAAGGGCAAGACCGGTAAGGTGCTCAAGGTTATCGTTGACAAGGAGCGCGCCATCGTAGAGGGCGTGAACATTGTCTCAAAGAGCACAAAGCCTTCGGCTGCTCATCCTCAGGGTGGCATCATCAAGCAGGAGGCTCCGATTCATATCTCTAATTTGAGTCTGATTGACCCGAAGAGTGGCAAGGCTACTCGTATCGCTATCAAGCGTGAGGGTAAGAAGGTTACTCGTATCGCAAAAAAATCAGGGGAGGAGATTAAGTAATGGATACAGCACAGTTAAAGAAAGTATACAAGGAGCAGATTGCTCCCGCACTTCAGAAGCAGTTTAACTATTCTTCTGCTATGCAGGTTCCTGTTCTGAAGAAGATTGTCGTCAACCAGGGACTGGGTGACGCTACTCAGGACAAGAAGATTATCGATGTAGCAATCAATGAGATTTCTGCCATCACCGGTCAGAAAGCCGTTGCTACCTACTCCAGGAAGGATATTGCAAACTTCAAGCTCCGTAAGAAGATGCCTATCGGTGTGATGGTGACCTTGCGTCGTGAGCGCATGTATGAGTTCCTTGAGAAGCTCGTGCGCATCGCCCTGCCGCGTATCCGTGACTTCAAGGGTATCGAGACGAAGTTTGACGGACGTGGTAACTACACACTGGGTATCCAGGAGCAGATTATCTTCCCGGAAATCAATATCGACATGATAGACCGCATCCAGGGTATGAACATCACCTTCGTGACATCGGCCAACACCGACGAAGAGGGCTTCGCTCTGCTCAAGGCATTCGGTCTCCCGTTCAAAAACGCTAAAAACGATTAAGAGTTATGGCAAAAGAATCAATGAAAGCCCGTGAGGTGAAGCGTGCAAAGCTTGTCGCCCGTTATGCAGAGAAGCGTGCCGCACTGAAGAAGGTCATCGCCACTACTGACGACATCGCTGAGGCATACGAGGCTGCTCGTAAGTTGCAGGCTATCCCGAAGAACGCCAATCCTATCCGTCTGCACAACCGTTGTAAGATTACCGGTCGTCCGAAGGGATACATGCGCCAGTTCGGTCTCTCTCGTATTCAGTTCCGCGAGATGGCTTCAGCCGGTCTGATTCCTGGTGTCAAGAAGGCAAGCTGGTAATCCGGCATTGACCGTTGACAATGGAAGACTGACCATCAGGTAAGAGATTTTTTTAATATTGTCGGGGGAGTCCCGATTAATTAAACATTTTATATTTATGACAGATCCAATAGCAGATTATCTGACAAGACTCAGAAACGCAATCATGGCACACCACCGTGTCGTTGAGGTTCCTGCGTCTAACTTGAAGAAGGAAATCACCAAGATCCTCTTCGAGAAGGGATACATCCTGAACTACAAGTTCGTTGAGGATGGTCCTCAGGGTACTATCAAGGTGGCCTTGAAGTACAATCCTGTAACCAAGCAGAATGCCATTAAGTGTCTGAAGCGAGTATCCACACCGGGTCTCCGCCAGTACACTGGTTACAAAGACATGCCGAGAGTTATTAACGGACTGGGTATTGCTATCTTATCCACGTCTAAAGGTGTCATGACAGACAAAGAGGCTGCCGAGCAGAAGATTGGCGGCGAGGTTCTTTGCTATGTTTATTAATTGGAGGATTTGAGTATGTCAAGAATAGGAAAATTGCCAATTAGTATTCCAGCTGGCGTCACCGTCGACCAGAAGGACAACGTCGTTACCGTTAAAGGTCCGAAGGGTGAACTCTCACAGTATGTAGACCCGTCTATCAAGATGAACGTTGAAGACGGACACATCACATTTGAAATTGACGAGAACAGTCCTGTCAACATCAAGCAGAAGCAGGCCTTCCACGGTCTGTACCGTTCTCTGGTCAACAATATGGTTGTCGGTGTCAGCCAGGGCTACACCAAGACAATGGAATTGGTCGGTGTCGGTTACCGCGTATCTAACCAGGGCAACCTGGTGGAGTTCTCACTCGGTTACACTCACCCCATCTTTATCCAGCTTCCTAAAGAGGTTAAGGTAGAGACGAAGAGCGAAAGAAACCAGAACCCGATTATCACTCTCGAATCTTGTGACAAGCAGCTGCTTGGTCTCATCTGTGCTAAAATCCGTTCTTTCCGTATGCCGGAACCGTATAAGGGTAAGGGTATCCTGTTCAAGGGTGAGGTTATCCGCAGAAAGTCTGGTAAGACGGCTGCAGCTAAGTAACTTTAATAATTGACGATTATGACAACTAAGAAAGAACAAAGAAGACTGAAGATAAAGTTTCGCATTCGCAAGAGTGTGAATGGTACTGCAGAGCGTCCTCGTCTGAGTGTTTTCCGCAGTAACAAGCAGATTTACGCACAGGTTATCAATGATTTGACTGGAACAACACTTGCTTCTGCCTCTTCGCTCGGCCTGGAAAAGATGGCCAAGATTGAGCAGGCTCAGAAGGTAGGCGCTCTCGTTGCTGAGAAGGCAAAGGCTGCCGGTGTTGAGAAAGTAGTTTTCGACCGTAACGGTTATCTGTATCATGGCCGCGTGAAGGCTCTTGCCGATGCAGCCCGTGAAGGTGGACTTAATTTTTAAACGATTATGGCAATGAATAGAGTTAAAGTAAATAGTGACGTAGAGTTAAAGGACCGTTTGGTTGCTATTAACCGTGTTACCAAGGTAACAAAGGGAGGTCGTACCTTCACATTCGCTGCTATCGTCGTTGTTGGTGACGGTAAAGGCGTTATCGGCTGGGGACTCGGCAAGGCTGGCGAAGTAACCGCTGCTATCCAGAAGGGTACGGATTCAGCTAAGAAGAACCTGGTGAAAGTTCCTGTATTGAAGGGTACTGTTCCACATGAGGTGGAGACACGCTTCGGCGGTGCTCAGGTGCTGATTAAGCCGGCTGCTGCCGGTACTGGTCTGAAGGCCGGTGGTGCTATGCGTGCCGTACTTGAGAGTGTTGGTGTCACTGACGTGATTGCCAAGTCTAAGGGCTCTTCTAACCCTCACAACCTCGTGAAGGCTACTATCAAGGCACTCAGTGAGATGCGTGATGCCTACACCATCGCAGGTGAGCGTGGCATCAGTATGGACAAAGTTTTTAACGGATAAAAAGGAGGCTCTACAATGGCAACAATTAAAATCAAGCAGATTCGCAGTAAGATCGGTTACCCTGTAGACCAGAAGCGCACGCTTCAGGCATTGGGACTCCATAAGATCTCTCAGGTCGTAGAAGTTGAAGATAATCCTTCTATCCGTGGAATGATTAAGAAGGTTCATCACTTGGTAACCGTAGTTGAATAATTAAATCTTTAAAGGGAAACGATTATGAAATTAAATAGTTTGAAGCCGGCAGCAGGCTCTACTCACTCTCGTCGCCGCATCGGACGCGGACCAGGCTCAGGCCTCGGTGGTACTTCTACCCGTGGACATAAGGGTGCAAAGGCTCGTTCCGGTTACAAGAAGAAGATTGGTTTTGAAGGTGGTCAGATGCCACTGCAGCGTCGTGTTCCGAAGGCTGGTTTCAAGAACATCAACCATAAGGAATACTTTGCTGTCAACCTTTCTACACTCCAGAAGCTGGCTGACGAGAAGAACCTGACGAAGATCGGCATTGCTGAGTTGAAGGAAGCACGTCTTACCAACGGCAAGAAGCTGATCAAGATTCTTGGCAACGGCACGCTTACAGCTAAGCTGGAAGTAGAAGCAAATGCTTTCTCAAAGACTGCTGAAGAGGCTATCAAGGCAGTTGGTGGTAACGCAACTATTATCTAAATCAATGAAAAAGTTTATAGAGACACTGAAGAACTGTTGGAAGATTGAGGATCTGCGTCAGCGAATCCTCATCACCCTTTTGTTCGTGGCAATTTACCGTTTCGGCTCGTTTGTGGTGCTTCCGGGCATCAATCCGGGCATGTTGGAAAAACTTCAGTCACAGACGGCTGGCGGTTTGATGTCGCTGTTGGACATGTTCTCCGGTGGTGCATTTTCCAATGCGTCTATCTTTGCATTGGGAATTATGCCGTACATCTCTGCTTCCATCGTCATGCAGCTCTTGGCTGTAGCTGTACCTTATTTCCAGAAGATGCAGCGCGAGGGTGAAAGCGGCCGTAAGAAGATTAACTGGTATACACGTATCTTGACCGTGGCCATCTTGCTCTTCCAGGCACCGTCTTATCTGATTAACCTGAAGATGCAGGCTTCTGCGGCCTTGGCAACAGGCATCAGCTGGACGGTATTCATGGTTCCTGCAACCATCATCCTGGCAGCAGGCAGTATGTTCATCCTGTGGTTGGGTGAGCGTATCACGGATAAGGGTATAGGTAACGGTATCTCGCTGATCATTATGATCGGTATCATCGCCCGTCTGCCGCAGGCTTTCTTCCAGGAGGTCAGCAGCCGCTTCACCGCCATCACTGGTGGTGGTCTGGTGATGTTTATCGCCGAGATTATCATCCTTTATGCCGTCGTGTGTGCAGCTATTCTCTTGGTACAGGGTGTGCGTAAGGTTCCCGTACAGTATGCAAAGCGTCTTGTTGGTAACCAGCAGTATGGCGGTGCCCGTCAGTATATCCCCCTGAAACTGTTCGCAGCCAATGTGATGCCTATCATCTTTGCTCAGGCTTTGATGTTCATCCCGCTGGCTATCGTACAGTATTCTACGGACAATGCGAGCCCCGTGCTTCAGCAGCTTCTCGACAACAGAAGTCTGTTGTACAATGTGGTCTATGTAATTCTTGTAATTGCATTCACCTATTTCTATACGGCTATTACCCTGAATCCGACGCAGATGGCAGAAGACATGAAGCGTAACAATGGATTTATTCCCGGCGTGAAGCCCGGAAAGCCGACAGCTGACTACATCGACACCGTTATGTCACGTATCACGCTGCCCGGTTCGCTGTTCATCGCTTTCATTGCCATTATGCCTGCACTGGCAAGCTTGCTCAACGTCCAGCAGTCATTCAGTCAGTTCTTTGGTGGTACCTCTCTGTTGATTCTCGTTGGTGTGGTGATTGACACCCTGCAGCAAATCGAGTCTCACCTGATGATGCGCCACTATGACGGTCTGCTGAACTCCGGTCATACCCGTAACGGCGGTATGTCGGCATATTAAGCTTTTCTCTTGAGAAATGAAGATATTTCTGAAGACGGAAGATGAGATTGAACTGATGCGAAGAGCTAACCAACTTGTTGGGAAGACTCTCGCAGAGGTTGGAAAACATATCAAACCAGGTGTAACGACCCTCCAGTTGGACAAGATTGCCGAGGAGTTTATCCGCGATCATGGAGCTGTTCCAACGTTCAAAGGCTTTCCCAATCCATACGGAGGACCGTTTCCCGGTAGTATCTGCACCTCTGTCAACGATGTTGTCGTTCATGGCGTACCATCGGCAGAGACCGTCTTGAAAGAGGGAGATGTCATCTCCATCGACTGCGGAACACTGCTTGACGGCTTCAACGGAGACAGTTGCTACACGTTCTGCGTGGGCACGGTAGCCGAAGAGACCATGCAGTTGCTGAAGACAACGAAGGCAGCCCTCTACAAAGGCATCGAGCAGGCGCAGGCTGGGAAGCACATCGGAGATATTGGCAGTGCCGTACAAGAGCATTGCGAGGAGCAAGGCTACGGTATTGTACGCGAACTGACAGGTCACGGCATCGGAAAAGAGATGCACGAGCCTCCTCAGATACCCAACTATGGACGGCGAGGCAACGGCACCATGCTCAAGGCGGGTATGTGTATTGCCATCGAGCCTATGATTACCATGGGCAGGAAAGATATCTATATGATGCCTGACCGTTGGACTATCCGTACACGAGACGGTAAGCCGGCAGCCCATTTCGAACATACCATCGCCATCCGGAAGGGAAAGGCAGAGATTTTATCTTCTTTCGAAGAGGTTGAACATTTAGAAGGACAAAATTTTTAATTATGGCAAAGCAGGCTGCTATTGAGCAGGACGGAACCATCATGGAGGCTCTCTCCAATGCCATGTTCCGAGTAGAATTGGAGAATGGTGTGGACATTACAGCCCACATCTCTGGAAAGATGCGTATGCATTACATCAAAATCCTTCCCGGTGACAAGGTGAAGGTAGAGATGAGTCCGTACGATCTGACTAAAGGCAGAATAGTTTTTAGATACAAATAAACGAATTAGGATATGAAGACAAGAGCATCATTAAAGAAGCGCACACCCGACTGCAAGATCGTTCGTCGTAAAGGTCGTCTGTTCGTTATCAACAAGAAGAACCCTAAGTATAAGATGCGTCAGGGCTAATGTGTTAAATATGCATAACGAGGTGATGGAAAACAGAATATTTTTCATACCTTTGCATGCTTTTTAGCGAATTTCGAAATTAAACATTTTATTTTTTATCAGTTATTAAACAATGGCAATAAGAATTGTTGGAGTAGATTTGCCCCAGAATAAGCGTGGCGAAATCGCATTGACCTATATCTATGGTATCGGTCGAAGTAGTTCAGCAAAGATATTGGATAAAGCCGGTGTAAGCCGTGACCTGAAGGTCAACGAGTGGACTGACGACCAGGCTGCCAAGATCCGTGAAATTATCGGCGCTGAATTTAAAGTTGAAGGTGATCTCCGCAGTGAGATTCAGATGAACATCAAGCGCCTGATGGATATCGGCTGCTATCGTGGTATCAGACATCGTCATGGTCTTCCTGTTCGCGGTCAGAGTACCAAGAACAACGCTCGTACCCGTAAGGGAAAGAAGAAGACTGTTGCTAACAAGAAGAAGGCCACGAAGTAATTCTAAATTGTAGTTTAAGGTTAAAAAAGTAAAGATTAAGGATTTAGAAGTTATGGCAAAGAAATCAGCAACATCTAAGAAAAGAAACGTCAGAGTAGAGGCACTGGGACAGTTGCATGTGCACAGCTCTTTCAATAACATCATTGTATCTTTAGCTAACAACGAAGGTCAGGTCATCTCTTGGTCTTCAGCTGGTAAGATGGGCTTCCGTGGTTCCAAGAAGAACACACCGTATGCAGCTCAGATGGCAGCAGAAGATTGTGCTAAGGTTGCTTACGACCTGGGTCTCCGCAAGGTTCGCGCATTCGTTAAAGGTCCGGGCAACGGTCGTGAGAGCGCCATCCGCGCCGTCCACGGTGCAGGCATCGAGGTTACCGAGATTGTCGACGTTACGCCGTTACCACACAACGGCTGCCGT
>Ga0247608_10007915_pt1 | contig 10831 bp, 5 predicted proteins | sample 176DNAGHGlowgp2_FD_193490 | JGI IMG/M metagenome (GOLD analysis project Ga0247608, IMG submission 193490) | Sheep rumen microbial communities from Palmerston North, Manawatu-Wanganui, New Zealand - 1766 DNA GHGlow gp2 | ecosystem: Host-associated > Mammals > Digestive system > Stomach > Rumen ... | reverse complement strand
CTACGAAGCAGGATTGGGCGAACAGATTGAAGGCATGGTCAAGGAACTCTATGCTGATTTCGGTGCTGTACGCAGAACGCTCCACAAGTATGTTGTGGCACGCTAAATGAAGAATGAAGAATGTAGAATGAAGAATTTTACGTTTCTCATAGAGTGAGTAATTTTCATTCTTCATTCTTAATTCTTCATTCTTCATTCAAACCTCCTTCGGGAGGTGTCAACCTTTAACTAAGACATCACCTAAGTAATATTATTATTAACCTTAAAAACAGTACATTCATGAAGAAATTGAAAATGTACATCAACGGCAAGTTCGTTGAAAGCCGTTCTGGCGAATGGATTGACGTATTGAACCCAAGCACTGAAGAAGTGACAAGCCGCCAACCTGCTGGCACGGTGGAAGACGTGCAAGAAGCCGTGGATGCAGCCGAGAAAGCACAAAAGGCATGGGCAAAAGTGCCTGCTGCCGAGCGTGCTGTCTATCTTCACAAGATTGCCGATGGCATCCGTGCCGAGTTCGACAAGTTCCAGGAAATCCTGGTGCGCGAACAAGGCAAAACCCAAGCACTGGCAGGCGTAGAAGTAGGCGTTACTGCCACCTACTTCGACTATATGGCAGAATTTGCTCGCCGCATCGAAGGCGAAGTGATTCAGAGCGACAATCGTGGCGAAACCATGATTCTCGTGAAGCGTCCTATCGGCGTGGCTGCGGGCATCCTCCCTTGGAACTTCCCATTCTTCCTCATCGCTCGCAAGGCAGCTGCTGCACTCATCACAGGCAATGCCATCGTGCTGAAGCCATCGCAGCTCACTCCTGAAAATTGCTGTGAACTCTGCAAGATTGTGGATGCCAGTGGTCTGCCAGCAGGCTTGTTCAATGTAGTGACAGGTCGTGGAAGTCTTGTCGGCAATGCTATGGCAAGCAATCCAAAGGTGGGCATCGTCAGCCTGACGGGTTCGGTGGAAGCAGGTGTGAAAATCATGGAAGCAGCTGCACCAAACATCACGAAGGTCAGTCTCGAACTGGGTGGAAAGGCTCCTGCCATCGTTTGCGCAGACGCAGACCTCGAACTCGCTGCTCAAGCCATCCTCGAAAGTCGCATTGGCAACTCAGGACAGATTTGCAACAACGCTGAGCGCGTGTATGTTCACAAGAGCGTGAAGAAGGAATTCACCGACATCATCGTCAAAAAGTTCCAGGCTGTCAAAGTGGGCAACCCTGCCATCATGAAGGATGCCGACATGGGTCCTCTCGTAGAGAAGCGAGCACTCGAAAGCGTTACGAAGAAAGTGGAAAAGGCTGTAGCTCAGGGAGCCAAGGTGCTTTGTGGTGGCGCACCTATCGGAGGCAAGGGTTACTTCTATCCAGCTACGGTTCTCGACAACTGCACACAGGACATGGACATCATCCACGAAGAGACATTTGGACCTGTCCTCCCTCTCGTTGAGTTCGACACCCTCGACCAAGTCATCGACTGGGCAAACGACTGCGAATACGGCTTGGCATCGTCTGTCTTCACCAAGGACATCGACACAGCCACTCGCGTTTGCCGTGAAATAGAATTTGGCGAAACCTACATCAACCGTATGCACTTCGAAGCCATCCAGGGGTTCCATGCAGGCGTGAAGAAGAGCGGTATCGGTGGTGCCGACGGCAAGCACGGCATGGAAGAATACCTCAACACGAAGGTCATCTACATGCAGAGCCATTATTAAAATGAAGAATGAAGAATGAAAAATGAGGAATGAAGAATCACATAGAGTAAAATACATTCTTCGTTCAGAGTAAAGTTACAATTCTTCATTCTACATTCTTCATTCTACATTTATTCTCAATTACAGGCGAGTACTTTTCCGAGTGCTCGCCTTTCTTTTTGACATTTTTCTTCTAATTCTTTTGTCAAAACTGAAATAATTCATATTTTTGCAAATACAAATCGAAACTAACCCATATTAAAATACGTATAGAGCATTGTGGGAATGCGTGTCGCAGTGTCATTCGATGGCAAAATGCCCTATATGCTAAACACAAACTGTTCATGAAAAGTATATATGGAATTGTCGTTTTGTGGACGATGCTTCTCTTTGGTATATGTTCCCAAAGCTTTGCACAAATCGACTTCAAATATCGCCATTTCACCATTGAAGACGGACTGCCCAACATGCACACCGTTGCCATCGTGCAAGACCCAACAGGATTCCTCTGGATGGGTACCTACGACGGACTGGTGCGCTACGACGGCTATTCATTCAAGGTGTTCAAGCACGAGAAAGTGGGCAATCGCCGACTTCTCCTCCGTAACCGCATCCGCAATCTCTACCTCAACCCCATCAACGGATTGCTCTTCATCCAGTTGCGAAACTACCAATACTCCTGCTACGACACCAAGAACCGTTGTTTCATCGACTTCACGGGAGGCATGAGCGACATGCATGCGCTCTACAGAGATATCGCCTTTCTCCCCGACGGCACCACATGGCTCCTCTCCAAACTCGACAGCAGCATCGAAATCAAGTACGACAAAGGAAAAATCACCAGTCGGCTCCATCAGCATGGTTCCGAAATGGTGCATGAAATCTACAAGAACTATGTGGATGAACGCTACCATCCCGAGAAGTCGCTCATCGACCGCCAAGGCTACAAGTGGACCATGACGCAACTCGATGGTCTGCATGTGGAGGACACCAGCACGGGCGAAGTCATCCACTACACACCCGACACCCCTGGCAGTCCTATCACCACCAACACGCTCTTCGCCATCTACGAAGACCGAGGTGGAAACATCTGGGTGTGCCAAGCCGACATGGGACTGGTCTGCATCACGATGGCATCACGCGACATCGTCCACCGTCTCATGACCAAAATGCCTGTCCCTGGTTACAAGAACTATGCACGAATGCTGAAGAAGGCGCAGGACGGCAACATCTACATTGGTAACCGCGAAAACCAGCTCTACACCGTTAACCCCACCACACTCGACATCACGGAAATTCCGAATCCCGTTCCTGACGACGACATCCTTTGCATTTGTTTCGACAAAGACGGAAACAAATGGATGGGCACACGCCGACATGGCATTCTCATCAACGGAGTACCACATCTGGGCTACCCCGACTATCCTAAAGCATTCACCCAAGAGCGCATCAACGACATCATGCGCGACTCCAAAGACCGCCTATGGATTGGTGCCGTGAACAGTGGCATCTACATGGCTCAGCCCGATGCCAACGGTGAACTCCAGTTCCGACAAATGCTCAATTGCCCTGACATCCGCAACGAAGTGAACATCATTCGTCAACTCAAGGACGGAACCATCTGTGTCGGTTTCGGACGCGGACTCGCCGTATTCAATCCCGAAGAACTCATTGCCGACACCACGAAGTACATCTTCTATTCTGCCGAAAACAGCGCATTGGCATCCGAGGAAATTCGCGACATCCTTGAAGATCGCGATGGAAACGTATGGATTGCCACCGTCGGCGCAGGTGTGTTCAAAGCCACAGGCGACAAGAAAAAACTCCACTTCAAGCAATACACCGCCCAAGACGGACTTGCCAACGACCTCACCTGTTCCCTTCAGCTCGACAAGAAAGGCAACCTCTGGATTGGCACGGAATACGGCATTTCGCTCTACAACAAGAAAAGCGAGCAATTCACCAACCTCTTCCCTTGCACCGACCACCTCGGCAACCTCATTTCCGAAAAGGCTTCCACCCTTCTCGACGACGGACGACTGCTCTTCGGCACCGAGAACGGAATCATAGCCTTCGACCCCGACTCCGTGCAACTCAATGCCAACAAGAACTTCAACCTCACCTTCACCAACCTTTCGGTTAACGGAACCTCCTACGATGCCATGACGGAAGACAGCATCGTCAACCTCACAGAAACCATCAAGCTTCGTCACACACAAAATTCCCTCACCTTCAATTTCAGCGACTTCGAATACGTCTATCCGAAGCGTACCAAATACTACTACAAACTGGAAGGACTCGATGCCAACTGGACCATGACCGTGGGCAACGAAGCCGTCTATCGAGAATTGTCGCCAGGCAAATACACCTTCTTCGTGCGCACCCTCAATGCCGACGGCAGCGTCAGCGAGGAAATCGCCATGAAAGTGCAAATCCTCCAGCCGTGGTGGAACACTTGGTGGGCATGGTGCATCTACCTCCTTGCTATCGCAGGACTCTGCTGGGTTCTCTATCGTCAAATGACCACCGTCTATCGACTCAAGAGCCGCGTCAGAGTGGAACGCAAACTGGCTGACTTCAAGTCGCGCTTCTTCATGAACATCAGCCATGAGTTCCGCACACCACTTACCCTCATCCGAGGTTCCGTGGAGAAACTCTCCAACCGCAACAACCTCGCCACCGACGTGCGGCAGACGGTCAACAACATGAACCACAGTGTGGAACGTATGCTCCGACTCGTCAACCAACTCCTTGAGTACAACAAGATGCAGGAAGGCAAGCTCCACCTCGGCGTGCAGCAAACCGACATCATCCAGTTTGTCAACCGTCTCTGCCCTGTGTTCTTCGACATGGCAGAGCGACGCAACATGAAGTTCCAAGTCGATACCTTTGCCGACTCCCACACCTTGCTTCTCGACCGCAGTGCAGCCGACAAAATCATCTACAATCTCCTTTCCAACGCCTTCAAATACACCCCCGACGGCGGCGAAGTCAGCATCAGCGTACAGCAAGACAAGGAGAAGAAACAAGTGAAAATCGTCGTGGCTGACACGGGCGTAGGCATCTCCAAGGAAAAGCAGAAAGACCTCTTCTCCCGCTTCATGGACTCAGCCTTTGCCGCCGACAGCATCGGCATCGGACTCAACCTCACCAAAGAACTCGTAGCACTCCATCATGGCAGCATCGACTACTCAGAGAATCCGCAAGGCGGAAGCATCTTCACCGTCAACCTGCCCGATGAGAACATCTATGCCGACAACGAGATGGCACACGAAATCACGCCAAACAGTTCGCTCAATGCCAACGCACTCGCAACGCCTGACCAAACCAACAACCAATCCATGCTCACAGGCGAAAGTGCCAACATCGAAATCGACGCTGCCACCGTAGCGCCACTCAACGACAAGCGCATCCTCATCATCGAGGACGACACCGACGTATGCCAGTTCCTCAAGGAAGAAATGGAACAGTATTTCAAGGTGCAGTTGCGTCACGACGGAGCCGCCGGACTCGAAGAAGCGCAGCAGAACGACTACGACCTCATCATCTGCGACGTGATGATGCCGAAGATGAACGGCTACGAAGTCGTTTCCCGACTCAAGTCAAAATTCGACACCTGCCACATCCCAATCATCCTCCTCACCGCCCTCGGAGCAGAAGAAAACCAACTCAAGGGTATCACCACGGGAGCCGATGCCTACATCACCAAGCCGTTCAGTCCGCGTCTGCTCCTCGCACGGGTCATCCAGCTCATCGACCAGCGCAACAGGATTCGGGAGCGTTTCGCCTCAGAAACAACCACGAAGGAAACACCAACCGCCACATCCATCTGCACCAATCCGCTCGACAAGAAATTCATGGAGAAATTCAACAAACTCCTCAACGAGCGACTCACCGACCCAGACCTCTCCCTCGACGAACTGGCTCGTGAACTCGCTGTTGGTCGCACAGTATTCTTCCGCAAGGTGAAAGGTGTGACAGGTTTCACACCGAACGAATACATCCGTGTGATGCGTCTGAAGAAAGCCGCAGAGATGTTAGCAGAGGGCGAATACACCGTCAACGACACCGCCTACTCCGTTGGCTACAACGACCCTCTCTATTTCTCCCGCTGCTTCAAACAGCAATTCGGTGTCAGCCCTTCTGCCTATCTCAAAGGCGAACGCAGACAGGATTAACCAGATTCATTCCCCAACCACGGATTTATTTTTAAAACCACAGATGGCACAGATTTAACAGATATAATCATCCATGCGATATTCTTTAAAAGAATCTGTTTATCTGTGACATCTGTGGTGCAATAAAAACACATCGCACTGACGTGCTGGATTTATCTGATTTTTCAGATTAACCTGATGAAACAATAATCATTTTAATCAGATGAATCAAGCACGAAGTGCGATGTCGTTTTAAAAGAATCTGTTAAATCCGAGTTATCTGCGGTTGAAAACCATCATTGTCTCATCTGCAGCGTCGTGCGGAGCGTCTTCATCCCGTCAGCCAACGTTTTGAGAACCACCTTTCCAGGTTGATGACCAGCACGGAGGATAACCAACGCCGAACCATTGTAGAGCCGACGGTGAGAATCGCAGTTCAGTTCGTGAGAGTTGTGGTCGCCACTCGACACAGCCACAATCTTTGCATCACCTTCCACCTCGAATGTCAGTTCCTGCTTTGCGTTCGCTACCCTTCTTCCCTTCTTATCCACAGCAATGATGCGTACATGCTGCAAGTCGTTGTTGTCAGCCTTCCATTCAATTGGGTCAGGCACAGCAATCAGTTTCACAGCCTCACCCGTCGTTTCCACTCGGTGACGCGCCACTTCCTTTCCGTTCGTGCGAGCCACAGCCTCCACGTAACCAGGTTGATAATCTATGTCGTTGAAGCGAATCTGGTTACGCATCTTCGCACTCTGCTTGTCGTTCGTCTTCTTTGCCACCGACTTGCCGTTCACAAACAGCTCCACTTCGTCAGCATTCGTATAGACCACCATCTGCAATTTCGTGCCAGCACGACGATTCCAATGGTCGCTCATGCCGTCGTTGCCCGTCTGCACGTCGTTCCACATGGCATCACCCTTTGAGTCAATCACAGCCAAATGACAAACAGGCTCGTCCGAGAAGAAACTCTTCACATAATAAGCCTTAGGCTTTGGCTCCAACGCAATGTCGAACACACCCTGTGCCCATCCCTTCGTTGGCCAACCCTGACTCTCGCCGAGGTAGTCAATGCTGCCCCAATAGCTCAAGCCAATCACCTTGTCCAAATCCATCGCAAAGTAATTCTCACCCATTGCCGACACACTCGCCTCGCTCTGATAGAAAATCATGTAAGGATACTTCTCACCGTCGCCAGGGAAGTACATATAGCGGTAGTTGTAGCTCTGGATGTCCGTAATCTTTGCCAAGTCGCATGGGTCTTGGTCCGTATTCCAGTTGCGGAAACGTGGGTGCATAGCCACCGTCGTAAGGCGGCTTCCATCGAAACGCTTGATGAGTTCTCGCATCAGTCGATACTGCGTCACGCCCCAGTCGTTGAATGGCAGACTTGCCTCCTGCTGCAATTCGTTTCCAAAACTCCAGAGGATGACACATGGATGATTGCGGTCGCGCTTCACCCATTCCTCCAAGTCGCTTTGCCAAATTTGGCTGAAATCCACACGTCCGCCCGTATGCTGACGAGTCCACTTGTCATAGAGTTCATCCACCACGAGGATGCCATAGCGGTCGCAAAGGTCGAGGAACGACTTGCTATAAGGATTGTGCGACGTGCGGATATGGTTGTAGCCAAACGCCTTCAGCAACTGAATGCGCTTCTCCTCAGCACGAGGATAAACAGCAGCACCAAGAGCGCCGAGCGTATGGTGATTGGCATTTCCCTTCAGCAACACCTTCTTGCCGTTGAGCTTCATGCCGAAAGCAGGCGAGAACTCCAGTGTGCGGATGCCGAATGCCTCTGTGTAGGAATCCACCGCATTGCCCTTTTCATCGAAAATCGTTACCTCTGCTGAATAGAGATTTGGATGCTCGCAGTCCCAAAGCTGTGCATGAGGAATGTCGATGGCTTTCAATTGAAACTCCTCCGAATGTGTGCGTCGGTTGCGCTTGCAGTCGTCCTGTTGCTCAGCCACCACCTGTCCCTGCGGATTGCGCACCACCGTCTTCACCTTCACCACGTTCTGGCGCGTGTTGCAGTGGATAGCCACCTGAATGTTTACTTGTCGATTATCCTTCGTAGTGATGTAGAGCGGATGACGCTCCAAGTAGAGCTGCGTGTCCGACACGAGCAAATGCACATTGCGGAACAGACCGCCACCCGTGTACCAGCGCGAATTGCCTGGCTCCCTTGTGTCAGCCATCACAGCAATCACGTTCTCCTGTCCATACTTCAACTTCTGACTCACATCGATGCCGAAGCCCACATAGCCATAGTCCGTCTTGCCAATCTTCTCACCGTTGAGATATACATCGCCCACGTACATGATTCCCTCGAAGTCCAGCACCACGCGCTTACCTTTCAGTTCGGCAGCAGGCGTGTAGTGCTTGCGGTACCATCCCTTCCCCATCTCCTTGAATCCGCGCGAACTCAGTCGGCTCTTGATGTTCGCTGCAGCATCCGTATTGTCAGGACGCTCGCTTGGGTCAGGTTCCACCCACGGCTGCTCAATCTGGAAATCGTGAGGAAGGTCGAGCAATCGCCACTGACTATCATCGAAGCCCTCAGCCTCCGCATTCTTCACGTCGCCCAGATGGAACCGCCATCCATCGTTGAAGTTAATCACATCGCCTGCCATCACACAGACCGACAGGCATAAACCCATAGCCACAAAAGCCATCAATCGTTTCATCATAGTCATATATTATAGTTTTGTTAAATTTACTGCTTGCAAATTTAACAAAAAATTCCACCTTCCACCAACAAAACGATACACAAAACATGAAAATCGTACAACATGTGTATGTGATGCGTCAACAAATTCACACAAATGACAAAAACAAAACCAAACGATTCATGACACGTACCGATGAATTCAAGCCACTATTTCAAGCCAATCTTGTAGCCGAAAGTGAACTGGAAGACACTGTTTTCAACTTGATAGCCTTTGAAAAAATGCGTCAAGCCCAAGTTGTAGCGACAATCGAGAACAGCACGACCAAAATACAGGCCAAAGCCCATCGGAATGGATAAATCGAAGGCATTCGTCTGAATACCTATCCTTGAGAAGTTACCACTCAGTTTTTCATTCCCAGGAATATCATATTTGTCCCGAATCATGAACCCAGGCTGCAAACCAAGTTTCAAAGCCAGATTCTTGGTGACATAAAAATTTGCCATCACAGGAAGATTGATGTAATCCGTCTTGAACGTCACATCGCGAACATAGACCATAGGTGAAACTACACCCGTATGTACCTTAGAACCCTGCATAGAATACAAGGCAGCCACCGATGCGCCAAGCCAACGAGTGAACTGATACTCCAATTCAGCACCAACTACCAGCCCCGCACGTAATACGGAGTTTTCGCCTTTGTCAAGGAATTCATCACCCCTATAATTAGCCAAATTCAGTCCCACCTTGGGCTGAATGGTGAGCGAACCAACTTCATGCTGCGCAAAGCTCGTGATGAAACTCACCAAAAAGAGAACTGAGAAAAATAATCGTTTCATTGTCGTGATTGTTTATAAGAACAAAGTTAGAAAGAATCAAACAAACAAGCAAGAAAAACAGAAATAAAAACACACTTTTCCGAAGAAACATCGCACTGCGTGCTGGATTTCTCTGATTTAACTGATTTTCCTGATGAAACGATAATCATTGTAATCAGTGAAATCAGTCCAATCAAGACGAGGCCAATGTTCTTATGTTCCAATCAAAAAAATCAGAATAATCATTAAATCAAGCACGATAGTGCGATGTTGTTTATCTTACACATAAATACTTGTTTTTACGGCACATCGCACTGCGTGCTGGATTCATCTGATTTATCTGATTATTCTGAAGAAACGATAATCATTGTAATCAGTACCATCAGTTCTATCAAGACGAGGCAATGTTCTTATTTTCCATTCAGAAAAATCAGAATAATCATTAAATCAAGCACGATAGTGCGATGTTGTTTGTCTCACACATAAATACTTGTTTTTACGGCACATCGCACTGCGTCAATATATATACACGAGTGCAACATGAGCATGACTACAATCATAATGAAAAATGAATTTGTTTTTTTTCATATTAACAATGATTTTGAATGAATATGAAAACCATGCATAATATCAGAAAGGAAAACATTGGTAATATGGCTAATAATCCCCATTTCAGAGAATTTCTTTCTTTTTCTTGCTGAGAGAAACTATTATACTGTTCCGTTATTTTTTCCACAAACCCTCGTTTTTTTAAATCATAATGTAGGATAATACATAAAACAATGGCAACAAGAATTATGGAAGTTAAAACTAAGAGTGAATTGTGATTTACTTTTATGATAGGCCATGCTAAGGCGACAATAAAAAAAGAAACACACGAAAACACAAGAGAATCAATGATATAATAAAACGAATTGGATGATGTAGTATTGCCATACTTTTCGCCTCCTCTAAGATTGAAAAAAATAATATATTTAAATAAAAAAAATATATTCTATCCATATTCTATTAATAATTAAACTTTCCCATCCCTTGAATAATTGTATCAGAAGACGCTGAAAGCTTCACCGCTCAGTAACCGAGGGTGCAAAGCACCCCCGGATAGCTGTGTGCTCGCTCAATCGACTCTGAAAGAGTCGCCCATCTGTGGCTGTTGGGGCACTCCTTCAGAGTGCATCTTGCCCTAATACACTCCACCCGCAGGTCGTTCCGACCTACGGTTACTGAGCGATGACGCCTTCAGCGTCAGAGGGTTACACTATCCCAAAATGATGGGAAAGTTTAGTTAATAATATTATAAGTGTGTTTAATCACCTTGTACTATTTGTTTATGCGCTTAAATACATAATTTGTTGTGACACCTCCAATTCCAATTATAGCGCCACCATTATGTATGTAGAATAATTTGAGAGTATCTGATGATAGATAATCAATTCTGTAAACCCTTCTGTCACCTTTTTTTGTTTTGACAACAAGATACTTACCCTTT
>Ga0247608_10007913_pt1 | contig 10832 bp, 3 predicted proteins | sample 176DNAGHGlowgp2_FD_193490 | JGI IMG/M metagenome (GOLD analysis project Ga0247608, IMG submission 193490) | Sheep rumen microbial communities from Palmerston North, Manawatu-Wanganui, New Zealand - 1766 DNA GHGlow gp2 | ecosystem: Host-associated > Mammals > Digestive system > Stomach > Rumen ... | reverse complement strand
AAAATGTGGTCATCAGCAGTGCTTACCAGAGCAAACAAGGCGATATTTATATAGGTACGCGAGGGGATGGTCTTTTCGTATTGAAGAAAGGCTGTCAAAAAGTAGAACGGATAGAATGTCAACTAAGTGGTCTGGACTTGAACACGGCCAAGATATGGTCTATCAGCGAAGACCAACTGGGCAACATCTGGCTAGGATGCCAATCAAAAGGACTGGTGATGATTCCCAAAATTCAGCCTCTGTTCTCATCATGGAGTTTCGCATCACAGGGCTATCGCCTTAGTTCAACAATCACCTCTATATGTAAAGGCGACCACGGCATCATCTGGACCATCGTGCAAGGTAATGGCGTATATGGTTTTGATCAGCGTGGACATATAGTAGCACATCCAGATTCGCCACCATCAGCAGAATTTATCTATCGCGACAAACAAGGTCGCTACTGGATTGGCAGCGATAAGGCATTGTATGCCTATGACCCTGTGACGGGACGCTCACAACACCATATTTCTTTTGTTTGCGACAAGCTAAACGATATCACAGAGATTGGTGATGGTCGTTTGTTTATCTCAACCTATTCACGTGGTTTCTGTATTTACAATCCTAAAGATCATAGTATCAAACATTACCTTTCGACCCAGCATAACCCGCAGAAAGGCGCATTGCATAACAACTGGATATTAGCCATGATGCCCGATAGCAAAGGCTATATATGGATGGCGACATCGGCTGGTATCACCTGTTTCGACCCGCAGAAAGATTATTTCAGACCATACGGATGGGACAACTTATTAGATGGCATGATGTGCTACTCACTCTGCGAAACGAAAAATGGCAATATCTTGATTGGTACGGATCAAGGACTATACGAATACCATCCTGGCGCACAAAAGGCAGAGCGCTTCAAATATGACGATGCCCTTACCAATAAAGTAATCGGAAAAATTGTAGAAGCCAATAATGGTGACATCTGGTGCGCCACCTCCATGGGAATATGGCATTTTGACCTACAAAGAAAAATCTTCATAGGGCACGTAAGAGGAAACGGTATTGCGACAAAAGAGTATATCAACTGTATTGGTATGCACACGAGTGACGACATGATTTATTTTGCCAATAACGATGGACTGACCGTTTTCAACTCTACAAAAGTTACTGCTAGTTTGCAGGCCCTTCCCCCCTTGAGGCTGACAGGTTTCTTCATTGCGGGAAATGCCATCACAGAGGGACCGGTTATTGAGACAGACACCTACGAAGTATCGTATCTCGATAATAATATCACGCTCGAATTCTCTCTGCTCGATTTTGCTAATCCTGACAATATCATCTATGAGTATAAGATTAATGGCACCCAGTGGATACAAGAGCCGGAAGGAGAGAACAGCATTCAACTGAGTCACCTACAACCCGGCACCTATAAGATTGAAGCCAGAGCCTTATCGGCTGGCGTTTATTCATCCATCAAAACCATCACTGTGGTGGTTACGCCTCCATGGTACCAGTCAACATGGGCCTACACTCTCTACTTTTTAGCAGCTATTGCATTCATACTTGGCATCGGTTGGAGTTTACGCAGAAAAGCTCACATGAAGATGGATGAAGAAAAAATGAAATTCCTGATTAATGCCACCCACGACATCCGATCGCCACTGACACTCATCATGGGGCCATTGGCCAAACTAAAATCGATCACCACCAATAGTGAGCAACAAGAATATATAGACACCATCGACAGAAATGCCCAACGTCTGATGTTACTCGTCAACCAGATATTGGACGAGCGACGCATTGACAAAAAACAAATGCGCATACACTGTCGCGAAACAAATCTTGTGGAGTTCATCAGTGGCATCTGCAAACTGTACCAGTATAATGCCACCCAACGCCATATTACTTTCTTGTTTGAACACGACAAGAAACATGTTTTGGCATGGATAGATCGTATCAACTTCGATAAAGTCATCTCGAACTTGCTCTCAAATGCCTTCAAATACACCTTTGATGGCGGAGAGGTGAAGGTGATTCTCAGGGAGAGGGAAGAAGATATAGAGATTGTAGTTGCCGATTCGGGTGTAGGCATTAAGGACGAAGAAGCAGACAAATTGTTTGACCGATTCTTCCAAGGTCGCAACGCCGATGACTTAGGGATGAAAGGAACAGGCATCGGTTTGAATCTTAGTAAATCGATTACACTTATGCATGGTGGACAGATAAAAGCCATGAATCGCAAGGATGGTGTACACGGAGCCTGTTTCTGTGTAACGCTGCCAAAAGGTCATGCACATCTTAAACCCGATCAGATTCTTACCGATACACCTGCCCGAGAAGTTCTCTCGTCAGGTGCTTTACCAAAGACAGCATTCAAACAGTTTCACATCCTTGTTGTAGATGACGATTCAGAAATAGCAAATTACATCATCAGTGAATTGGGCAGTCACTATAAGTTCGACCATGCTCCAAATGGAAAAGAAGCGCTCAAGATGCTCCTCTCACGACAATTCGACCTGGTTATCAGCGATGTCATGATGCCCGAGATGGATGGCATAACTATGCTGAAACGCATCAAAGACAACGTTCAGATTTCGCAAATACCGGTTATCATGCTCACATCAAAAGCAGAGGTTGAGCATAAACTGGAGGGTCTGAAGTCTGGAGCTGATGCATACATTGCCAAACCATTCAATATGGAAGAGCTACATATCCAGATAGACAACCTGATAGATAACGTACGCCGCCTACGTGGTAAGTTCAGCGGTGCTGCCCAACAAGAAAAACGTGTTGAAAACATTCAGATAAAAAGCAACGATGATGCCCTGATGGAGCGTGTCATGAAATGTATCAATACCAATATGTCGGATCCCGACTTTAACATCGACGCCCTGGCAAGTGAGGTTGGTATCAGTCGTGCTCAACTTCACCGCAGAATGAAAGAGATTACAGGTATTTCGAGTGGTAAGTTCTTGCGCAACCTGCGAATGGACCAAGCAGCACGACTACTACGCGAGGGCAAGGTTAACATCGCTCAAGTGGCAGACAAAGTGGGATATGCTGACCAAGCACATTTCTCAACCGCATTTAAGACACATTTTGGCATGTCGCCCTCGGAATATGTAAATCAGGACAACGCCTAATCAATAAGGCTATCAGGGATATTGTTTCGACATTTTGCGTTTTTGTTGCAAAATGTCGAAACAATTTTATTTGCAAGATAATCGAAGAGCTATGAAACATTTTTCTTGCAACAAAAACCATATTTTAGCATACCTTTGCAGCAGATTTATCTTTAACTAATAATTAAAATTATTTTTGTATGAAAGAAAAAGCAATGAGAAAAATCCTCATGATGCTCGTACTGCTGACCAGTCCTATACTACTGTTTGCACAGAGCACCATCAAAGGTATTGTAAAAGATGACGGTGGAGAGCCAGTCATTGGAGCTACTGTTAGAGAAGTAGGCACACCGAACGGAGCAGTGACCGACTTCAACGGAAACTTTGAATTAAGAAATGTCACAAAAGGTGAACTCCAGGTAACCTACGTAGGTTTCCTAACCCAGAAAGTTGCGATTAAAGGCAAAAGTTTTGTTGAGATTACGATGCAACCCGACCAAAAGCTACTTGACGAAGTAGTGGTTGTAGGTTATGGTACTATGAGAAAGTCGGATGTTACCGGTGCTGTCAGCAGAGCTAACATCCAAGCATTCGAGAAATCTACCAATACAAACCTACTGCAGTCATTGCAGGGTACCGTACCTGGTCTGAATGTTGGTCAAGCCAGCTCGGCAGGTGCAAGTCCTGAACTCTCTATTCGTGGTACCAGTACTATCTCGGGTAGCACAAGCGTACTTATTATTCTTGATGGTATCATCTACACAGGCAACCTTTCAAGCATCAACCCTGCAGATATCGAGAGTGTGGATGTGCTGAAAGATGCTTCGGCAACAGCCGTTTATGGTGCTCAGGCTGCAAACGGTGTACTGCTTATCACCAGTAAGAAAGGTGCAAAAGGTAAGGCTAAGGTGTCGTTCTCAAGCAGCTATAGTGTGCAGACCCCAACCAACAAGATGAACACCATGAATCGCGACCAGATGCTATCCTTTGATAACGAGTGCTTATGGCAGTATTCTAAGACCGAAGCATCAGGATATACTCAGCAGGATCCTAACTTTAAACTCTCTGAGCGTATGCCAGATGCTTGGATGACCGACGACCAGGGTAATATCATCCCTGGCGACTACGATTGGTGGAACGATTTTACACGCAATGGTTCTATCTGGGAAAGCAAGGTAAATATCTCTGGAGGTAGCGATGCCATGTCGTACCTCATCTCTGTTGGTAACACCCAACAGAAGAACTACCTGTTGAACGATGACTATAGCCGTAATTCTATCCGTGTAAACCTCGATATCCAACCTGTAAAATGGCTGAAAGCCGGTGTACAGGCATTCGGTTCGTTTGAGAATCGCGATGGTCAAGAAACCTATCTACCATTCTTGATTGAGTGCAGTCCACTAACCAAGCCATACGATGAGAATGGCGACATGATTCATTACCCAGCCCATGATGCACGCGAGAATCCTTATCATGGTTCACTGGTTGACGACTATGATCGTAACAACTCGTTTTTCGCTAATATCTATGGTGAGGTGCAGCTGCCTTTGAAAGGTCTGACCTATCGTTTGAACTTTGGTAATAACTACCGTATCGGCGAGCACCATTATGCCAGTGAGTTTGCAGAGAACAACAATGGTCAGGCTTACAAGCACCACTCTACCTATTATGACTATACACTCGATAACATTCTGAATTACATGAATGATTTCGGTAAGCACAGTGTAGGTGCCACTTTGGTTTACGGAGCATCACGCCGCAAGTACAGTTATACGGCTGCAGATGCCAAACTCTTTCCACGCATGACCCTGGGCTACAATTCTTTGGAGTTAGCATCTACTCAGACCACCAACTCGGATGCCTGGATGGAGACCTTGCTTTATCAGATGGCTCGTGTAAACTATTCTTATGATAGTCGTTATATGCTGACTGCCACCGTTCGTCGCGATGGTTACTCAGGTTTCTCTTCAAACAATAAGAGTGCTGTGTTCCCATCAGTAGCTTTGGGTTGGGTACTCACCAACGAAGAGTGGTTTAAGATTCCTCAGCTCGACTATCTGAAACTGCGCGCCGGTTATGGTGTCAGCGGTAACCAGACCTCACGCTACTCTTCATTGGCACGTGTCAACTCATCTATTGGCTACATTTTCGGTGATGGTGTTTCGGGTGCCATGCGCCAGGAATTGGCTTCGATGCAGAACTCTGATCTAAAGTGGGAAAAGACTGCTGGTTTCAACTTCGGTATCGACTTTGCCCTGTTCAACAGTCGCATCTCTGGTAATATCGAATATTATACAACCAAGACTAATGATCTGCTTTATGCAGTATCCATCCCTTCTATCACCGGTTTTACATCTATCATGTCAAATGTGGGAGAGATTCAGAATAAAGGTTTCGAGTTGACCATCAACTCACGTAACATTGTTACTAAAGACTTCGAATGGACATCGATGTTCAATCTCTCTACCAATGCTAATAAGATTACCAAGTTAGCAGGTCTCGATACCAATGGTGACGGTAAGGAAGATGATCTCACCTCTTCATCACTGTTTATTGGTGAGTCGCTATCCGCCATCTACGACTACACCATCGATGGTATCTGGCAGGTAGGCGACAACATCCCCGAAGGTTATCATCCAGGAAATTACCGTATTGTGGATATCAATGAGGATGGCAAGATTGACGAGAACGACCGCAGTATCATCGGTAAGAACGACCCATCAGTACGTATGGGACTTTTGAATACCCTGAAGTATAAGGACTTCACCCTGAGTTTCTTCCTCAATGCCGTAATCGGTGGTAGCAAGAGCTATCTGGGTAAGAACTCGTACGCTGAACTGGTGAACGATAACACGCTACGCCACAACCGTCTGACAGAGCAGGTTGACAACTTCTGGACACCAAGTAACCCAGGAGGAATCTATGCACTTTACAATGCCAACCCAGCTATCAACCCTTACCGCTACGAAAACCGTTCGTTCTTGCGTTTGCAGGACATCACTCTCTCATACGACCTGCCTAAACAGTGGATGCAGAAGATTCATGTAGATGGCATTAATGTATATCTGAGCTGCAAGAACCTGCTGACCATCAGTGGCTGGCACGGCTGGGATCCTGAGCCTAACATGACCTATCAGGACATCAATGGTCAGAATCGTACAACAGGTAGCTGCTACGATAACCGCCCAGTTATGAAGAGTATGACATTAGGTATCAACATCAATCTTTAAAACACTTATGAAAAAGATATATATAATCTCCATGGTGGCAGCCATGCTGCTAACTGGATGTAACGAGGATAAGTTCCTTGAGGAGAAAGCCCTTGACTTCAACTCGGCTTCGAACTCTTATAACACTGCAGCTGATTATGATGCTGCCATCACAGAACTCTACTATCTGACTCGTGAGGAGTTCTATACCACTTATGATCGCACGACCGACTTGTCGAAGTTTGCTGATATGTGGATAACTGCCGACCCTCTGCAGTCGAACATAACAGCCGATCTCTCTCCTTCGGGGGCCATAGCCAAGTTCTATTGGGATGAGAACTACAAACTGATTGCACAGGCCAATACCGTCATCAGTCGTTTAGGAAACGCAACAGGACTGACCGACGAGCAGAAGAAGGAATATGAGGCCAAAGCCCGTTTCTTCCGTGCTTTGGGATACCGTACACTAAGCTATCTCTATGGTGATGTTCCCTTGCAGCTTGAAGAGGTAACAGAACCCAAGACCGACTATGCACGTGAGTCGAAAGACAAAGTACTGGCACAGGTACTTGAAGATTTGGAATTTGCCGCCATCAACCTGCCAGAGATTAATCAGGTACGCGATGGTGAAATCAGTAAGCCTGCAGCCAACATGCTATTGGCTGAGGTTGCTCTGGCCACAGGTGCTAATGATAGAGCTATCAGTGCTGCTACTGCTGTTATCAGTAATCCCAACCTAAAGCTCATGACCCAGCGTTTCGGTTCGCAAGCTAACGAAGAAGGAGATGTATTCTATGATTTATTCCGCCCCAACAACCAGAATCGTGCATCAGGAAATACAGAAGGTATCTGGGTTATCCAATTTGAGACAAATGTTGAAGGTGGTGGTAACAATACCAGTCATTTTTTCTGGAACCCAGGCAGCTTCTGGGGGGAGCGTTTCTTTGCACCACAGGTTGACAAATTCCAGATCATCAAGCCTGACGGTACTCGACTTCAACTCTTCAACTGGCCTATCGGCGATATGACTGGTGGACGTGGTATCGGAACACATTATGCCGTCGAGCATCTATATAACGGCATCTGGGCAGCCGATTTCAACGACATGCGTAACTCAGAGTACAACTGGCCACGCCGCTTTAAGATCCATCGTACCAATGTACTTGATGACAACCCAGAACTGAAGGCTGCCATGCCCGACGGTTACTTTGACCTGGAGCACACCGTACTGCCAAAGGGTTACACCATGGAAACAGGTTTCGGAGGAGGTGTCAATGCCACCACTCAGTTGCCTAACCGCTTCATGTGCGGCTACTCTACCAAGATGACAACCCCATTCCACTATCCTGACGCACAATATCAGAACAAGAATACTTACCAGTTGGCAGGTACAGCAGGAAAGACCTACACCGATCAGTACTTCTTCCGCTTGGCTGAGGCCTATCTGCTACGTGCAGAAGCATATGTCAACACTGGTAAGAAAGCAGAAGCTGCCGCCGACATCAACGTTCTGCATGAACGTGCAAAGGCTGCACCTTGCTCACCAGAAGAGATGAGTATCGATTATATTCTGGATGAGCGCCTACGTGAGCTCACCTGTGAGGAGAAACGCCGTCTCACTCTGGCTCGTGTTGGCAAACTCAGTGAATACATCAAAAAGTACAATCCCTACTTCAGCGCTTCACACAGTGCAGATGGTAAGGATTACGATGCACACTTTGATCTATTCCCCATCCCTCTATCGGCCATTCAAGCCAATAAGGATGGCGTGTTAGAACAGAATCCTGGTTATTAAAAAAGGGATAATCATTACATTGGTTTGATTAGTTTTTTTAATAGTGAGTTAATTAATTAGTTAGTAATAACAAAGGAGGGCCCAGGCTTGAGAAAGTCTGGGCTTTTTAATCAAAAATAAAAAAAATGTATTATCTTTGCATCCAAATATAGACTTAGTTTATGAGAAAATTATTGTATTTATTACTACTGTTTCCACTTGGCATACAGGGACATGTATTCAAAGTCCGTCATGCTGTGGTTAACTACGACGAAAAAGAATCCTATCAGGTGGTACGTGCTATTGGTGATTTAAAGCACGACATAGCCACGGTAACAGGTTCTGTCGGCAAAGGAACGTCTCAGATCATCGTTGGAACGTATGGTTGCAAGACTATCAGTAAACTGATTGCCAAAGGTATTATCAACGAGCAAGACCTGAAAGGCAAATGGGAGAGTTACGTGATTACCATTACTAATGAAAAGAAGCCACGACTAGTGATTGCTGGCAGCGACAAGCGCGGTACCATCTATGGTATCTACGATGTTTCGCAACGCATTGGCGTATCACCTTGGTACTGGTGGGCTGATGTGCCTGTAAAAAAGAATCCCGAAGCTGCAGTTGAGTGCACATATTATGCCTCAGGCGAGCCAACCGTCAAATATCGTGGCATCTTTATCAATGATGAGGACTGGGGACTGAAGCCTTGGGCTACCAGCAACTTTGAGAAGGAACTGGGTGATATTGGTCCAAAGACCTACGGAAAAGTGTGTGAACTATTACTGCGACTGAAGGCCAACATGCTGGCACCAGCCATGCACTCTTGTACAGGTGCTTTCTATAGTCATCCAGAAAGTAAAGTGGTGTGCGACTCCTTTGGCATCATCATCACCACCTCACACTGCGAACCTCTGCTGCTGAACAATGCCGCCACAAGCGAATGGGAGGAAAGTCGCGATGGCGACTGGAACTATAAAACCAACAGTCAAACCATTCTCAAGAAATGGGACGACCGTTTGGCTGAAGCCTCACAGTATGAGAATATATATACCACAGCCATGCGTGGTGTACACGATGCTGGTTTGCGTGGCAATCTACCCTTGGAGGAACGGGTACCACTCATTGCACAGGTAATCAAGGACCAACGCCAACTGCTTGAAAGACACATCGGAAAGAAAGCCACCGAGATTCCCCAGATTTTTGTGCCCTACAAAGAGACGATGGATATCTACGAGCACGGACTGAAAGTGCCCGATGACATCACGTTGGTTTGGGTTGACGACAACTACGGCTATATGAAGCGTGTTTCAAACCCAGAAGAACAGCAACGTCCTGGCGGGGCAGGTGTGTATTATCACATATCCTATTTAGGAGCACCACACGACTATCTGTGGATTTATAGTACCCCACCTGTTCTGATGTATGAAGAGTTAAAGAAAGCCTACGACCATGGTGCCGATCGCTACTGGCTATTGAATGTGGGCGACATCAAACCTATGGAATTAGGAATACAGACATTTATGGATATGGCTTGGAATATCAACCATTTCGACATCAACAATGTGAACCAGCATCAGGCGAACATGCTCGGAACCATTTTCGGCAAAGGCAACTATCAAGAAATACTTGACACCTACCTACGCTTGGCTTGGAGCAGAAAACCTGAATTTATGGGTTGGGAATATGAGTGGGATGACCAGGCGCACACGGGACTTAAAGATACAGAGTTCTCGTTCATCCATTATAGTGAGGCACAACAGCGCCTGGCCGACTACCAATGCTTAAGCGATCAGGTTGAGAAAATGTCGGATGGTAGTGCTGCTTTCTTCGAGCTGCTCCAGTTCCCTATTCAGGGTGCTTACCAGATGAACCGTAAATTCCTGATGGCACAGTTAAACCATGAGCTACTGGCCCAAGGACGCAAAGCCGAAGCCAACTGGGCAGCCAAGCAGATGGAAGCAGCCTACGATAGTATCGAAGCACTGAACCACCGTTACAACGAACTTCTTGACGGCAAGTGGCGTGGCATGATGGCACTGGCACCTGCTTTCTGTGCACTATTCCAAAACAAGCCTGACGTCACCTATACAGCAGGGGCAGGCGAACAGGCTGTTGATATCACGCCAAAGGCATATACGTTGGATGGGTGTCAGGCTATAGACCTCAGCAAGTATATCAGTAAATCGAGTGATGCCAAATTGGTGAAAGGCATCGGTTACGACTGGCAGTCGATACAGTTAGGCGAAGCTACCTATGAAGTGCAACAGATAGATGCAGACAGTATCGATGTCAGATTCGACGTTGTGCCGTTCTGGCCTATCTACAAAGGCAAGAGCAACAGGATTGCCGTGAGCGTAGATGGCGGAATGCCTCAGATATTCGAAAACAAATTCAAAGAGTACGGTCGCTCCTGGAAAGACCAGGTGATGCGAAATGGTAAAGCCGGGCACATGCGTTTTGCCATCGACAAGCGCAAGCAGCAGCACCAGATTACCTTCAAAGCGCTTGACCCACAGCAGATTGTTCAGAAAATCATCATCGACTGGGGAGGCCTGAAGACATCATACTTAGGACCACGATAAAAAACAGTAACAAGCATATCGAGTGAGCAGAAAGGTTACAATGATTGATATCGGCTGCAAAAAAACAAAAAAGTTGGAAAGAGCGCATCACCTAACAATTTTTTTTGTATATTCGCACCATAAAAGTATGTATTACTAAAAACCTTGAGGCTTATGA
>Ga0247608_10007910_pt1 | contig 10834 bp, 4 predicted proteins | sample 176DNAGHGlowgp2_FD_193490 | JGI IMG/M metagenome (GOLD analysis project Ga0247608, IMG submission 193490) | Sheep rumen microbial communities from Palmerston North, Manawatu-Wanganui, New Zealand - 1766 DNA GHGlow gp2 | ecosystem: Host-associated > Mammals > Digestive system > Stomach > Rumen ... | reverse complement strand
TCCGTACATGACGCCGACACCCATGGGGGCATACATCTTGTGGCCAGAGAAACAATAGAAATCGCAGCCCAGCTCCTGCACATCAACAGCCATGTGGGCCACGGCCTGGGCACCGTCGATCAGGACGGGCACCTGATGGCTGTGGGCGATGCTGACAATCTCTTTGACCGGGTTGACCGTTCCCAACGTGTTGGAAACATGGTTGACTGCCACTAGGCGTGTTCGCGGGGTGAAGATCGACTGGTAGACCTCCATGTCAAGGACTCCCTCATCCGAAAAGGGTATGACACGCAGATGGGCCCCGACCTGCTCACAGGCCAGCTGCCACGGAACAATATTGGAGTGGTGCTCCATGCCGGAGACAATCACCTCGTCATCTTTGTGGAGGAACTGGCGACCGAACGTGGCGGCTACCAGGTTGATGCTCTCGGTAGTGCCGCGGGTGAAAACAATCTCCTTGTTGCTGGCAGCATGAATGAACTGCTGAACCTTTAGGCGCACAGCTTCGTAGCGTTCGGTGGCAAGGGTGGCCAGATAATGGGTGCCGCGGTGGATATTGCTGTTGAGGGTGAGGTAGTAGGAGGCAAGTGCGTCTATCACCTGCTGGGGTTTCTGGGTGGTGGCGGCGTTGTCGAGATAGACCAACCGATGGCCGTAGACTTGGGTATCGAGAATGGGGAAATCCATAATTTATATCTGTTTATACTTGATGTACATGACTGCCAAAAAGATGAGGATGAGGGCCAGGAAAATGTAGAACGCCCAGCTGCAGCCCCGCTTGGGCAACGGACGGTCCTTACGGGTGAAAATACGGGCAAACTTGATTTTATTATCAATCTCTTCGGGTGTGGGGTCAGGGCGGGGAAAGTCGTACATCTTGTCTTTTTATGTTAAACTGAGTGGGTATTGAACGATGCAGCAAGACCGCTAGGCCTCCTTGTGCGCTCCTTTTTTCTTCCTAATGAGGGCACGTAGAACAAAGAAAACGATAGCCGCGGCAAAAAGGATGATGATGGCCACCGACAGTTCGTGGCTGTAACGCTCGATGACGGTGGGGTCGGCAGCCCGGTAGGCCAAATAGCCCAACAGGGCCAGAATGCAGTTCCACACCGCAGCACCTATGAAGGTGAAGAATGAAAAGGCCGCAATGTTCATCTTGGAGAGTCCGGCAGGGATGGAAATCAGCTGACGGATGACCGGGATGAGTCGCCCCACCAAAGTGGACACATTGCCGTGGTCGTTGAAATAGTCTTCGGCTCGCTGCACCTTCTCCTTAGAAAGACGCAAGAGGCGACCCGCCTTGCTGTCAGCAAAGGCATAAATGATGGGGCGGCCAAGCCATCGGGAAAGGAAATAGTTGATATAGGCACCCAACATGGCTCCCAGGGTACCGATCAGCACGATGAGCCATATCTTCATGCCACCCTTGGTGTCGGGATTGCTGGCCACATAAACTGCCGGAGGGATGACCACCTCCGAAGGAAAAGGTATAAAGGAGCTTTCGAGGGTCATGAGAAGACCCACGGCGGTATAGTTCATATTGGCATCGTACCAGGAAAGCAGGTTGGCCACAAAGCCCGAGGAACTGCCATCGGTGCCGCGGACCTGCTCAGCGATATTTTGCTCTGCAACCGCAACCGATGCAGGCTCTTGGGCAAAGGTGAGTTGACCAACAAAAAGAGTCAACAGCAAAACGAGTACTTTCTTTTTCATAAACGTCAAATGGTGGATAAAGAATTAATTACATCTACTATTTCTGTATCTTGGGCAAACTCTGGATACATTACCAATAGGGTGTGGTACATGGGGCCAAAGGATGCACTGTCTTCCATCAAAAGGGAGAAGAGGCGATTGCGACGACCCAGCTTATAGTAGCAATACAGAAGGCGGGAGTCGAAGGAAAAACGGTCTGTGGCATCACCCCTAGAGCTTTCAAGCAGGGCGCAGGCTTCGGCATAACGCTGCGTGCTCAGATAAAGGTCGGCAAGGCAAATCCAGTGCTCATCGGCATCGGGTTCAAGGTCGATGGCACGACGGTAGTAGCCAGCAGCCTCATCGGGATAGCCTAGACGTTCGCAACAGCGTCCGAGGTCGTTCCAGGCTATGCTGTAAGAGGGGTCTTCTTTGAGGGCATCGTGCAGATAGGTCGAAGCCGTATGAAAGTTGCCCTGACGAAGATAGAGTCGTCCAATGCGATAGAGGATAAAGGGGCGGTCTGGGGTGTACTCGAGCGTGTCGCGCAAAGCCTGAATGGCCAGGACGGTATTGCCCAGATGGCTGTAACAATCGGAAAGACCCAGATAGGCCTGCACATAAGTCTTGTCGATAGCAATGGCATATTCGAACGCGTCAGTGGCTTTCTCAAACAGCGACATCCAGCTATAGACACAGCCTAGGCAATACCAGGCACCCTTGGAAAAAGGGTGGTCTGCTACCAACTGAGAAAAGTACTCGACCGACTCCTCGTTGCAACCCTGCTCATCCCAGGTGCAGGCAAGATTGTATAGGGAGCGGCTTTCGTCAGGATTTTTCTGAATGGACTTGCGGTAGTAGGCTATGGCCTCGGGAGTCTTGCCAAGCTTATAATATTCGTCGGCAATGTTGCCGTAGACCATGTCGAGCTGATAGCCGTCCCTGGCAGCCTTTCGATAATATTCGATAGACTTCTGCGACTGGTCGGTAAGACTGTAGAGGGCCCCGAGGGCATAGAAGACATCGGTATTCTCGGGTTCAGACTGTTCCAACCGCTGAAGGATGGCCAAGGCCTTGGAATATTGCCCCTGGATGCTGAGGAGATGGGCTCGGCGGAGGCGTATCTCATTACTGCTGGGGAAAAGTTGTTCGCCCAACTTGACGGCCGACTCTAATCCTTCGACATCATATACCTCCAGATAGTAGTCGGCTATGACTTCCAGCTGGTCAACGTCGAAATAGGATGTATGCCCCTCTTTCTGCTTCTCGAAGGCGAGAACCAGTTCGCGTACATCCTGTTCGAAATTCTTAAAGCGGTCTAAATTCATTAAAAACTAAATCTTACAGTTATGCCACCTTTGGTGGTGGAGTTGGGATAGGAGTTGGAGATAAAGGGAGTGTTGATATTCGTTTGGAAAAAGGCACGGAGCGTAAGGGAGCTAGAGAGGGCGTATTCGGCTGAAATCTCGGCCATCCACACCTCGCTACCCGAAGAAATCTGACTGAAATTCTGGTTGATTTTGCGAATCTTAGTCATGTTGCTGTTGTAGGTAAGGTTGAGCTGTAGCACGATGTCGCTCTTCAAGTGGTGGGTCTCGTCGGCCACCTTGATGTCTACAGCCACGTCCTTGAAACGATAACCGCCGCCGAAGGTGACACCGTCGCGGGTGGTCTCGGTGAGCTGGTTGTTGGAGAAACTGAGGTTGAGGGTGCGGTTCTTCTGGACGGAGAAATTGAGCTGGACGCTGTTGGTCATACTCACCGACAGGCGGATAAGCGGGTTGAACTGCTCGGATATTTGCACCCCCTCCATACTAACCGGCGGAATGAAGTCGCCGTTGGTGTTGAAGACCGTCTCATGGCCATACTCATAGTTTTCTTTGCCAGAGATGGCTGCATCGGTGTAGTAGTTGCCAATTGTGTAGGTTGAGGAGTACTTATGAGAGATGGAGATATTGTTGAACCACTTCTTGAGGGCAGGAATCTTATTGAGGCCATTGTAACTGATGGACCAGTTGGGCAGGGGGAAATCCAAGAAAGGCGAGAAGGCATAGGTGGCGGCATCCTTGCCCAGATAAGTCGACAAGAAACTGGTGAGCAACACTGACGACTGGTTGGGTCCATAGCCGTAACGGTAATACTGGCCACTCATAGTGTCTAACACCTGCTGGTCGGTGAGTGGGTCGGGGTTGAGGTCGGCAAGACGGTCGGAGACAGCATGGCGGTTCTGGAGGAAAGCATCATAAAGGGCACTGTCGTCGGCAAAGGCTGTGCCAAAACTCCATGTCGTGGTGGAATAGGAACCCGTCATGATGTATGACAGCGGGCCATCGACGCGATCCCACTCGGTGAGGTACTTGTAGTAGTATTCGTCACGCGACTGGTAGGTCTGGTTGGCATTGAGTTCTATCTTGAAATCACGTATGGGCTCCACCGAGGCCTGCATGCTGAGCATTCGGTTGACCGTGTTGGAGTGGGCGTTGTTCATTAAGGGGTCGCGGGAGAGTAGGTCGTCTTGCCGCAAACGGTCCACCAGGCCCTCGTTGTAGCCCAACACAAAGGAAGGCCACGGGGCCCATCCATTGACAGGGTCCATGCCCAAAATGGTCGCTGTTCCCATATAGCCAGGGAGCACCGAGGCATTGGAGTTACTATACTGCACACCAAAAGTTTTGACCATAGTGACAAAACGGATGCCAAAGTTGGCAATATCGGCCAAGGTTTCGGCCAGCTGGGCACGGCGCACCGAGTCGGGATTGTTGGCACGGGCGATAGAATCCTGCACCATCTTTTCGCGTTCCTTCCTGCTCATGCGTTTGGGGTCTTTGGGCTGGTTGGTCGGTTTCTGCTTGTAGGCGTTCTTGATGAAGGAGAAACGGTTGTAGAGCGTCTGCATCTGGCCGGAGACAGAGGCCTGCAACTGACCGGAGGAATTGAGGGTGGAACCCTGTGAGGCCAATGCCTGTGTGGTACCGTAGAAATTATAGGTCGACCGATAGGTAATGGGCACGCGGAGGAAATCGAGGTAAGGCAATTTGGTGATAGGCACCTCCCAGGTAAGGCTGACAGTCTGCTGGAAGTTCTGCATGGTGCCACCCCGGCTGAGAGCTGTCCAAATGCTGTCGCGACTCTCGCGGGTGTCTACTCGTCCTATGGGCTCGTCAATTCGTGCATTGGCGGAGGCACTATACTGGAGGTGGATGCTACGGCTTAGGTCGTACTGCAAGCCATAGTCGCGTCGCCATGTGAACTGCTTGAAATACGTAGGCTTGATGATGACCAACGCGGCCCCTTTGTTGCGAAGGAGGGTCTCTTCATAATTGCGATAAATTTCGGTACTGAAGGAGAGCGACTTGGGCTTATAATAGAAATTGAAGTCTTTGATAAACTTACCGTTCTTGCTATTGATAAACTTAGACTTGGTCTTTGCAAAGGGGGCCACCAGACCAGGTTCCTGCGGCGTGAAGGCATAGGTGAAACCACCGCGGTGGAGGTCCTTGTTGTAGTACTCTATCTCGTCGTCGGAGGAACGCTCCCGCGAATAGGCGTATGAGAAGGTGAAGTTCTCTATGTCGTAGAAATGCGGCTTCAAGACACCCTTGCCAGTGCGTTCCTTACGCATATTGGTGAGGGTGAGGTTGGTGGTGGTCTTGCGCTCCTGGGTCATGAGGCGGACGCTGTCGCGTTCGGCCTCGGTCCGATAGGTCTTGAGGTCTTCCTTTAGCCGCACATCGGGGTCGAGGGGATTATACTCAGGCGAGCCTATCTGCTTGTTCCAATCCAAATACAAGGGCATGTGCACTCCCCACTGCTCGGGGAGGAACTTGCCCAACTCCATGTCGAGGGTGGTCTGCATTTGGAAGGTGTTGACCAATTCGAGGGTGGTGGGGTTGTCCTCTAGATTGCCGAAGCCCGACGAGGTGTAGGACCCATAGAGCGAGAGGTTGCCCAAGTCGGCGAGATTGGTGCGCGCCAACGCCATGGCTGCCACACCGCCACGGTTGTTGAAGTCGGCCAGGCGCAGCTCGTTGACCCACACAATACAGGACTTCGGCAGCATATTGTTGCCGTCATCGAGGGTCTCTTTCTTGGGATTGCGGACACCTACCATAATGACCTTGACTTTGCCCAGGTTGGGGGAGCCGAGGACCGTATATCTTTTTCCGTCGACATACTCGCTGTAGAGGAGTTGGCTGCTGTAGTTGAGGTCGCCACTGCGGATGAGACGGTTGCGGTTGGTTTTGATGTCCACCATCTTGGTGAGGTCTATCTCCACATTGTTGTCTATCGGCCAGATGGCATACGGGTTCTCTTTGCCCACACCCCACTCCGTGAACTGGAGGGGCACTTCATACTCGTAGTAGTTATTGGTGTAGTCGCTACCCAGTCGGACGAAGAGGACAAGGTCGCCATCGTCGATGGGGTCAGACTCATTTTTCTTCTCTGCATGTACAAACATCTTGACCTTGCCATAGTTGCGTAGGTCGTAGGAAGTGCTGCGATAGACAGCGCGGGCATCGCCCGAAGCCAAGTCGGTAATGTCCAGCGAGAGGGCCTGCTCATTGAGTTGGGTGGAAGAAGAGGAGGTGCTGTACCACTGCTCGCGCTCAATGCCGGGGGGCAGCACATAGGGGACTGGATAGCGGTTGCCGTTCTCTTCGATATTGACCGTGCTGATGCTGAACGAGGTGTTGGCACCCGTACCCGTAGGATAGTCGCCTGGCTGCAACAGGTTTTCGGTATATTTGCGCCAAGTGGCATAGACCAACTCAAGGGTGGCAAAACGCAGGTGGATGGGCTCCTCGAAATTGTTGAGGTACATACGCATGAAACGTATGGACTGGAATCCATTGAGTTTGCCTACCAACTGGTCATACTCACGAATGGGGATGCGGAACTGGTACCACTTGCAAGAAGTGGTGGAGCCATTGGGCAGCGGTATGTTTTCGGCATTCTGAATGTCGACGATATGGTTTTCGCCAATGACCATCTTGGCAGGGTCTAGCTCTATGACATACTGGTAGAAATTCTCACCTTCGCTGAGGGTGTTGTCCTTGTTGATGTCCTCCACATTGGGATAGGCCGTAGCCGCTGTGGGATAACTCTCAGGGCTGTCGGCATCGACATGGGAGTTGCCCTCTGGGTTGTTGTAATATTTATAACGTTCGACAATCTTCAGATTCTGGCTGTCGTAGTCGCTGCCGCGATAGTAGTGGAAATCGTCGCCCGAGGGGTCGGCCTGCGCCATCTGGTATACTTGGGAATTGGTGCCGAAGATGAGCGCGATGCTGTCGAGATAGCCAGAGAAGAAAGACTGCTCGTCGGAGCTGCCAAAGGTGCTGCTGAGGCCGTCGTAGCCGATGTCCTGATATTTGCGGGCCTCCTCGTTGTTGTCGAAAGCGTTGACTATGGGTTGGGTGTTGGGCACACGCCCCCAGATAGTGGTGTCGACGCCCGACAGGTCTCGAGGATTGGAGGGGAGGCCATTCTCAAAACTCTTGCGGCCGTCACGCAGGATGTCCTCGCTGATGTCGCCAAGGTTGATGTAGAGCTTACCGCCTGTGTGATTGGGATTGTCGATAAAGGGATCCATCAGCCAGAACTCCAACGTTTCGATATTTTGGGTTTCGAAGTCGGTATAGTCCAGCTCGCGCATGATGCCGCCCCAACGGGTCTTGGGTTCGGCCAACTTGCCTTCGGGGGTAAGACCGGCACCATAGGGGCCACGCACTATGTCATAGTTGTAGGGGCCGCGCTCCTCAGGGTAATAGGACATGTTGAGCTCATAGACATATTGGTAGTCGCCTTTGACCAACTGTTTGTTGGGGAAGACCTCTGTTTCCATGATACGGCGGGCATAGGGCTGAGAGCGGTCTTCCTCGGTGATGTTGCTGGGCGAGTTGGTACCGTAGAAAATCTGGTCGATGCGGTACCACGACAGCTTGGCACGGTTGAAACCATAGGCCAGGCCTGTGCCCATACGGGTTTCGGGAAACTGAGGAAGAGACAGCTGATAGTCCTGGGGGGTGCTGGCCAAATGCCAGTAGGTGATGCCTTTGAGGTCGATGCTGCTTTCGGCACCTTCGAAATCATCGATATAAGTCACCGTTCCTTCGCTGCCACCTGTGGAGGCCAAGCCCGGAATGAGCTGGGCAAACTCACCCGTAAAGGTGAGGTTGGAGGGAGCCTTGGTGTCGATGCCCGGCAGCAGGTCGACAAACTTGGTAATGAAGGGGGCCTCATGACGGTAGTTGATGTCGAAACCCCAAATGCTGTTGCTGGTGGGCTCTTCTCCAAAGTTGTTCTTCTGCGTGAGTGGCTTCTCGGCAAGGTTCATAAAGGTGGCTCCCACATTGAAGTCGGGCTGAATCTCATAATTGATATGGGCTCCCAACATGGTCTTAGTGGTCATGCTGAAGGAGTTGTCCTCGCAGCTGACACTGATGGGGGTGCCGCTGGAGAGGATGCTCTCGTTTATGATGCGCACCGTGCCCATGGTGTAGTCGACCGTGTAGTCGACATTCTCTATCAAAGGCATGCCGCCGGCGGTAACGGTAACAGAGCCTTGCGAGACACTGTACCCTAGCGAAATCTCGCCGCTTACGGTACTGGAATAGTAACCCTCAAGATAGAACTTGTTCTTGTCGGCATACTGTTGTGCCAAGGCCCGCGTCATGGTGTACAGCGAGTCGAAACAATATTGTTTGGCAAACTCGTCGTCGCCCAATAGTTGGCGCAAGTCCTTGCCAAAAGGCTCCACATAGGGGAAGAAGATGCGTCCGGTGCTGGCCTGGATGGTGCCGCCCTTGAAGGCTGCGCTGTCGAACCAGTCGAAGACACCGTCGGCATAATAGTAATTCTGCGACGCATCCATACGGTCCAAACCAAAGAGCTCTATCAGCGGTATGCCCTCCTTGGGGCCTTCGGTAAAATAGCCGATGCCAACGCCACCATCCTTACTCTCATACAGCACGTTGAGGCGGAAGTTGTCACGTCCCAGCTGGGTGCTCTTGAGAAAGTAGACGTTCTTCATCATCAACTTCCACAGCGGACTGTGCACGTCGACTCCTGTCCCCTTAATCAATTTGACCACCAGGGTGTTGGGGTCGTTGATACCATCGGTGGTGAGCTCACCTACCTGATAAACCGTTTCGTCGCCAATAACCTGGTATTGGAATGCCACGGCCAGCACCTGGTCGGAGCTCAGGGCCTGGTTGAGGGTGATGAAACCGAGCTGCTCGTTGTAGGTGTATTCGCTGCTGGTCAGCAGGCGGGCACTCTCAATCTTTTCGTAGTCGCTGCCAGCTGTAAAGCCCAGTCCCTGCATATAGGAGGTGACATTGTCGATGCTGCGGATGCGGGAAGGATTCATATATTCCAGCAGGTTGTTGCTGTTGTTGTTGGGCATGTCGGAGTAGCCCCCTATCAGCCTACTGTTGCTGGGAGTGTTCTCTCCCAAGTCGGTAAGCGCAAGGATATTGCGGTTATTGGTGACGGCAGCCCCCACATTGGTACGCCACACCTCCATGCGGATGATCTTGATGTTGGTGTTGGGCGTGGGCAGCGTGGACATGGCCTCGTTGTAGTGCTGGTAGAAGTACTGCGAAATGAAATAGTGGCGGTTCTCCTCATATTCATCGGCACGTATCTGGAACTCCTGCACCGAGGCCCCTCCCTGCACCTGCATATTCTCGGTACTGGTCTCTTTCTGCGAAAGAACAGCATCAACAGTCAGTTTGCCAAACTTCAGCTTGGTGTGGAAACCCCACAGCTGCTGGCTGCCCTTGATGAGGGTGGTATTGAGGGGGAACGAGATGTCGGCCGCCTCAAAAAGCTGGATGATGTCGTCCTCCTTGCCTTCGTATTTGAGCTTGATTTTGTTCTCGAAGTCGAAGGTGGCCTTGGTGTTCCAATTGATGTCAAAATCAAAAAGGTCGCCAATCTTGGCATTCAGACTGATTTGGATGTTCTCGTCAAAGTCGAAATGCGTATTGCTACGCTGCCCGACATCTATCTGCGGATTGTCGCGATAATTGTTCACCACTTGGAAGGTGAGGTCGGCACTACCGGTGGGCGTGATGCTGATTTCGGGTATGGAAAGCAACCCGTCGACCTTGCGGCTGATTTCGCTGAAACCGGGGATACGGCTCAGCAGCCCATCGTCGGCAGAGGAGTCGACGGCAGAGGAGCGGTCGTTCCAGTATTTCTTCATCAGCTGGTTCATCTGGTAGTCCTGATACTCCTCAAAGGTGAGGTACTCGCGACTGATAACCATGTCGCCCATCTTGGTGATACGGACATAGCTGTCGCTTTCGGCATCGTACTCTACTGTGGTGACCGTGCCGCCAGTGGGCTCCTGGGCCTGGGCCGGCATGCCAATGGCCACCAGCACCAACAGCACCAGTGCTGCCATGACCTGTGGCAGTGTACTAACGATATTATGAACAACCTGTCGTATAGCTCTATTCTTTTTGATGAAACTATTTATCTAACTCTATCTTCGGCGTAGTGGTTGAAGGCGCGAGCCCGACTCTATTCTTTTTTTTTACTCACCCTTCAATAATCCAGGGCCTTACAACCGTTTGAGTGCCTCCTTTATCAAACCTTCGACGCTGAGACTGTTGTCGAGACCCTGCAGCACCTTGTCGGCAGCAGCCTTGGGAAAGCCCAACATAACCAAGGCTCCGAGGGCTTCCTCCTTGTTTTGGCTGACCACTGGGGCCGCGGCCATGCCCGTCGCGGTGGGGCCGCCCACTTTGTCCTGCAGTTCCAGCACGATGCGCTGGGCCGTCTTTGCGCCAATGCCCTTAACCCGCTGCACCAGCTTGACATCATTGGAGGCAACAGCGTTGGTGAGCTCATCCACCGAGAGCGAGGAGAGCATCATGCGGGCCGTTGCGGCACCCACGCCGTTCACGCCCAAAAGCAGACGGAACATTTCGCGCTCCTTCTGGGTGAAGAAACCACAGAGTATGTGGGCATCCTCCCGAATGATTTCGTGTACCCACAACTTCACCTCCTGCATCTCTTGGATAGCACTATAGGTGTTGAGGGTTATTTCTAACAAATAGCCCACACCGCCACAGTCCACCACGGCGGTGGCAGCGGTCAGCGATGTGAGTTTTCCTGAGATATAATCGTA
>Ga0247608_10007908_pt1 | contig 10836 bp, 7 predicted proteins | sample 176DNAGHGlowgp2_FD_193490 | JGI IMG/M metagenome (GOLD analysis project Ga0247608, IMG submission 193490) | Sheep rumen microbial communities from Palmerston North, Manawatu-Wanganui, New Zealand - 1766 DNA GHGlow gp2 | ecosystem: Host-associated > Mammals > Digestive system > Stomach > Rumen ... | reverse complement strand
CTCCACATGTTCCTTCGGCATGAAGGCGGCAATGAGCCAGAACACCAGACAGGCACCCAGCGAACGAGAGGCCATATAGCCCATCGGGGTGACCCACTCATCGAGCAAGAGTTTGGTGACAGGGACACCCAGTCCGAAGATCGTGTTGGCGAGAAAGATGGCGCTGTGCGCCTGCAGTTTCTTATTTTCCATTCCTATTGTTATGATTATTTTCTCTGATAGCAAGCGAGCCGTTCTTCGAGCGACATCTTCGCATAGCGCCGCCACTCCTGTGCCCCACCCTCACAACGGTCGAGATAGTGCAGGTCGTACATCCGACTGTAGGCCTCCATCTCGAAGGGATTGAGCAGATAGGCCGCATGCGGCATCCGCCGACTCATGCGGAGGCCCTTCAGCCAATACCAGATATACAGCAGATAGAAGCGCAGCCACGAGTCGCCACAGGCCTGAGCCTGACGCAGATGGATCATCTCGTGATTCTTCATCACACTATAGGCGCCGTTGAAGGCGTCAGCCTCCCGCTGTGTGGGCGTGAGGATGGTGCCAAAGAAGGTCAGTCCCTCGTAGCCCTTACGAAGCCAGAAGGTATTCTTGACGGCAGGCATATCAGTCACCCTACTCGGACGAACAGCCCGCCACATGATAGGCACTATTTGCAGCATCTGAAGCATATCGGGGACAAAGGTAGTGTAAAAAGGGCGAACTGCAAAACGATTCGCTGAATAATTCGGGCGATTCGCAGAAAAAAATTGCCGTTGGCTTAAACAATGCCTACCTTTGCACCATCAAAAAATGAACAATTAAACAATCATTCGTTATGAAAAAGATGAATCAATTCTGGGTGATGTTCACACTGGTGTTCGCAGCAATGGCCTGTTCGACTGATGACGGCTGGTATGGCGAAGGCTGGACCAATCAGGGTAACTCCACCTCCTCGACAACCAGTGAGAGCAACGACGACAATTCGAACTCAACCTCAACAGCAGATGACGTGATAACAGGCGTCACGAGCGACGGCGACGTCACCTCGTTCACCATCGCGCTCGACAAGAATGCCCTCTCGGAGTCAGTAAACGTCGATACGAACGACGATGACTACATCGAGAACACGACGTTCGACAAGACCATCACCGTCACCTTCAGCCAGTCGGGCAATGCCTCCGTCAGCGGCGACGAAAGTGGTATCGTGAGCATCAACGGAAATGACGTCATCGCCACCAACAACACAGACCAGGTGATCAAATACGTGCTGACGGGCGAGACCAGCGACGGCTTCTTCAAACTCTACTCGACGAAGAAGCAGGCTATCGTGCTCAACAGCGTGAGTATCACCAACCCTGATGGCGCCGCCATCAACAACCAAAGTAAGAAGCGCACCTTCATCGTACTCAACGACGGTACAAAAAATTATTTGACTGATGGTGCTAACTACTCTGACGCTACCGACAGCGAGGACATGAAGGGCTGCTTCTTCTCTGAGGGACAATTGATCTTCAGTGGCTCAGGCTATCTGGAGGTCGATGCGAACTGCAAGGCTGGTATCCGCAGCGACGACTATGTGCGCACGATGCCTAAAGCCAACATCTGGGTGGACGCCTCCTCTGGCAACGGCATCCGCGGCAATGAGGCCGTCATCCTGACGGGTGGCGTGGTGAACATCAACGTGACGGGTACAGCCGACAAGGGTATCTCAACAGACGGTGAGGTACGTATCGAAGGCGGACGCACCACCATCTTCACCAGCGGCGGTTATGAATACGACAGCGACGAAAACGACTATAGCGCTTGCTCTGGCATCAAGGCCGACAGCGTGATCAACATCAACGGTGGCGAGCTGAACATCAAGAGTACGGGTACAGGCGGCAAGGGTCTGAACTGCGATGACGAGATCAACATCAACGACGGTGTGGTGCGCATCATCACGACAGGCAAGCGACAGAAAGACTCAAAGGGCAGCGTTTCGCCAAAAGGTATCAAGGCTGACGGCAAGATTAACGTCAGCGGCGGACAGACACAGGTGCGCCTGGAGGGTACGGGCGACGGTACGGAGGGTATCGAGAGCAAGAGCGAGATCCACATTGAGGCAGGTACCGTAGAAAGCTACAGCTACGACGATGCCATCAACTCAGCCGGCAACCTCTATATCGACGGTGGGTACGTCTATGCACGCAGTTATAACAACGACGCCATCGACGCCAATAAGAACCTCTATATCAACGGTGGTGTGGTCATCGCCGAGGGAGCAGGTCAGCCTGAATGCGGTCTCGACGCAGCCGAACAATACAAAGCCTATATCAACGGCGGTACAGTGATCGCCATAGGTGGCGGCATGCAAGCCATCGACTCCAGTTCCAAGCAGGCCAGCATCGCCATCAGTGCCTCTATGGGCATGAAGGTCGGCATACTCGACGGTTCGAAGGCCATCCTCGCCTACACCACCCCCAGTTCCAACTGCGGAACAGCCCTGATGATCTCCTCGCCCTCGTTCAAGAGTGGCAGCAGCTACACCCTGCGTGCTGGTTGTGAGGTGAGTGGCGGCACCTCGTTCTACAACCTCACCACAGGCTGCACCATCGGCAGCGGCTCACAGTCCTTAGATGTGACAGCCAGCACCGCCGTCAACGGCTCGATGGGCGGTGGCATGGGCGGTGGAGGCAACATGGGCGGCGGAGGCGGACGTCCCTGGTAAGCTTCTGATGAGGCACGGATTACACGGATTAGCACGGATTCCTTGATCGGACAAAAAGGAAAAAACTGTGTTAATCCGTGTAATCTGTGCCAATATTAAAAACTTTTTCGTACCTTTGCAAAAAAATAATAGACAATGGACGAGAAAGAGCGAATCATACAGCTTCGCAAGGAGCTTCACGAACATAACTACCGTTACTACGTACTGAACCAACCTACCATCGGCGACCAGGACTTCGACTTCCTGATGCATGAGTTGCAGGACTTGGAGGCACGCCATCCTGAGATGAACGACCCCAACTCGCCAACACAGCGCGTAGGCAGTGACCTCAATGCAGAGTTCAAGCAGGTGACCCACAAATACCCCATGCTCTCACTGGCCAACACCTATAACGAACAGGATGTGAGCGACTGGTACGAGAGTGTGAAGAAAGGGCTCGCTGGCGAGGACTTCGAGGTGTGCTGTGAGATGAAGTACGACGGACTCTCAATCTCACTGACCTATGTGGACGGCCGTCTGACACAGGCTGTCACACGAGGCGACGGTGTGCATGGTGACGACGTGACGGCCAATGTGAAGACCATCCGTTCGATACCTCTGGTGCTTGCGCCGCCCTCAGACGCCAACGACCTCTTTGCCGCACCCTCCTACCCTCGCGAGTTTGAGATTCGCGGCGAGATACTGATGCCCTGGAAGGTGTTCGAGCGACTGAACAAGGAGCGCGAAGAAGCCGAGGAGCCACTCTTCGCCAATCCGCGCAATGCAGCCAGCGGCACCCTGAAGAGTCAGAAATCAAGTCTCGTGGCCAGTCGTCAGTTGGACGCCTATCTCTATTATCTGTTAGGTGAAGAGTTGCCTGCTGATGGCCATTACGAGAATCTGGAGGTAGCCCGTCAGTGGGGCTTTAAGATTTCGGAGGGTATGAAGAAGGTCAAGACCCTACAGGAAATCTACGACTTCATCAATTACTGGGATCAGGCCAGAAAGAACCTGCCAGTGGCTACCGACGGTATCGTATTGAAGGTGAACTCTCTGCGCCAGCAACGTGCCTTGGGTTTCACGGCCAAGAGTCCACGCTGGGCCATCGCCTATAAGTTCAAGGCAGAGCGTGTCTGCACCCGTCTCAACGAAGTGACCTATCAAGTGGGGCGCACAGGTGCTGTGACGCCTGTGGCGAATATGGATCCTGTGCAATTGGCAGGAACTACCGTGAAACGAGCCACCCTGAACAACGAGGACTTTATCAAGAGCTTCGACCTGCATATCGGCGACTACGTCTATGTGGAGAAAGGTGGTGAAATCATCCCTAAGATTGTTGGCGTCGATATCGATCAGCGTCCGATTATCGCACAACCTGTCCAGTTCATCAAACGCTGTCCAGAATGTGGCACCCCCCTGGTGCGCTATGAGGGAGAGGCTGCCTGGTACTGTCCTAACGATACGGGCTGTCCGCCACAGATCAAGGGACGCATCGAGCACTTCATCGCCCGCAAGGCCATGAACATCGACTCACTGGGGCCTGAGACCATCGACGACTACTATCGTCAGCACCTCATCAGCAACGTGGCCGACCTCTATGAGATCCAGGTACAGCAGATCAATGGTGACGGCTCTCGCACGAAGTCTGCCCAGAAGATTGTCAACGGCATCGCCGCCTCGAAAGATGTACCCTTCGAGCGCGTGGTCTTTGCCCTTGGCATCCGTTTTGTGGGTGAGACCTCTGCCCGCTTGCTGGCCCGTCATTTCAAGAACATCGATGCCCTGATGAACGCTGGACTGGAAGAACTGCAGGAGATTGAAGGTATCGGCGAGGTGATGGCGAAAAGTATCATCACCTACTTCCACGACGAAAAGAATATCGAGATTATCCAACGACTGCGCAACTACGGATTGCAGATGCAACTCTCGGAGGAACAGACGGCTGCCACCAGCGATAAACTCGCAGGACTGAGCATCGTCATCAGTGGTGTCTTCGCCCATCACAGCCGCGACGAATACAAGGCCATCATCGAACAGAACGGTGGCAAGAACGTAGGCAGCATCTCAGGCAAGACCTCCTTCATTCTCGCTGGTGAGAACATGGGCCCCTCCAAACTCCAAAAAGCCGAGAAACTGGGTATCAAGATTATGAGCGAGGACGAATTCCTGGCACTCTTGGGCGAATCATAGAGGAAGGATTATTCATCCCAGTAGCTGATGACGCGAGTCTGCTCTACCTGATTGATCTGTGAGCGCTGACCTTTCTCCCAATAGGTGAGTTGTACCTTGTTCTTGGTCCAATTGCCATTGTCGTCACGCTCCGAGAGGTCATTCTTCATTGTAATCGACAGCACGCACTCATTCTCTTTGCTAAAGGCCTTCAGACTCTGTTGGATAATCTCAAAACTCGTATTATAACGGTACTCGTTAACAGAACGAATACCCGTTGTGGAATTAGTCAACGTACGTTTCACCAGACAATTGTCTGAATCGTATTCATAAGTGAGATGGCTTTTCCCACCATTCTGCTCGATCATGGAGGCACTCACCAGATAGCCGGCACTATTATACTTCCTGTCAACCAGTTCGTCTGCCTCCTGAACGCCCGTCTCGCTGAAGTGCACGATATCCCCCTCCATGACTGGATTCTGGGTGATGACTTCCTGCACTTGTCCCTTCAGGCCCATATTAGCAGCATCTTTATAATAAGGTGACGAGTTCAGATAGAAATAGCGGATAGAGTTAGCGCCATTCTCATGGAGAATCTGCGACTCCTGGATATAGCCATAGTCGTTGAGCAGATAAAGCGAACCGTCACCCTTGGCACTGAAGTTACCCCACTCCCGCTGTAACTTGCCAAGCAGGTACTTCTTGTTGCGGTCGAAAAGTTCGCGCGTACGATAAGGACCACATTCCACGATGACTGAAGAGAGCAACTTGGTCTTCTCATCGACATTCACCATCACTGATGACTTGATACCGTAGAAGTCACCTGCAAAATAATAAGTATCCTCTTCAGGCTCTTCAGGATGAGCCTGCACAAAACCAGCCTGCTCGAACACAGGTATAAACACGGAGTCGGGCCCTTCAAGAGGCGCCCCCATGATTGAGATGCACTTCGCATCGCCCTGCACTTGTGCCCAAGCGCCAGCCACAGCGAGCAGCATCCATACGATCAATACAAACTTCTTTCTATCCATCAAACTGCAAAAGTAATCAGAATTTGTGAATTTCAGCGACATTCTGTCATAAATTAATGTTAAACGCCCCATTTTCCTCAAAAAAGTTGTACCTTTGCAGCGATGAAGAAAGGACTTGTACTCGAAGGTGGCGCTATGCGCGGACTCTTCACAGCAGGCATCATCGACGTGATGATGGAGGCTGGCGTGGAGCCCGATGGACTGATTGGTGTATCGGCAGGTGCGGCTTTTGGCTGTAACTATAAGTCAAGACAGCCAGGCAGAGCCATCCGCTATAACACGCGGTTTGCAAAGGACGCACGCTATAGTGGTCTGAAGTCGCTCCTGACAACTGGCGACTACTTCAACGCTCAGTTCGGCTACCACATCGTACCTTACCAATACGACCTCTTCGATGTAGCGGCCTTCGAACAGAATCCGATGGAGTTTATGGTGGTCTGTACAGATGTGCTGACAGGTCAGGCCGTCTATCACAAGATGGATCGTGTGGACTACGATGAACTGGAATGGCTACGAGCCTCCGCCTCGATGCCACTGGCCTCAAAGGTGGTGGAAGTAGCTGGACACAAACTGCTTGACGGCGGTGTGGCAGACTCGATTCCATTAGCATATTTTGAAAGCATCGGCTACGACCGTAACGTCGTGATCCTTACCCAACCCGAGGGGTATGTCAAGCATCGTACCAAACTGATGCCCCTGATGCGCATCGGACTGCGACGCTATCCTGAGATGATCCAGGCAATGGATCGTCGCTATCTGATGTACAACCGTGAACTCGAATTCGTGCGTCAGGCTGAACGCGAAGGACGCTGTCTCGTCATACGGCCAGACGAGAAACTGCCCATCGGCCATATCTCCCACGATCCGGAAGAGATGAAACGTGTCTATCAGATAGGACGTGAGATGGGAGACAGATATATTGAAAGAATAAAAGCATTCTACCAATGAGAATAGATATTATCACCGTATTGCCCGAGATGCTGGAGGGCTTCGTTCACGAGTCGATTCTGGCCCGTGCAGAGAAGAAAGGTCTGGCGGAGATTCGCCTGCACAACCTGCGTGACTATACACTCGACAAATGGCGGCGTGTGGACGACTACCCATACGGAGGGTCGGCAGGTATGGTGATGCAGTGTGAACCCATCGACCGTTGTATCTCTGCCCTCAAGGCTGAGCGCGACTACGATGAGGTGATTTTCACTTCGCCCGACGGTGAGCGTTTCGACCAGCATATCGCCAACGAACTCTCGATGAAGGGTAATCTCATTATCCTTGCAGGCCACTATAAAGGCATCGACCAGCGCATCCGCGACCACCTCATCACGCGTGAGATCAGTATCGGCGACTTTGTACTGACTGGCGGTGAACTGGTAGCTGCGATGATAGCTGATGCCATCGTTCGTGTCGTGCCTGGTGTCATTGGCGATGAACAGAGTGCCCTCAGCGACTGTTTTCAGGACGATATCCTTGCAGCACCTATCTACACCCGTCCTGCCGACTACAAGGGTTGGAAGGTGCCAGAGATCCTGCTTTCAGGCAACGAGGCCAAGATTCGCCAATGGGAGTTTGACCAGGCTATGGAACGTACGAAGCGCCTGAGACCAGACTTGCTGAAGGAGGATTAGAATACAAATCCCAGATTGATGTAATAGTAGAATCGTTTCGTGAGATTACTATAGCCGATGGAGCCACCAAGGGGTCCGAAGATGGAGTTGTAGTAATAACTCAGTTGCGTACCTACCATCGTCTGGTGTTTCAATAGGTCTTCCGTCTTGTCAGCATTCTGTCCTGCTACAATACGCAACAGTATCAGGTTGTTGGGCGTCACATTGTACTGACCTTGCAACTGCAGGGCAGCCAGCTTATCAGATATCATCTCCACATTATTCACACCTGCGAAGGGCATCTGTTGCTCGAGATAGTGGCCATACCACTCGCCACCCATCATGTTACGCAAGAGGAAGGTTGCCTTCTCACCCCCCAGGACAAAACGTCCATATAACATCGGCTGGAAAGAGAGTTTCTGCGTGATTGGAAACGACTTACGCCAAAGCATACTGAACGTACGGATGCCAATGCCGCCCTTATACTGCACGAAATTGTCTGTATAATAGGCGAAACGGGCACGGAAGAGGGTTCCTCGCGTTGGGAAGTACCAGTTATTCTCATTATTATACCACACCTTCGCCTCATAACTCAGCATGCCTTGGTCTGCTGTATAAGAGTTGATATCCGTCTGGTGGGATGGTTCGATGAGGATGTTATGATAGTCGAAAAAGTCATAGTTGGCACCAAGGGTAACGTTGAAGTTCCTCACATTGAAGTTGAAGAGCGACAGTTCCACCTTGTGCAGATTGTAGGTCATGCTATAGGCCTGACTACCCATCTCATAAAAGGCCAGATCGTTATTGAGGAAGGAATAAGAGATGGTAGGCTTCAGGAAACTCATGGGGTGTAAAGCCCAGTCAAGTCGTGCCATCAGGCGTTTTCCAAGTCTCACTGTCAGATTGAGGTCCATAGGCAGTTTGGTGCGCACAGGCAACTCTGCATTGGCTTGCAAGGCCACCATCTCTTCACTGTCGAAGCGCACACCCAGATTCAGCCTACTGTCGCGCCTGGGTCCTGCTGTGAAGACCACGTTCGCGTCACGAGTACCTGGTATGCCTTGTATGCGTGACCTTGACGACTTATAGCTCAGATCCTGACGGATGGAAGTAGTGATGATGTCAGCCCGCTCTGAGTCGATGCTATCACCGCTGTTCAGTCTGAACTTTCTACGAAGATACGTCTCGTCGCGATCAGTCATATTCTCAAAACTAACGGACGTGATGCAATAGCGACGCTTCTGCAACAATGACCAGTCTTCAGTCCGTCTGCTTGAGGGTACCTGCCGATGCACCAATCCCAATCTGTCTCTTAGTGCAATGATCTCATCCCAATGCGCCATAGCCGCCTCTTCCCCTCGCCGTATCAGCGTGTCAATGGCTGCCGCAGAGAAACTGGCTGCGCTATATGGCTCGATATTCACACGAATCACGATATCCGTTAGCGCCTTGTTCTCCTCATATTTGTTCATACAGTCCCAGTCGAGTATCTGCGAGATAATGCTCGTCGAAGAGGTCAATTCATCAGCCTTCTTCACGTTATCCGACACATCAACGCCAACGAGATAATCAGCCCCCATTTCCTTGGCAATATCGGCAGGGAAATTGTTGCGCATACCACCATCGACCAGCACCTCATCACCCATTCTGACAGGTGCGAAGACACCAGGAATAGCCATACTGGCACGCATCGCCTGTGAAAGGACACCACTATGGAACACGTGCTCCGTATTATCCACCACATTAGTCGCCACACAGGCAAATGGTATCGGCAACTGATTGAAATCAATGGAGTCGAGATAAGGTGCCGTTAGTTGGTCAAAGAGGGTGGCGATATTTTTACCAGTGATAAAACCGCCGCCCTCTCTGCGTGACTTCCTACCGAAAGTAAGACCAAGAGAATAGAAATAGGTGTTCTGTTTCTGTCGTTCCAGCAGACTCTGATGACGCAAGTCCTCACGGTCAGAGAGCACGAACTGCCAGTTCTGACGTCTCACTACAGAGTCCATTTCCTCCACGCTGTGACCACTGGCGTAAGTGCCTCCAATAATGCTACCCATACTAGTGCCTACCACTATATCCACAGGCAGTCCTGCCCGTTCCAGCACTTTCAGCACACCGATGTGGGCTACACCCTTTGCTCCGCCACCACCTAACACCAGCCCCACTTTCTTACGGGGCTGTCCTGTCTCCTGTCCCATTGCCTGCTGCATGGCACAGAAAAACGCACAAAGAAGAATTATCCTCAGTCTCATTTTCCGGCTATGTTTGCGCGGCAAAGGTACAAATAAAATCTATAATTCCCTACTTTTCTCCTATTTAATTACATATTTCTTGCCTGCTTGGATATAAATCCCCTTGGCTGGCACCTCAGAGAGACGACGTCCCTGCAGGTCGTAGATAGCCTGATTGGCAGTCTCTGCAGTCTTCAGCGACTTGATGGCCGTATCAATATAGGTGCCCCACCCTTCAGCAAGATCCTCGAGGGTAATGACGCGCTCATCGCTCATGCACTTCTTCCACTCCTCTGCACTGGTCTGATCAACATATTTGCCATCCCAACTATTGTACCAAGGCATCCACCACGACCATACGGCCTCTTCCTCAATCTCCTTTTCAATATCAGGGATAGGTCCGTTCTCTGAGAGGGCGATGATCTTCTTGCCACCTGTAAGCGACTTCAGTTTATCAAACGTTGAATAGCTGCTAGAATAGTCGAAGGCCGCATTGTAAATATCAGCAGAGACAATATCATAATAGTCATCACCAGGATTCCAGTCTGCATCATCTACGCCTGCATTCCATACCCAAATGACATTATGCACGCCCTTCACGTTCACCATCTCATCAAATATCAGATGATAGAGTTTGACGAAGGCTGCCGCATCCTTGTTGCGCCCCCACCAGAACCAGCCACCACTGGCTTCATGAAGCGGACGGAAGATACAGGCGGCACCAGCCTCCTGAAGCTGCAGGAAATAATCGGCAATGGTATGGATATCCTTTACCATATTCTTATAGAGATCCGAAGAAGTGTTCCAACTGCCGTCTGCGTTCAAGGCATCAGCAATCTTCACAGTGCATTTGTCTGAATAGAAGTCGTCTGTCACACGGCTGGGATCATGCCAGTGCCAAGTAAAGGCTGGCAGACCACCACGACGATAGAGATCCTTAGCCAGTCCTATGCCTTTGTTGGTATAATCCTTGCACCAATCCTCATCTTCCGTGCGACCTGTGGCAAACAAGAAGTCGAAGCCTACCAGCGCAGGATACTTGCCCGATGCCTTATACACGGCCTGTACGTCTTCATGCTGGGTCACATCACCATTGGCTGTTGTCATATCACCAGTCATCATACCTGAGA
>Ga0247608_10007906_pt1 | contig 10837 bp, 10 predicted proteins | sample 176DNAGHGlowgp2_FD_193490 | JGI IMG/M metagenome (GOLD analysis project Ga0247608, IMG submission 193490) | Sheep rumen microbial communities from Palmerston North, Manawatu-Wanganui, New Zealand - 1766 DNA GHGlow gp2 | ecosystem: Host-associated > Mammals > Digestive system > Stomach > Rumen ... | reverse complement strand
TTCTTCATTTTGCTACCTCCCCGAATCGTTTTGGTTTAACGTAATTGTTGATGAGCGGCGTAAACGCATTCATGATGAGAATGGCAAACGACATACCCTCCGGATAAGCACCCCAGTTACGGATGACGACCGTCAGGAAGCCAATGGCCACACCATAGATAATCTGTCCCTTAGGTGTCATTGGCGAGGTTACATAATCTGTCGCCATGAAGATGGCACCCAGCATCAGTCCACCGGAGAGGATCACTGAAATAGGATCGGCATAGGCAGGATTGGACAGATGCAGCAGACCTGCAAAGACGAAGACAGTACCGATAATGCTGACGGGGATATGCCAGGTGATGATCTTCTTCCACAGCATATAGGCCAGACCTAACAGCAGGGCCAAGGCACAGATCTCACCCATTGCACCAGCGCCATCGGGATGGTTTCCGAGGAAGAGACTCAGTGAATCAGGTAACTGATCAAGCACCGAAGCATCACCACTCTTAATGGCCCACTTCATGATAGAAAGCGGTGTGGCACCCGTCTCGGCATCGAGGTAACTTCCCCACTGCCCAACCTTCGGCCAAGTGGTCATCTGCGCAGGGAAGGCCACAAGCAAAGCAGCACGACCCACAAGTGCAGGATTAAAGAGGTTATTGCCCAGACCTCCAAACGTCATCTTAGCCACACCAATGGCGAAGAGCGCACCGATAAGGATAATCCATACGGGGAGGTTGGAGGGCAGGTTGAACGCCAGGAGCAGACCCGTGAGGATGGCAGAGCCATCGAGCACCGAGTTGCGCTCCTGCTTCAGGATATATTTACTGATAGCCCACTCAAAGAAGACGCAGGCTGCCACACTGGTTGCAGTAACGACGACCGAACCCAGTCCGAAGAAGTAGAACGACACAAGCAGGGCAGGCATCAGGGCGATGATCACACCGTACATGTTGCGCTCTACGGTATCGGTGCCGTGGGCGTGTGGCGATAATGAAACAATTAACTTTCCCATTTTATTTCATTGAACATTGAACATTACTTTTTTGCAGCCCTGCTGCGGATAATACCCATCACAGTGGATTTGCCCTGACGGATGTTGTCGAGCAAAGGACGGTGAGCAGGACAGGTGAACTGGCACGAACCACACTCGATACAGCTCACGATATCCTCGCGTTCTGCACGCTCCCAGTTCTTGACTTCCGAGAGTTTTGCGAGCAGGTAAGGCTCCAGACCCATCGGGCAGGCACCCACACACTTTGCACAACGGATGCAGGGTTGGGGTTCCTTGCGGCGGGCCTCATCCTCAGAGATAATCGTCACCGAGTTTGTACCCTTACAAATAGGCACCTCAGTAGAAGTAAGCGCCTTACCCATCATCGGACCACCTGCCAACAGTTTATGATCGCCCTCGGGCATTCCACCACAGGCATCAATCAGATTCTGCATCGGGGTTCCCATACGAACGAGGAAGTTGCCTGGATTGGCCAGGCGCTTACCCGTCACCGTGGTATAACGCTCAAACAACGGCTTGTGCTTCATCACGGCCTCATACACAGCAAAGGCCGTACCCACATTCTGCACAATAGCACCCACATTGACAGGGATGGCAGGAGGAGCAGGCACCTGACGACGGATCACTGCATCGACCAACTGTTTCTCACCACCCTGCGGATAGCGCTGCTTCAGGGGCACCACCTCTACCTGATACTGAGTACCATTAAACTTCTCGGCACATTTCTGCGTGAGCAGTTCGATGGCAGGCATCTTATTGGTCTCAATACCGATATAACCAGTCGTCACCTTCGCACCCATCATCAATAACTCCAAACCCACGAGGATCTCGTCGGCATGTTCCATCATCAGACGGAAATCGGCTGTGATATAGGGTTCACACTCTACGGCGTTGATAATCACACACTCGGCCTTGGCTGTTGGAGGAGGCGTCAGCTTGATAAAGGTGGGGAAACAGGCACCACCCATACCTACGACACCAGCGTCCTTGATACGGTTGACAATCTCTTCAGGCGTCAGTTCCGGATGATCTTTCACCAACTCCAGCTTATCGGAACGGTCAATGGTCTCTTCCCAAATATCGTCCTCCACGTTAATGATAATGGCAGGCTTGCGATAACCTGTTGCGTCGATGGCACTGTCAACCTTGAACACCGTACCACTGACTGATGAGAAAATGGGGGCAGAAACGAAACCTCCTGCCTCAGCAATCATCGTACCCACCTTCACCTTGTCACCTTTCTTCACAACAGGCTTGGCTGGCGCACCGATATGCTGGCTCAGCGGGAAGATAGCCTGCTTGGGCAACTCGGCCACAACAGTTGCTACCTCGTGGGTCAACTTATTCTCCTCTGGGTGAATTCCACCTATTCTAAATGTCCTTATATTCATATTCGTCATCTCCTTTCTTATTTGATGGATGTACTGCTATCAGTATTTGGAGCCTCTTTGGGTTTCGGAGCAGGTGCAGGCGTTGGGAAGTTGACATCGAGGATGGCCTTTTTGGGACATACAGTGACACACTTCCGACACAAACGGCACTTCTGGAAGTCGATGTAGGCAAGATTGTTCTCAACGGTAATAGCACCGAAGTTACATTCCTTCTCACACTTGCCACAACCGATACAGCTGACAGTACAAGCCTTCATGGCCACAGGACCTTTGTCCTTGTTGACACATGATACATACACTCTCCTACCCTTCGGACCTTTCTTGCGTAGTTCAATGATGTTACGTGGACAAGCCTTCACACAGGCACCGCAAGAAGTACACTTCTCCTCGTCGACCTCGGCAATGCCCGTTTCAGGATTGATGTGGATGGCATCAAACTGACAAGCCTCCACACAGTCACCACAACCCAGGCAACCAAAACCGCAAGCTGTCTCTCCAGCGCCACATGCATGCATCGCAGCACAGGTACGAAGACCTGCATACTCTGCAATCTTCGGACGATTCTCACATGTACCATTACATCTCACTACGGCCACCATCGGCTCAGAGTTGGCAATGGCCATGCCTAACAAGTCTGCCACCTTTCCCATGGTCTCAGCACCACCAACAGGACAAAAGAGTCCGTCGAGGCTTCCAGCATCGGCACCCTTCACGAGGGCATCTGCCATACCGCTACAACCTGGGAATCCACATCCACCGCAGTTGGCACCTGGCAACACCTCGCCCACCTGTGCAATACGGGGATCCTCATAGACAGCAAACTTCTTGGAGGCGGCAAACAGCACCACGGCTGCTATCAAGCCAATAGCGCCCAAGACAATTACTGCAATCAAGATGAAATTCATAACGTATCTGTTTTAATTTGTAATTAGTTTCTTTCCAAAGAAAACGCCAGCTGTTGACGGATGCGGTCTTTACACAGCCAGAGGATGAAGTAGTACGGCACGAGCGAAGCCAGAGCCACGAGTGCAGCAATGCCCTCATTACCAGTCAATTTCAAAGTTAGGATCAAGGAGAGGATCAGAAGAAGGAAAGGTATTCCAAAACCTAAGAGTAACGCATGGGCTGCAACTTCCTTTGAGGCTGATACCACTACCTCCTGACCTGCCTGATAAGTGGCAGCATCGTCGCAGAACACATCCACAATCTTCACCTTCTTATCAGAGGCGTTGCAGTGGCTGGCCACCTTACAGGCCGCACAAGCAGATGTCTGCAGGATACGCACTTTAACACACCCCTCACTTATCGATTCTACGATTCCTGAATGACTTATTTTAGTATGCACTCTGCAAAGGTACGAAGAAAATGAGAATTCTGTAGCAATAATTAGTTTTTTTTTGAAAAAATAATCGTAATCGTTTGCAGTTACGAAGGTTTTTTAGTACTTTTGTGGCGGAAATAAATATAGGAATAATGAAAACCAGCGAACAGACCCTTCAGCAGATTGAGCGCGCCATCCGGAAGATAGCCGCCAAGTTCCCTCCTGAACAGGAGGCTAACACCATGACCGACATCCATTTCCGCGTATCGCAGGAAACGGGTGAAATCAGGGCCTACGATGATAATGACGTGGAACTGGATCGCTGTGTCGTGGAAGAATGGATAAACAATACCGACGAGAACTTCTACGAGCAGATTCCTTCCGTCTTCCGCAAGTGCATCGAGAAGATGAAGAACACCATAGAGAACATGTCAATCCTCAAGCCCTTCTCGCTCGTATTAGAGGACGACGACAAGGAGTCGGTGGCAGAGCTTTATCTCGTGGACGACGAAACCGTCATCATCGATCCCGACCTCATGGAAGGTCTCGACGACGACCTGAACAGTTTCCTCGAAGGTTTGCTGAAAGACTAAACTGATTATTCAACAATCTCACTCTTCTGTAAGATGAACTTACGGGCGGGGTCAAGATAATAGACCTCTTCCGTACGTGTCTTATTGGCCTGCTTTGAGAAATCTATCAGGTGGATCTCGTAGTCGCTGGTAATGGAGAAATACTGAACCAGTTCCTCTGTCTCAATACTGAATTCATCATTCTCATCCTCCAAGGCATACAGGCACAGCTTATCCACAGGCAGATACTCATCGTCGAGCGAATAAATATAGATGGAATAACGGTCCTTCTCATTGGTCTCATCAGCAGCCAACAGAATCATTCTCGCCCCCAAGCTTTCAGGCAGAGCCACAGCCTTCGGGTGATGCCCCTCGAAACTCAGGTACTTCACGATTTCATCTGGTACAGGCTTGAAGTCTGGAAGGTAACGCACATAGTCCTCCGTATAACTGACGGGCAATGGTTGGATTTCCAAACTGTCGAAGAACTGCTTCACAGGATTGTCAGAACTCTGAAGATTGATACCCTGAGCCTCGAGCTTCTCGCGGATCTCAATAGCCTTTACGCTGTCGAGCTTATGCTGCAACTCCTCGGGCGACATACTATTCCTATTTCCACAGGCAGAGAATAGAGAAGCAATAGCTATGAGCCACGCTCCCAACAGTAATCCTTGATTCCTCCTCATCATAACGCTTACAATTTTATTTTCTTTGCAACAGGTTTACTCTCGTTCTGCAAACGGTTCAGGGCCGTTACTACATAGACCGTCTTCTCCTTGCCATTCTCATAAGGCAGTTTGAAGAACGTCTGTTCGGTGATTGCACAGATCTTCGTAGGATCATTCAAATCCTGCTTCTCGCCCTGTGCGAAGCGATACACCACATATTTCGTAGCCTGGTCGCGCCAGTCCTTACTCTTTGGAGCCGTCCAGAAAAGCACATAACCATCACTCGTCCACACGGGCTTCACCTTACGTACCTTCTTCGGTGCTTTATCACTTATAAACTCCATTGAAGGCTGTAGCGCAGGATAACGCCAATAGTTCTTTCGGAGATTCGTACCATAGTTACCCACATTATCCACAGCAGCCTTGGCATACCACAACACCGTACCCTTCACATAGGGCAGTTGACGATGGAGTGCCATCTTCGCAGCCTGCTGGTGCTGATTGGGGGCTTTGGTATCAGCAAACTTCACCGTACGCTCCACATCCTCGCCAATCACCAGTGGACGGGCACTGGCATACTGGTTCCACCACTTGATCAGTGTCTCGTAATCAGCAGCCTTATTACCTATCTCCCAATAAATCTGAGGCACGCAGTAGTCCAACCAGCCATTGTTCACCCACAACAGGATGTCGGCATAGAGGTCGTCATAGTTCTGCGTACCATTGGTATTACTGCCAATCTCGGAACTGCGCTTGTTACGATAGATACCGAAGGGAGAGATTCCCACCTTTACCCAAGGCTTAGCCTCGTGGATGGTCTTATAGAACTGCTCCACAAACAGGTTTACATTATAGCGGCGCCAGTCCTTGATATCCTTGATACCATTTGAGTTCTGACGGAACTGTTGGGCGTCGGGAATCGCCTGCCCCGCAGCAGGATAAGGATAGAAATAGTCGTCCATGTGAATACCATCCACATCGTAACGAGTCACGATGTCTTTAGCCACCTCACAGATATAGTCGCGGTTTTCTGGAATACCAGGATTCAGGATCAACAGATCGTCATACTCAAAACAGGTCTGTGGTGCACGCTTGGCGATATGACTGGAAGCCAAAGTTTTTGTGGTCTTCGTCCTGGCGCGATAAGGATTGATCCAGGCATGCAGTTCCATCCCACGCTTATGGCATTCGTCAATCATCCACTGCAGGGGATCCCAATAGGGCGACGGAGCCTTACCCTGGACACCTGTAAGGAAACGGCTCCACGGCTCCAGCTTACTCTCGTAAAGGGCATCACACTCTGGACGTACTTGGAAGATAATCACGTTCACACCATCTTTCTGCAACTCATCGAGCTGATAACTCAGCGTCTGCTGCATCTTCTCTTTACCCAGCCCCTGGAACTGTCCGTTCACACATTGTATCCATGCGCCGCGCATCTCGCGCTTCTGGCACACTGCTGGCAGAGCCAGCAGCACTGCCATAACCAACATTATAATCTTCTTTATCATCATCATTTTAATTTTCAATCTTCAATTTTCAATTAAAAAAGCTCCAACTTATTTTTTCTCGCTTCTTCGAGAGAAGATAGCTTTTCCTGCTCCTGATGGTATTCCTCACGCAACTGCTGATATTTCTCAGCCAACTCATGCTCCACCTTCTGCTCATCGTTCATCAGACGGGCAGCAACGAGAGCATTCTGAGAGGCATCCTTCAGCCACACCACGGGAGCAGAATATACTGGTGCGATCTTCAGTGCTACATGGAGTTCACTCGTCGTAGCTCCACCAATCATGATGGGGATATTCATCCCTGCCCGCTGGAGTTCCTTAGCCACATTCACCATCTCCTCCAGACTCGGTGTTATCAGTCCACTCAGACCAATGATGTCTACCTGCTCCTCCTTAGCCTTACGTACAATCTGCTCGGCAGGCACCATCACGCCCATGTCGATAATCTCATAGTTGTTACAGGCCATCACCACACCTACAATATTCTTGCCGATGTCGTGTACATCGCCTTTCACCGTGGCCAACAGCACCTTTCCTGCACTCTTGCCACCAGCTGTTTTCTCAGCCTCGATATATGGTTGCAGAATCTCTACGGCCTGTTTCATCGTACGGGCAGTCTTTACCACCTGAGGCAGGAACATCTTGCCTTCGCCAAACAACTGCCCCACAGTGTTCATACCCGCCATCAGCGGACCTTCAATGATGTCTACCGCGTGAGGATATACCTCCAAGGCCTCCTTCAAATCGGCTTCCAGATGATCGGCGATGCCCTTCACAAGAGCTTTCTCCAATCGTTCTTCCAAAGGCAGATCTGGTGGACAGGCTACGGAGGTCTTTTCCGCATCAGGGACCTTCCCCCCAGCTTCCCCCGCCTCCATCAGTCTGTTGGCGAGTTCTGTCAATGCCTCGGCAGCGCCCTTCTTACGGTTAAGAATCGCATCCTCAATCACATCAAGTTGATCTTGGGGGATATCGGCATAAGTCACCTTCGTTGCAGGATTCACAATACCAAAGTCCATCCCTTTCTGTATGGCGTGATAGAGGAACACGGCATGCATGGCCTCACGGATATAGTTGTTGCCACGGAACGAAAAACTCAGGTTACTCACACCACCACTGATATGAGCACCAGGCAGGTTTTCGTGAATCCATCCTGCCGCACGGATAAAATCAGCCGCATAGGCATCATGCTCTTCCATCCCCGTAGCCACAGCCAACACGTTGGGATCGAAGATAATATCCAAGGGATTCATCCCCACTTTCTCCGTCAGCAGACGATAGGCCCTCTCGGCAATCGCTATACGACGCTCGTAGCTCGTGGCCTGACCCTCTTCATCGAAACACATCACCACCACAGCAGCGCCATAGCGCTTTACGTCGCGGGCATGTTCCAGGAACTTCTCCTCACCCTCTTTCAAAGAGATCGAGTTCACGATGCTTTTTCCCTGCACACACTTCAAGCCCGCACGAATTACCTCCCAATCAGAGGAGTCAATCATCACAGGCACCTTAGCGATATCGGGCTCTGCAGCAATCATATTCAGGAAGTTCACCATCTCCGCCTTGGCATCAAGCAGACCGTCATCCATATTGATATCAATTACGAGGGCACCATCACTCACCTGCTTACGGGCAATGCCGATGGCCTCATCGTAACTTTTTTCCTTTATTAGTCGTAGGAACTTGCGCGAGCCTGCCACGTTACAGCGCTCACCCACGTTCACGAACTGCACCTCGGGCGTTACCTCCAACAGCTCCAGGCCAGAAAGCCACATATAACGGGGCTTTTCCACTGGCACATGCGGCTTCTTGTCTTCTACCAACGGCACATAGGCAGCAATGAATGTCTCATCCGTACCACAGCAGCCACCGATAATGTTTACCAATCCCTCATCTACAAGTTCGCCCATCTTCGGCGCCATCGTCTCTGCCGTCTCATCATAGAGACCCATCGAATTTGGCAATCCTGCATTGGGATAGGCACTAATATAATAAGGTGCGCGCTTGGCGAGTTCACGAAGGAAAGGTTTCATCTGCGTAGCACCAAACGAGCAGTTCAGTCCTACGGAGAAGATCTTATAAGTACTGATGCTGGCAAGAAAAGCGTCGAGTGTCTGACCACTCAGCGTACGACCTGCCAGATCGCTCACCGTCACGGAGATCATAATCGGCAGCTCCACCCCTCTTCTTGTCATCACACGAGTAGCGGCATCGATAGCCACCTTTGCGTTCAGCGTGTCGAAAATGGTTTCAATCAACAGGGCGTCCACCCCACCCGCTATCAAGGCATCGGCCTGTTCCTCATAGGCTGCCAGAAGCTCATCATACGTCAGTTCACGTTTCGCAGGATCACTCACATCGGGCGACATCGAACATGTCTTGTTGGTGGGTCCCATCGAACCAGCCACGAATCGTGGTTTATCTTCCGTAGAAAACTGATCCGCCACCTGTCGCGCAATCCTGGCACCCTCAAAGGCTATCTCATATGCCTCATTCTCCAGATGATAGTCGGCCTGCGAGATGCGCTGACTACTGAAAGTGTTGGTGGCAATGATATCTGCCCCTGCCTCCAGATACAGGCGGTGGATATCGGCAATCACATCGGGACGCGTCAGCGAGAGCACGTCGTTGTTACCCTTCATCTGACCCGTAAAATGCGCAAAACGGTCTCCCCGGAAGTCTTCTTCCGTAAGACCGTAAGTCTGTATCTTCGTACCCATCGCCCCGTCGAGGATGAGTATCCGTTCCTTAATGATATCGTCTAGTCCTTTCAATTTTCAATCTTCAATCTTCAATAATGTTTCATCACCCTATCCATTTCCCTGCGGTCCTCCTTCTCTTTCAGGGTCTGGCGCTTGTCATACTCCTTCTTACCCTTGCACAGGGCGATATCCATCTTTGCGCGACCTTTGTTATCGATAAACACAAGCGTGGGCACGATGGTGTAACCTGTCTGCTTCGTGGCACTCTCCAAGGCACGTATCTCTTTTTTCGTCAACAACAGCTTGCGGTCACGCTTCATCTCGTGGTTGTTGTATGTCCCGTAGAAATAGGGACTCACGCTCATGCCTTTCACCCACAGCTCTCCATTGATGACGGTACAATAGGTATCCACCAGACTGGCTTTACCCAAACGGATAGATTTGATCTCCGTACCCGTCAGCACAATACCTGCCGTGTAGGTCTCAATAAAGAAGTACTCAAATGAGGCCTTCTTGTTCTTGATTTGTATCGGGCTTTTCTTCCGAAGCAGTTCTTGTTCTTTATTCACTTTTACCTTTTACTTTTTACCGTCTTAGTCTTTCACTATTGCGAAGCGCTCCAGATGGTCATCAATATAGTGCGCGATATCCTCCGTCCACTCCTCCTCATTCTCTATAAAGAGGTCATCGAGGTCTTCAAACTCAGGGTAACGCTCAAATAATGCCATAAACTCCTCGTCTGAGCAGTCCTTCTCGATCTCCTCGCGGTATTTCAGCCAGAGAGTGTGGGCATCGTAGATCATCTTCGACGGTCCGCGCATCTCCCACTGACGCAGGGCTTTGGCAAAGGGGTTCTTGAAGATAAACGGACCATAGCCGTTGTGTATCAGCTGAACGAATCCACCATCCATCAGTTCCTCGTGCAGTATCTCCCACGAGAGCAGCGTTATTTGGTCGCTGTTAAGCTCTCCCAGGTTCTCTGCCTTCAATTCACCACCGATGGCCTCGTGGATGGCCTTCAGAAACACACCGATAAAGGCATCCATACCCTCCAGGGCTGCCTGCTGCAAATCCGCATCCTTTACAATCACCTCTTTCATTTCTCTAAACACTTAATTCGTACACGCCCGTCGGCATCGTCCTTCTCAGCACCTCCAACTCCATATCCTTGCCGGGAATGATGCCATAGCTGCGAAGGATCGACTCCACCGTCTTACGGGCCAACTCCGGATGGTTGTTCTCTTCACTCAGATGGCAGAGCCATACATGCTTCAACCTTTCCGTCATATTCTCTGCTAATGCCCGGCCACAAGAATCATTCGACAGGTGACCACTTTCACTCTGAATACGCTGTTTCAGATAGGCAGGATAAGGTCCGTTAGCCAGCATCTCCACATCGTGATTGGCCTCAATCACCAAATAGTCGGCGTGCGAGATGGCCTCCTTGATGTCGTCGGTGATGCTGCCCACATCGGTGATGATCACGAAGTTCACACCTTCCACATGGATCTCATAGCCCACATTCTCCGAAGCATCGTGCGGCACCTTAAAAGGGCGCACCAGAAACTCGCCTATCTGTACTTCCTCGCCCACCGTCAGCATCATCTTCATATCATCGGCCACCTTCCGCGTAATGCAATAGTTATGGTCGATACCCATATGAACCTTCGGTGTG
>Ga0247608_10007900_pt1 | contig 10840 bp, 15 predicted proteins | sample 176DNAGHGlowgp2_FD_193490 | JGI IMG/M metagenome (GOLD analysis project Ga0247608, IMG submission 193490) | Sheep rumen microbial communities from Palmerston North, Manawatu-Wanganui, New Zealand - 1766 DNA GHGlow gp2 | ecosystem: Host-associated > Mammals > Digestive system > Stomach > Rumen ... | reverse complement strand
GCGTGAAGCGCATCGTCTGCTCCCCGTCGAGACCTTCCTTCAGCTGCGCGCCCGGCCCGATATGAGTGACCGTCCGGGTCACGTTTCCTTTTCGTAATACGATTTTGCTCATACTGTGCTCACTCCTAACACGCGGGCTCGGCCCGTCTGTCTGCTGTACTGGATCCGGGAAACCTGCGTCGTGACCGTCTCCGCCCCGATCATGAACGGGATCGTCACGTCGAACACATCCCCGCCCATGCCGTTCATCGCGCCGAATGCCGTGTTCACCTCGGTGTTGAAGTCGGTCGGAAGCTCGTCCTGCATCTCGTCCCGGACCTCTTTCATCTCGTCCGCGAAGCCCTCTCCCACGCCGAGCGCCAGCATCCGGCCGATCTCGTCTCGGAAGACCTTCGACGGCGAATGGATCCCGAAGAAGTCCTTGATGGAATCGACGATCCCGGACGCGAATCCGGAGATCTTCTCCTTGATCCACGCGCCCATGTCCTTGATTCCTTCCCACAGCCCCTTGATGAGGTTGGATCCGGCCTCCGCGATCCGGTCCTTGTTGTTTGCGAAGGCATCGACCAGCGCCTTGATGATTTTCGGGATCGCCGCGACGATGGTCGTGATGATCTGCGGCAGGTGCTCGATCAGCGCGACGAACAGCTCGACGCCCGCCTCGATCAGCTGACTGATCATCTCGTCGGACAGCAGCGCGTCCACAATCGCCGTGATGATCTCCGGGATCGCCGCGCAGATCTGCTTGATGATCTCCGGCAGCGCGCCGATCAGCGCGATGAAGAGCTGCAGTCCGACCTGCAGGATGGTCGGCAGGAACGAGAGGATCGTCTCGGTCAGCCGGGGCAGGTATTCGGTCAGCGTCTCGGAAATCATGGGCAGGGCGTCTCCGATAGCCTCGAGAGCGGCCTCAAAGATCTCTCCCAGGGCTTCGAGGAGGGCGGGAAGGGCCTCAGCCACCCCGCGCACCATCTCGACGATGGAGTTCGTGAAGTTCTCCTTCATCTCGTCGGTGATCTCTTCGCCGTTGGCCGCCGCCGCGATCATGGCCGTAAATGCCTTTTCCACCTCCGCGACGCCGGAATAGACCTCGGTCATCAGCGTCGCGCCGAGAGCGCCGAAGTTGTTCTGAACCGCCTCGGCTCCGGTCTTCATGGTCTCCATCGCATCGGAGACCTCGAGCAGGGAAGAGAGCGTGTCCTCGGAGAGCACCGCCCCCGAAGCTTTCGCCTCCTCCATCATGCCGTGCAGGGCCTCGGTGCCCGTCTCGATCAGCGGATTCAGCTCCTTCGCGCTCTTCCCGAACAGCTCCATGGCCAGCGCGTCCCGTTCGGTCTCGTCCTCCACGTTCCCGAGGGCGTCGATCAGCTCCCAGTACACCGTTTCCGAGTCCCGGAGCTTCCCGTTTTCGTCCGTCACCGTGACGCCGAGGGCCTCATACGCTGCGGCATAATTCTCGTTGCCCTCCGCCGCCTTCTGCATGGACATGAAGTTCTTCGTCATCGACCCGGTCAGCGTCTCGGTGGATACGTCCACCAGCTCGGATACCGCCGCGTAAGCCTGCAGGGTGTCGGTCGCCACGCCGGTCTGAACGGACAGCGCCGCAAAATTGTCGGCATACTGCGCAGCCTGCGTCGTCGAATCCGCGATCACCTTCGCGCCCGCCGCGATCCCCGCCGTGACAGCCGCTCCGACCGCCGCCACAGCCTCGACCGTGGCCTTTGCCGCCGATTTGATCGCGTCGAAGCCTGCGGACACGGCCTGCCCGAATTTCGATTTTTCTACTTTTTCAAGGCCTTCCTTCACTCCCGCAATCGCGTCTTTGACCTTTGCGATTGCGGAATGCTCTTTCGCAAACTCCTTCTGGGCTTCTTTCGCCTTTTTCAGAGACGCCTCGGCGGATGCCACTTCCCGCTGAAACTTCCGGTATTCTTCCGATCCCTTTTCGATTTCGCCGCTCTTCACCATCGAATTGAACTGTTTCTGGGCCTGATGAATTGCGTCTACTCTTTTTTTGGCCTCTTCTGTCTGCTCTTTGAGCATCTTCTGCTTCTGAGCGAGCAGTTCGACGTTTTTGGGGTCAAGTTTGAGGCCTTTTTCGATCTCCTTAAGCTCTTTTGAGACAGAAGCGGATTCCTTGTTGATGTCCTTCAGGGCCGCGGACAGCCCCGTTGTGTCGCCGCCGATCTCGACGGTGATGCCCTGAATCTTGTCGGCCATGTCGTCACTCCTTTCGTCCGTATTTGTCCCGGAGCGTCTCTCTGTCCGGCTCCGTCTGCTCGAGGATCCAGCATTTTTCGAGGTATTCCCGCCCGCTCTCGGTGGATTCGCATTCGTGGATCAGCGCGTCCCGCAAGAGAAGCCGGTAGGTGTAATAACACAGCTCGTCCACCTCGAAGATCGGGATCCGGGCGTAGTCGGCCACCAGCTTTTCCGCCCGGGTCTCCATATCGTAATGTCCCGTACCGTCCTCGGAGGGATAGTACGGGATCATCAGTTTTTTGCGCCGGACACCTTGCCCTTGATGAACGCCGTGTATTCGTTCATGATCTCGATCAGCACCGGAAACGGCACTTCCGAAAGATCTTCCTCGGTCACGGCGCGGTTTTCCCGGTTGTACGAGAGGATCTGCGAAAGAACGCGGTAGGTCGCGGCCAGATCCGCGGTGTTTACCACGCCCATCTGCTCGATCAGCCGCTTGGTGGCGGGGAGCACATGGATGCACTCCCCGTCCGTCAGCTCGATTTCCAGCGTCGGGATCTGCGCGGTTTTCAGCGTCAGCATACCGGCCTCCTTATTCGCTCAGCTGCGGGATCGTCTCGTCGATCTGGATCAGCGTCCCGTCGCTGTCCTGCGGGAAGGCCGTGAACTCGGCGTCGATGGTCGTCTCCGCATCCTTGGCGAAGGCCAGCTCGAAGCCCGCCTGATTCTTCCCGACGATCGTGACGCGGAGATCGCCGTCCGCCGCGTCCGGGTGGAAGAACCGGATCAGGTACTTCTTGCCGTCGTCCGTACCGCCGCCGATCTTCAGCGTCCGCTTGCCCGGCGCGGAAGAGGTGGCCGGGGTCTCGGTCAGGCGCGCGCGGGCGACGAGCTTTTTGAGGGTCTCCGTGTTCCAGGTCATGATGCCGGTGCGGAAGGTCGCGTCCTCGTCGGTGGTGATGGTCTTCGAGACCTTGCCGTAGTCGTCGATGGCCTTGTAGGTCGTAGCGGAGTAGGCCAGCGTCGCGCCGCCCTTGATGTAGCCGAGCCGGTTGGCGTCCGTCTCGATCGATGCGTCCGCCGGGATGGTGCCGCCCGTGAACTCGGTGCAGTACACATACCCGGATCCCAGCACAATTCTGTCGCTCATGTCAGGTTCTCCTTTGCTTTGTGGTGATGGTAAAGGTGTACGAAATCTGGTACACCGCCTCGTAGTAGTTCTTTTCCTCGTGCTTGCGCGGCCCGTACCGCTCGATCAGGGCCTCGAGCCGGTCTTCCAGCTCCCAGTCCTTCCCGGTGGTGTAAAGCTCCACCGTGATCGTGTCCTCCCGGACCGCCGCGCCGAGGCTCACTCCGTCCGGAAAGCCGCCTCCCTCCGGAACGGTGAAGACGGAATCGGAGATATACCAGGAAATAAAAGGGGAGACGGGATCCGTCAGATCTCCGTACCCGAACGGGATGCCCATTTCGCCGAGAAGCGTGTTCATAAAGTCCCGGACGTCCGTCGATTTCACGTTTTCCTCATCTCCTCCCGAATCAGCTCAGGGAGCCGTCTTTCCGCCAGCGCCGCGCCGTAGGAAATGTGCGGGTGCGGCTTCGTGTTCCCGTGCAGCCGGTGATTCACGTCCACGATCCGGTGTCCGTGCTCCAGAAGATGCGTCAGCCGGTAGTGCGGCGCCTTCACCTGCCACCGGACCCGCTTGTTCTGCTCGTCCTCGAAGACGGTTTTCAGCTGGAAGGCCTTTACATAAGCCCCTGACCGGCTCCGGAACGTGGTGTGGGCCTTGATCTCCTCGTTCATTTCTTTCGCGCACTGATCCACGGCTCGCTTGACCGCCGCTCCGGATCCCGTCCTGTATCCGGCGAGGGCTTCTTCCAGCGCCTTCGGAACCGCGTCAATGGTGATCTTCTCAGGCATGGATCCCGACCCTCCTCTCACAGTACAGCTCGCACCAGTCCCCGTCCCGGAAGGAACGGTAAATGGCCAGCACCTCGCCCCTGTGCGTCGTCAGGCGGTCCTCGCCGTGATAGTACTCGCCCCGCACCGTGAAGACCGCCTGCGGTTTCAGCCCGATGGCCGCCGCCTGAAAGTATTCCCGCTGCGTGATCTCCGATTTCCGGGCGGGGACCCGGCGTCCGCCGATCACGACGGAGGTGTGCTCAATCGCCGTCGCCATAGGTCCCCTCCGTGTCGTATTTCATGGTCGCCCGGATATTCTCGTAGCATTTCCCCCAGCGCTCGGCGTCCGGCTCCGTCCAGCCGTAGGCCTTGACGTAGAACCGGACTGCCTGCACGTACAGGGGATGATTTTCCACGGGAGCGGTCACGCCGGCGGAGCGCAGATCGGCGGAGCAGGCGCGGATCAGCGCGAGGACCGTGGAATCATTGGTGTCGTCGTCCGCCGCGATCCCCGCCGCCAGCCGCGCCTCGGCGATTACGGTTTTTCCGGTCATGATCCGCTCCTCCTCTCATCAGGTGCCGCTCTTCAGCTCGGCAAACGCCTTGGTGGTCATGGGCTTGCCGTCCGCGAGGGTCCAGGCCGCATAGTCGGTCTTCCGGGCGAGAACGTGCTCCTCGTAGTGGATCTCCACGTCGGCGTTCATGTTGGAGGCGTAGCCCTTCGCAAAGTTACCGATGACGACCTTGCCAGCAGTCACGCCGTCCTCAGCCTTGACGGGAAGACCGAACATGCGGCCCACGCCGGAGGCAGTGACGTCGGGGATGAAGATCGGCTGCTTGACGTTGTCCACGATACCGGCGAGGAGAGTCCAGATCGTCGCGGAGGTCGCATAGATCGAGGAGCCGTTGAAGTAGCCCGCGGTGATCTTGGACATCGCCGTGATGATATTCTGGTATCCGATGCCATTGGCCGCGGTATAGGTCACGACCTGAGGAGTGTTGGTTTCACCTTCGAGAGCGGGGATCACGCCTTCGGGCTGGGAGTTCGTGGAACCGGAACCGGTGAAGAACGCGGCAGCGAGAGCGTTGGCCACCTTCTCGGAGAGCTTCCGTCTCAGGAAGGCTTCGAAGTTTTCGAGGGACATCTCATAGAGTTTCCACGAGACCGTCACGGCCTTGGAGAGATCATAGCCGTCCAGAGTCACAGCACCGGAGGTCAGAGCGCCTTCGGAGGTGGCGGTGGTCTCTGCGGTCCAGGCGCCGTCGCCGGTGATGTCCGCATAGGGGATGGAGACTTTGCCTCTGACGTAGGTCCGGGAGGGCTCGGAATCCGCGATGACCGGATGGAGCTGACCCATCTCTTCCCAGATGTCCTTCATCATGGTGGTCGGGATCAGGGCGGTGTGAGTGCCTGCGGTCTGAGTCGCGTTCAGCAGTTCAAGGTTGACCGCGTTGAAGGCTCCGGCCTCGTCCGCGTCCATCTGCTTGTGCATCATGGCCTTGAGGAAGGCGCGCTTGTACTCGGTGGACGCGAGGATCGTCTCACGGTCACCGGATACGGCGAGCACCGCGGCCTGCCCGGTCACGCGGGAGCCACGTTCCAGCGCCTCGAGGTTGGCTTCCGCCTTGGCCTCCTTGTCATACTGGGCGTCCAGGGCTTCGACCTCCGCTTTCTTCGCCTCGAACTCTTCGAGCTTGCCCTCGTCGAGCAGTCTCTTGGCCTCCGCCATCAGAGCGGCGCGGGATTCGTTGTACTTCTGCTTGTTCATCTTCTCTGTGCTCCTTTCAGCATCATGAATTTATAATCGGCCTCGGCCCGCGCCCTTGCGTCGGAACCGTTGTCCGTCCTGTTTCCGAGGATTCCCCTCAGTCTCTCGACGACCTCCGGGGAGATCGTCATGCCGGCAGCCGCCACAAGCGGTTCCGCCCCGGCTTCGTCCCCGAAGATCCCGTCGGCAAACCCCAGCTCCACGGCCTTTTCCGCCGTGATCCAGGTCTCCCGGTCCATCAGATCGAGAAGCGCCGCCCGCTCCATCCCGGTCTTCCGCTCATAAGCCGCCGAAATGGATTCGTTCGCTGTGCGGAGGACCTCCGCCGTGTGCTCCATCTCCCGGTAGTCCCCGGCAGTCCGCGTCGAGACGTTGTGGATCATCATCAGCGCGGTCGGCGACATCTCGCAGTGTCCCGCCATGGCGATCACCGACGCCGCGGACGCCGCGAGCCCTGTCACGGTGATGTTCACGGGCCCCTTTTTGTAGCTCCGGAGCGCCGTGTAGATCTCGGACCCGGCCTGGATGTCGCCGCCGCCGGAGGAGATCTCCACCTCCAGCGTCTCGCCGTCCGCGCAGGCCTCGATTGCCTTTTCCGCGTCTTTCGGACAGACCGCGTCGATCCCGAACCACTCATAGATCCACTTGTCATCGTCCCGGATGATGTCGCCTTTGATCTTCAGTTTCACTCTTCCTCACCTCCTTCGGTTGTTTCTGTGCCGTCCCCGTCCACCGGAGCGGTGTCAAGCCGCCTCACCATCACATCCCCGCCGGGGACCGGAGGCAGCGTGATAAGGGCTCTCAGTTCGTTCACGGAGAGCGCGCCGCGGTCCACCCATGCGAGCATGGAGAGCTTCGTGTTCAGCGAGGCGTACTGCAAAGAGGCGGCCTCGCACAGGATCCGGTTGCCGATGGCCCTCTCCCGCCGCGTGAAGATCTTCCGTGAGAACTCCTCGGAGATCTGTACCACGTCCGGCTCCACCGCGCTCTCGTAGTAAGCGATCCACTCGTTTTCGGAGTAGGTGGACTGCACGATCTTCTCGTTCGTGTTATAAAACGAGTAAATGCGCTTCACTACCCGATCCACGTTCGCGGCGTTCGGAACATAGTCGTTCTGGTTCACCGGCGTCAGCTCCACCGTGTTGTCGTGGGCCGCCACGCCGAAGCCCCCGTCCTCGGACATGAGGAACGACTCCGCGAAATCACGCGCCGCCTTCTTCACGTCTTCGTTCCGCTTCGGCTGAAGCATCTTCATGATCCAACGCACCACGGAGGAGTTCTTGACTGCCGCCACAATGGACTGATCCGACGCAGACAGCACCTCCATGTCCTGGGACAGAGCCTTTTTCGGCGAAGTCCCGAGGATGTCGCTCTCCCCGAAGTCCCCGCGCAGGTGGATCAGATCGGCATAGCTCACCCGCGTCCTCGACCGGTTCGACAGCGTGAACTCCACGAAGATCTCCCCGTCTCCGTCCACCTCCGCCTGAGCCGTCACGCACGGGATCGGATATAATTCCGCGGGCAGACCGTTCTCGTCCCGCACGATCAGGGCGAAGGCGTTTCCGGTCAGCTCCTTCCGCGTCACCATGTATTCGAGCATCACCTGCATGGTCATGTACGGATTCGGCTCCCGGAGCAGAAAACGCATGTACGCCTCCGGATCCACCGCCTTCTCCCCGCTCCGTCCGTTCTCGCGGATGTGATGCACCGTCATCTTCCCGATGGCCTTTGCCTTCGGGCGGATCGCCGCGCGCACGATGTCCGACGCCCAGAGATCCCGGTCCCATCCCATGATGGTCTGCCGCTGATCCTTCACCATTCCGACCCGGACACCTTTCCCGGCCCGCCCGGTGGGACTTCTCACCTTCGCCCAAAGCTCACTCCAGAATCCCATAGTTCCTCCCGAAAATCCCGAAAAGTTTTCCCGCCTTCCCGCCCTCCGGCGCGCTTGACAGCATCCCCGGCCCGTGTTATAATAATCTTGTGAAATACCCCCAAAGGAGGCCCGGATCATGTATACCGTCGACGAAATCAAAAGAATCGTCTCACCCATCGCCGCGCGGTACGGCGTGGAGCGCATGTATCTCTTCGGTTCCTATGCCCGGGGAGAGCAGACCGAAGCCTCCGACGTGGATCTGCGCATCGACCGCGGCTCTGTGCGTGGCCTTCAGATGGCGGCCCTCTGGGCGGATCTGGAGGACGCCCTCGCTCTCCCGCTGGATCTCGTAACAACACCCGCTCTCCGCCCCGGATTTCTTGACCGGATCAGAAAGGACGAGGTACTGCTCTATGAACGCTCGTGAACGCGATCCCGCCCTTCTGGAGCGCATGCTCGAATACTGTTCCCAGATCGATGAAGCGGTGTCCCTGTTCGGCCGCGCTTTCGACCGTTTTTCCGGAAACTCCGTCTACCAGAACGCCGTCTGCCTCTGCCTGCTCCAGATCGGAGAGCTCTCCGGGCGGCTCTCGGAAGAGTTCCGTGCCGCTCATCCGGAAATACCATGGCGTGCGGTGAAGTCCTTCCGGAATATCGTCGCCCATAAATACGCAAGCATCGACGAGGAAGTTGTCTGGGAGATCGTGGAGAATGACATCCCCGCTCTCCGTGCATTCTGTCAGACAGCGCTTTTCTCCGGGTGAAACCGAAGCCCGTCATGACCGGGGACATCATCTCCGACCCGACTGAAGAAGACCGCCGAGGTCTTCTTTTTTTGCCTAAATCACGTTCCTGTATGCCTCTTCCTTCTGCAAAAAGACCGTGTAGGCATCCAGCAGGGCGGCGGCGCCGTCGATCCTTTTCCGCGGATTGTTCGTCTTCTTCGGCTGAATGTTCCCGTTTTTGTCCTCCTCGTAGGAGGTGTTCATGAGACACCACTCGTCGATGGGGTTGTCGTTGTACACGATCCGCCGCGCCGCCAGATCCGCGCCCAGCAGCTTCATGGGAGCCGATAAGGTCTTGACGCCCTGCCGCACGGGAACCATCGTGTCCCGCCCGAAGGTCTGCCGCATCTCCTCGGCCCACATCTCCGCGCCCCATTCGTCGTAGCCGATGGCGTAGAAGAAGAGGTCGAACTTCTCCCACAGCTCCCGGAACCACTCCGTCACCGCGTGCGGGTTGATCTTGTTCCCGGGACACAGCCGGAGAAGCCCCTGCTCGTGCCAGAGATCGTAGGGGATCTTGTCCTCCCTGACCCTCAGCTCCAGAACGTCCTCCGGCAGCCAGTACATGGAGCAGACGAAGATCTTGTCGCTCTCCGGCACCTGGAAGATGGCCTTCGCCGCCGTGAGGTCCGTCGTGCCGGATAAGTCCACGCCGCCGATGGCATAGCGGGGACGCAGCGTCAGATCCGCGTCCGCCTTCCCCAGCCACTCCGGCCATATCGGAAGCCCGGGGTCGTGCCGTCCGTTCCGGATCTCTTCATCGGTCCACCCCCTCTCCGGCACCCGGAAGGTCTCCCGGTTCCGGATTTCCTCGTAAGTGAGCCACGCCTCAGAGCTCGTCTCTCGGATGTTGAACTCCTTGCAGAGCACATTCTTGAGCAGACGCGGATTGGCCTTGCACCGCTCCACCTTCTCGGCCAGCGTCGTCCGGTTCTTGATGGTGCCGAGACCCGGATTTGCTTTCATCCAGCAGGCGGGATCCTGCCACTCGTTCCGGCTGTCCAGCTCGTACACGATGGGGAGCACGCGCTCGTCCCGGTACCCGTCCGGCTGGTCATAGCCCTGGACGATCCTCTCGCATTCCTCGTACTTCTCGTCGTAGATGTCCTGCCGGATCGTGCCCGCCGTGGACGTGATGACGATCATCGGCTGCTCTCTGGCCGCGACGCCGTCCGCGATGATGTCGTAAAGCCCGCGGCCCGCCTTCCACTGGTGGATCTCGTCCATCAGCGCGCAGGAGACGTTCAGACCGTCGAGGGTGTCCTTGTCCGAGGCCAGCGCCCGGAACTTCCCGTCGTTGGCGTCGTTCACGATCTCGGCCACCAGCGTCCGGGCCCGCTTCAGGAGGGCGGGAGACTTGCGCACCATCCTCCGGGCTTCCTCCCAGATGATCTTCGCCTGGTCCTTCTTCGTGGCCACCGCGTAGACCTCCGGCCCGGCCTCCCCGTCCGCGAACAGCATATAATTCCCGATGGCGGAGGAGATCAGGGACTTCCCGTTCTTCTTCCCGACGATCAGGATGATCTCCCGGTATTTCCGGATCCCGTCGTCGTCGATGAAGCCGAAGGCCGCCGCGAGCATCGCCTTCTCCCAGAGCTCCAGCTTGACCGGCTTCCCGCCGAGCCTGCCCTTCGAGTGCCGGCAGTACTTTTCCACGAAGGTGATGACGTGATCCGCCCGCTTCGGAGAATAAAACCATTCCCCCGGATGCTCAACGTCCCACGCGAGCTTCTGATACACCCGCCGGACCTTCTGCCCGACCGCGACGTCCCCCGCCGAGATCTGCCTCCAGTATTCCAGGATCGGATTCTCCTCCATGGCGGATCACCTCACCGGGAATCCACAAAGTCGTCGAATCCGTCGTCCACCATTCCGGCCACTTCCTTCGGCAAGAGCTCCATGAGCTTCCCGATCGCCGTCGTGTACCGCTGGATCATCGTCGCATAAGCCCGCGAGTACGGACTCTCCACCTGGATCTCATACTTGCCCTGCGGCATGGTGATCATGAACCCCTCCGAGAGCAGCTTCACCTTGAGCTCCTCCAGCTGAATCCGCATGAAGGCCACCTCGCGGATCAGTCCCTCCACAACTTCGGCCTTCTTGCTGTCAAGTCCGGCGAAAAGCCCGGAGAGTCGGGCGACCTCGGCGGAAATTGCCCGTTTCTGCTGCAAATCGTTCCGTTCTTTCCACTTGTTTTCGGCCATTTTTCCGCCCCTCTCCCACTTCGTGATTTTTTATAAAGAAACTAACTTTTGTACGGTCCGCTGACCCCGGGGGGTATGTGCACGACCTGTGCGTTTTTTGGAGG